>Ga0247807_10001006_pt1 | contig 17177 bp, 16 predicted proteins | sample UWRJL074202C1_FD_179931 | JGI IMG/M metagenome (GOLD analysis project Ga0247807, IMG submission 179931) | Plant litter microbial communities from Arlington Agricultural Research Station in Wisconsin, United States - UWRJ-L074-202C-1 | ecosystem: Environmental > Terrestrial > Plant litter >...
GGGGGTTTCCTAATGCGAACCTGGTGTTTGTGGTGAAAGGTATAGAAATCGAACGGCATATCGTTGGGCGGAATGGAAGAGAGGTCGTTTTTATGGACGGTGATGAGGAAATTCAGTTTGCAGATGGGGAGAATATTTTACCAGGCATTGTCCGAGATGTTGAGTTTAGAGAAGGACCTCGGACATTCGGTGACGATATTGAAGCACTCTCTCTGAAACAGCAAATATATAAGCTGAGAGGTTGGCCATCGCCGAGTATTAGCTTAGTGCCCACACCACCCACGCTTCTTTCATTACCTGTTTAGATCAATAGTTTGTGGGTAGTATTTTCTACTCAATGGAAGACCAAAAGTTGAACTCTTATCGTATTTACATGATTTCCATACCAAGCAACGAAGAATTCCACCATAGTGCTTCACCGATAGGACCAAGTTTATACCCAACTGAGTCAACAGTAAAGCTCTCATATCACAACTGAGGGGAAGATATAGTAAAAAAAGACATGTTAAGAAAGAGATATATGGAATTAACATTTACAGGTTTTATATCTTTACAAGTATCTCACGCAACATCATCTGTTCTTGTCAGGAATGGCTTAGATGTGAAGTTATTTGCTAGTCAGGCAAATAAAAATACAGCTCGCAAATGACTAGCTAAGGGTCAAAAAGTGCACATTACACCAGACTACCAAAACCCAGTCGACATTGAGTGTGAGGAGTTGTTCATCTCAGGAAACGATCGAAGGCTTAACTTCCGCAAGATTTCCAAGAGCGGAACCTAGAAGCTTAAAATCAAAGTTGGCAAGACTTAACGGGTGAGCGCAGGCAAATCACATATGCAAACTCATGTACAGCTTAAGAGTATTTATTATATCTATTCAGACAGTCCAAGTATATATGGTAGAGTCCCGATTATGAAGTCGCCACTCACGAGAACTTATGGGTGGAAACGGAGATTTGTAAGAGGTGAATCCTAACTGGCTCCTAGGCTGCAAAACATTTCTCAATATGAACTTCACATCACAGTTTGGCATAACTTCTAACAATTAAGGGCTTCTAGGACGCTATTGACTCCTTTCAAGTTACTATTCTCTGATTACGCCTCACTTCACTTGCCACATCTAACGCCTTCTCCAGGATTCCCACGTGACTTTACCTCCTGCTAAGAGGGGGATGGTGGGAGGTGCTCTAGATCCTAGACTTTGCGTAACTAGCTGGTATTATAGTATGGTCACTATCGAGATTAATAATCATTCCCTCTCCCACTCCAATGGCATTCCTACATCCCCATGGTTAGCTAGCAGGCAATTGTTCTCCGTAGCATTTGGTAGGATAATGAGTATTGAGCCACAGCAGCACACACTGGCATTGTTTACCTACCAGCCTTGTCTGCCAAAGGAAGTATATCGTAGGAACAAATAAGATTTGAAGTCGAACTTTACCAAATAGCTCTTAGATCGCCATTCCCCTCAATGGCATTTCGCCTTAGAAACCCTTCTAAACTAACTAGGTTCGTGGAAACCTGATTTTGTACCTTCCTACCACAGCGTCTAGTAAAGTATCTAGCAAAGCTTATTAGCTCCTTAGCAGCCAGCAGCTCTTAGATAAGTATCTATGAAGCCGACCAGTAAGTACCTCGGAAGTCTACGTTCACATTCCGTCTTCTACCTATTGCAAAACAAACCCACCCGAAGCTCAGTACGCGATCCCTTCCAATCCTCTGTGGCTCATGGTTTTAAATGGTACTCAATGGAGCAAATCGCTACATCCCCCCTATTGACCCCCACCACGGCACTTTTCAATTCCTTCCTGGATTTCAGTTCCAACGACTCTCCGGATGCGTGGAGCGGGGGCGACGGAAGTGTCTTTTCGCACACCGGTGAGCAGCACAGCAATGCGCGACAGAAGCAATCCCGAAGCAACTCTGCAGACGAACCAGACGCGTCAGTACAAGCAAACAATGATTACTTCGGGGAGGATTACTTCCTTACGGACCTCAAAGACCTTGACTCTGGAGGCTTGGGGAGCCCTGGTTTGCATATGAGACTCAGCCTGGGCCCGCCCGAGGAGCGCCAGAAATTCCCTTTCTCTAGCAGCTTGTTGTCACCAAATAGCATGGCTATCATCGAGAGGAACAAAATGGAGCACTGGGAAATCTCGCAGGAAATGGAACGGCAGTACCGCAATGGCCGCTCCGACTCGGATCCTCTATCTCCAATGGACGACTATTCCTCCTATCTTGCCGAGTAAGTTGACTTTGAGTTTGGTCCATAGCAATTACTTGAGACCATCTGTAACTAACCTTCAACTCAAGTGTCGAGGCTAAGGCCCCATTCGAGGCTAGAATAATACTGAATACGGGCGGAAAACAAGCCAGACAAGTAAAGAAGAAGTCCAACGACGAGAAAGCTCGATCGGAAAAGCGCACTCTGGTGCTCGAGCGGAACAGGATAGCCGCCGGGAAGTGTCGCAGGCGGAAGAAAGCAACCATTTCTACGCTGGAGGAAAGATGTCACATGCTGAAGGCTCGGAACACAGCAATGAGAGAACTTGCCTGTGAGTTGATGAGCGAGGTTGAGAGCTTGAAGCTTGCCACGCAATTTCATGAAGCTGGGAAGTGTGCGCTAAATGAAAGCGATGTGGTTTTAGAAGATGTTGATGCCGTTGAGTCCAGGCACGAGGAGATGGAGGAAGAAGTGGATGACAAGTTACTAACAGTGATGGAATTGGACATATAATCTGGATAGATGCTAGATTTTAATAATAATAATAGAGATCGCGACTTTGGCGGATTACACATAAATATCAGCCTCCTCATTCGGTTCTGCCGATATCAGAACTATCCGCACCAGATACAGTGCCGACCGAATGCCAGTCTCATGACTACGTGTTTGAAGACTTGTGAATAACATTGAAGTCTCGAACAATTCTAATTAGGGTGCTTATTGTTGTACTGACAGCTTTACCATTAGAACTTGTCTAGTGAGAATAAGCTTTCGCTATGTCCTCTTACCCCAGACTGCAAAAGCATAACCGACGATAATCACCTCATGGATAAGTAAAAAGGCCCCATTACCGTCCTCTGATACTTTTTTTTTTTCATGAATGACTGGTGACCTTCCTAGACGGCTAAGTTCATGGTTACCTTCGACAGGCTTGCATTGAGTTGTTCGTAATTCTCGTGTCCGCTTCTTCCTACCAAACACAGGTACAAAGGTTTTACAAGAGCTACCTACCCTGCAAGATCTTCATATAGTAAATAGGTGGCAGCACCAAAACATGACCCCAGTGGGATATGTTCGGCATTGATAGGCAAAAATAAAGTGGTTGCTATATATCATGTGACAAAACATACCACCAAAGAAATAGATGTCATAACCTCTATTTGCAGACAAGGTAAAAACAAATTGAAAACATGGAAATTCTAGAACCAAATCTACTTCTGTCTGGCCAGCGTCCCGATTTGAAACGACACGAGGATCAAGTCATCCGGGAGAGTGTGGTATTTGATTCATGAGCGCTGAAGTGTTACTACCGAAATCTTCTGATGTATCGCGAGAATATCCCAGGATGCTCAAAATTCAAGGACATTCCACTTTTGAACTTACTCGAGCACCCATGGCAGTAGATCCAAGGCAGCGATTCTCGAGGGTGTCTCTGCTCCCTTTGACATATGACGTTGACAACAACAGCTTGGATCCTATACGATTGATCTTGATATCACGCCCTCCTCTACAACGAATAACTGTGGCTTGCTGATTGATACGCAGAAGAGACTGCCGGGTGCGCGGTAACTCGGAAGCGTTGCTCAACGTTTCCAGGTGCCGTGCCCTGGTTGATGGGTGTATGTAGTGTAATGGAGTGCTAGTAAACGGTAGGGAGCAGTCGGTAATCGGTAGTCGGTAATTAGGAGTTGGGATTTACTAGTTTCTTAGATTTTCAGCCGTAGTCGTATTTCTACATTACGGAAGGGATCTATAGTGTAATTGGGTATCTTCCGGGAGATCTCCCTCCGTCCACTAATAAGTGGAGAAGATCGGATCTGCATCAAGATCTCTGAGATGGTGGAGCGGGAAAAGGGGAGATCTACGCTAGGGACTCGGAGTGGAGCGGGACGGCGAGACGGCAGGGCGACAGGGGTGGCCAGTCTTCATGTGGTTTTTATATTCACTAATGAAGCTCTTGTAGAGGTTGGTGGACCGGAAATGACGAGGTCGCAGCTGTAAGGGTCCTTGATGTTTCTTGACACTCTTGACACCCGGGACGACGATCTTGGATATCGCTCTGGGGCTAAGGTGAATTCCAGAAATGTCTTCTTGTCTTCTCGCGAGCAGTTTTTGGTTTCACCAAACATCTCCTCACCCTTCAGCCTCTATCGCTCACCACATCTACAACATACATACATACGTACATACATAAAACATATACAAATCACAAACTTATACTCAAAATGCAATTCGCACTCTCCATCATCGTCGCTTCGCTTGTTGCGACCACTCTTGCGTTCCCAACCCCAGCCGTATGTTGCGTTTCATGTTTCTCCAAAAGATAAGGCTGGTGCTAACCCGTGTTCTAAAGTCTTTCAAACGTAACCTCATTAACCTGGGTGTTGCTCCCGCCATCGACATCGATGTTCTGAAAAATGCGTGCATTGGAGCCGGCGTGTGCAACCCGGTGACGGTGACGGAGAACAAGTCGACCAAGCGTGATCTCGCCACGTTGGATTTGGCCCCGGCCGTAGATATTGATCTTCTCGAAGACGCCTGTGTTGGAGCTGGCGTGTGTAATCCAGTCACGGTGACGAAGAATAACTAAGTATCAAGGAGAATAGCGAGTACTGTTGAGTCTCTTGGTTGAGGTGGATACGACAACTTACTCAATATGGGTTGTATAAATGTAGATATTTGTATAAAACCTTTCAATCCTGAACGATGAAGGACTTGGGAGGGTTGGAAGGGCTTTATTTTTTACTATAGATGAGCATACATCAAAAGCTTTCTCACTGTAATAAGTCTATTATGTTCAAGTGTTCCTGTGTGTTTCATATTTGCTATCATAGACTAAGATTGAACACAAATTACGTGATAAGCAGCCTACCATAAAACTTTTCTCACAGGAGTATTGAAGAAGATGAGAGCAATGACAAAATTGATTTCGGTCTAATTCTTTTCTATGCTATATGTATTATTCAACCAGCTTACATAGCAAATACAACCACCTCTCGTTTGTTCTTTTATCTTGTTACAAACCTTACAATAACGTGGCATTCAGACTAACACCATCGCGAGGTCTCAATACCAACCTCCACATCTTTAATGTCTCCGGATCCTCACATGTAAGATCTCTCTCGAAGTCGTACATGCTCAATAAACAGCACATAATAATCTTCATCTCAGTCTCCGCAAATTTTCTGCCTACACAGCCGCGGGGACCTTGCAAGAATGTCATGAACGCATTCGTCGTGTAGGTAGATGGGAGGTCATCCCAGCGGTCAGGATTGAACTCATTGGCTGTTGGTCCCCAGTACATGGGAAGGCGATTGATCGCGTTGGCAAGTACATAGATGACTGTTCCGGCTGGGACATGATATTCGCCAAGTTTGTCATCCCCAATAGATTGACGTACGGTCATGGGGATAGGAGGGATGTAGCGGAGCGACTCGCGACAAATATTGTCAAGATAGGGCAGCAAGTCGCAATCGACCTTCTCTAGCTCAGCTGGATCATATCTTCTCTCGGGGCTGAACAGGAATGGCATATGTTCCCGAATTTCCTCCCGGAGACGTGATTGCATCGCGGGGTTCTTAGCTAGGAGGTGCAATGTCCAGGCAACTCCAGTTGCTGTGGTGTCGTGGCCAGCACCGAGGAAAGTCATGACTTGATCTCGCATGGTCTCGAAAGAGAGACCTTGCTCTCCCGCCTCTTTCATCTTTAGGTTATCTTTAGAGATCAGCGCAATGATATCCTTGTGATTGGTGTGGGCAGCTGCCTGGCCTTCCTTCTCGGTTATGATGCTTGTCGCCGTGTCCAAGATGATTGTTCGTGCAGTGTCCATATCCCGATTCATCTTTGCTGGGATGTATTTGGCACTGTGGATGAAAGCCTGTAGACCATGGAGCATTCTAGACCCAATATCGAAGGCAAACACAAGTCGATAGGCTTCTCTGATAGGAGTTTCAGGATTTTCGAGCGAGTTGATATCTGTTCCAAATCCGGCCTGTCCAATGATGTCTAGAGTTGTACGGTTGAGCCATTCAAGTATCTCGAAAGATTTTGTAGTTACACGAGACTCGACCATTTCCTCACGCCAAAGCTTTGATAACAAAAGCGATTTGGCCCAAAAGACTGGGTAAAGAGCACGGATAGAGGAGATTGAGAAGCCAGGGGCAAGAGCTTTGCGTTGATGAGCATGCTCTGCACCTTCTGCTAGGAGAACCCCATCGCCCAGAATTCTGACCATCCAGAGCTTCGCGCGGACTGGTTTAGGATAATTGTAAGGATTCTTAATGGTCATCTGATGGATGGCTTTGTCGTCAGCAACCGCAAGACGCTCAGCTCCGAAGGGGAAAAAGTATCGTATGGTCGGGCCAAGTTCCGTGTGCCACTTCCGCTGGGGAACTCCACATTCTGTCGTGATGATTTCGTAGAACTGGCCCCAGAGCGGGAATCCTGGAACTGTTGGAACGTGACGCAATTCTGAGATATAAAATGGGTATATATATGACATGTAGACAACCACATAAAATGGCACAGATATAAAATACGCCCAAATAAGAATCTCTACCAGGCTGTGCGAAGAAGTTTTAGACACGACAAACGCAGCTGCAGTGCAGGCGCCGAAGAGGTGAGGAAATCCAAACTGGAAAGACATGTTGAATACCGAGGAACAGGAAACAGCTGAACTCTGGGCTGAGGAGAATGATGAGGAGCAGAGTTGGGGAATCAGACAATGTATAGAACTGGTCCAAAGTCACATTAAGCCATTGACGCGTTCAAAACGTATTATTCCGACACTGGCAATATTGGAACCGCTAGATCGTCAGCTTGGTTTCTCCATTTTCCATGTGGAAACAGAGCCGAGAAGAAGAAGCTACTCCATCAAGCAGTGATCAGCTTGCGTGTCGGTTTGACAACCTTATAGTATGAAATTGCCTTGTGGATAGCTATTTTCGGGAGACTTTTAAAAGAACAACAAGGATACGACGACTTCCTGTACACGTTTGGTTGGCTGATAAGAATTGAGAAAGAGATATTTAATGTAACAGCAACCCACATTACAAGACTTCATTTACACTAGGACTAGTGCTGTTGGAGACCTCGGTGGCCTGTTAGGAAATGTATCCAAATAGGACGTAAATGGCCCAAAAAGTCTTGTGTTGTGCTGACATGACTTGCGCGGTGCTTTCGTAGGTCCCTGTAATAGGAAAAGTTAGAATCTTGGCGCTTCTGTCAAAGCCAAGTTGGAAACGGGAGAGACAGGCTAACCTGTCATAACATTTATTTAGGCAAGAATGCTAAAAAAATCAGTCATTCTGTTATCTTAACTTTGTCTGTTCCTGTAATATTAGTAATCGAGTCCAATATTGACGAGGATCCACCACACGTGTACACTACGCTCATTCCACATTGTTCCGTATCCTTGAAACCTGCACATCCACTTACTTTGTTTAGTTCTTTTAGAAGACCACCTTATCTAAATAGTCTTCAAGGATTTCAGCTGTACTTGTAAAGCCCACACGTCAAGTGTTTCGCGGAATAGTGGTTCTAGGAACGTGTGAATGTAGATCTTTTGACCGGAAGCCGCTCAGAGCATCTCTCAATGGCTCATATTGCCCGATTTATTAATCATACAGTATACTTTTAGAATTCACTAAAACTTCTCTTCAGCTCTTGATCCATGAAATAATGATCGTCATCTTCACGCTTCTTTCAAAACTAGAAGATCTATGTACTTAAAGCCCGAAGAACTTTACAGCCCAGAAGAGACTGGTCTACATGTCAGGTAATAGCTGTAGCACACCCGCAGACTACAAATTGATTCCAGTGCTTCACATATCTCTATTCCAACTACGTCAAATTGTTTGTCTTCACACTTAGCTTAACATGTCGTCGCAACTCTCAATGCATCCTTTGGTCATTGGACCGATCAGTCTGTCACCATGGTCGAATTTCGACAAGGCGTGGACCGCTGTGATGGGTTACCCAGCAGATCAGTTCAAATTCGTCCCTGGAAAAACCCCGTTGTCAACAGTCAAGGAAACGTTTGGAATGATTGTCCTCTATCTTGTTATCATATTCGGAGGGCAAAGGTTTATGCGTACACGCCCAGCCTTGAAACTGAATGGCTTGTTTATGGTACACAACTTTTGCCTGACAGTCGTATCTGGATCACTGCTTGTGTTATTTGCTCAGCAGCTGATTCCAAGTCTGTACAGACATGGGCTTTACGAGAACATTTGTGGAGCTGATGGCTGGACGCAGCCTCTGGTTGTCTTGTACTATGTAAGTCGCATTGAAGACCCTGAGATCTCAGCATCTTTGCTGACGAGAATAGCTCAACTATCTTACAAAGTATGTCGAGTTAATCGACACCGTATTTTTGATGGTTAAGAAGAAGCCTTTGAGTAAGTTTTCGCACAAATCGTTAAGCTACTACAAACTGACCTATGTGCAGCTCTTCTTCACTGTTACCATCACCCAGCAACCGCACTCCTTTGCTACACTCAGTTGTTAGGACATACTTCAGTTTCATGGGTTCCGATTACCTTGAATCTATTTGTTCATGTTGTTATGTACTGGTATTATTTCCAGAGTGCGCGTGGAATTCGTGTTTCTTGGAAGCAATGGATTACACGCTTTCAAATTGCCCAATTTGTGATTGATCTTGGTATGTTGCTTCATAAACCCATCATAATGCGCATCTTCTAACTAAACAACACAGGCTTCGTTTACTTCGCCTCTTGGGATTACTTTACCAGTACCTATGCACCGCAACTCCCTCATGTTGGAACTTGTGCAGGAGAGCCCCTTGCAGCTGTGGCCGGAGATGTCATCCTCAGTTCATACCTCGTACTCTTTATCTCCTTCTATATATCGACTTACAAGAGAATGAACCAGCGGAGAAGCGCTGGTAAAGTTGCTCGGAAAGTAGAACTAAAGCTGGAGAAGGAGGTTGATGTTCCAGTTCAGGAAGGTGCGAAAGAAGGCATGTCAAGTTAGGGTAGTGCAGCAATAGGACCATTCTTTTCGTGTATGCGCCTCAAAGATTAATGGTGTTTTCTAAGGCTGTATAACTATTTATGGAGGCTAGAATAGAAGAATTGTTAGAGCATATCGAAATAATAGTTGATATAAGCCCAAAAGTTTGTTGCCCTCGAAAAGAATCCAGTACTCCTAAGTCTTTCGCGTTCTCTGAAAGCCATTTGAATTGCCAAATACTATGTTTCCTCTACTCTACTGCACAATCACCGGCTTCAGTAGTAACAAATGTTCGGATCGGCAGCGCAAGTAACATCTTCCGCTCTTCAGATGCCCGTCTCAGTCCACCTTCAGGGCTACTGTGTAGGTCCAACAGTGCCACTCACGTAATATGCACATTTGGCAGCCCACAGGTTCCCGCTCGATAGGTTCAGTATAGTGGTGTAGGTTTGAGGGTGGAGAGCTAACGCATATGCTTCTGCTACCGCAAGTGATTGCAGGTGTCAAGAGACGGAGTGAGGTTGATTTAGTGATTTCCACGTGATAAGGATAAACAAGTAGTTACGCTACCGATCTCCCGTCTTATCGATCGTCATAACAGCTCGCCCTAGCTGGGACCCATCTTACGAGAGCCTGCAACCTGCAGTACTAGCGGATCATCATTTTTCTGTAGATTCCTCTTGATCCTTGCTACAAGATATAGTGACTACGATTCATGATTTGCACCTTCGCAACGGCTCGGAGGCTCGGCGGCTCTCAGCTTAAAGATCGTGAGTAACACTAGTCTAGTCTACAGCTGCTAATGACAACATCCCCGTCATAACTTATTTCCGTTCCAATGGCATCCTTTTAGTCATACCTCCCAACCGCTGTAAGGAAGCCCAGTACAGTTTTGGTCCAAATTCGGGGATCCCAAAGGCGATCTTTGTCTACTACATCTTACATACTGCATGAAGAACTCATCGCAAGTGCGAGACAAATGTGGTTTCCACTAACATGCATCAAAAGAATATATGCCAGATGTGGTGAGACATGGTGAGATCCACCCGCTTGTTAACTGATCGCCCGCAAAGAATATTTGAGTTTTGCATTACTAGGAGTCAATTGTGGAACCTTTGATAAGAATGAGGAATTCGGTAACTCTTACTGTAGCCACGGTCTAATTTGAGCTCCGACTTTGTGAAGCAAGTCAACACAAGAAAAATGCCAGTTCAACTGGGTTCTTCCAGAGAGCATTACATCCCATATTGACCTCTGGTGCTCTTTCATTCACACCCGACATCTTAATCACCATGCACTCCATCATGTCAGAATCTACCAATACAACTCTTCCTCCGATTCCTGGATTGGCAGGAAATCATGCATTAAACTTAACAGAATCTTCGTTGTTCTTCCTGCGCTATGTCTTTCAGGTTCTCCTCTCAAACATCACGATATGGAGAGTTTTTGTTTTGCTATTAGTTCTCGGAAACATTAAAAACGTCCCGTTGATATGGCATGTAAGTATTCCTGCTGAATCCGAAGAAGCATCCTCTGACCTTTTTGTTTCATTTCAGCTTCGCATAGTAAATGCGTTCAGATTTTGTTGTAAGACACAGCGACCAAAAGATCCCATCACATCCGCCCATCTCTTCCAGCCATTAATTACGACAAGCCATGCACCAATAATGGAGATTGATTTTAATTTTCACAGTAAGTCTATTCACTGCAAATATACTTCTACTACTTCACGAAGTTTCACGGCTAAATAATACCTTGCTAGAGACCAATTCATCATATTTCTCCGACATAGACATTGCGAGAACTCATCTAGTATGCACTCTCTTCTCTACGGGCATTGAAAAGATGCGAGGTGGAACGGCTGGCTGGAATCCTGGAAATCGACCTCTTTTTGGTCTTGCCCTAGGAGCTGTTTCATGCTCGTTCAGACGTGAATTAAAGCCATACGAAACTTATGAAATGTGGACAAGGATTTTGTCGTGGGATGAGAAATGGATCTACATCGTTACACATTTTGTCCGCAAGGGGGCTGTATTGCCTGGCAATTACTCACTCTATCCTCAGCAAAACGATTCAGAGCTTTTAAACCCCGAGTTAAAACGGAACCTCAGCACTTCTAGCGTCGACTCCATGGTTTGTAACGAAGCCGTCGTTGCAACGGCACTAAGCAAATGTGTTTTTAAGCAAGGAAGGCGAACAGTTTCACCTGCTTTGATGTTGAAGCAGTCAAATCTCTTACCGCAAAAATCGTTGGATGATATGTTACCTCAGATGGAAAAGATCCCTGACGTTCGTTCAAGTACGTCGTCTGATTCCGGAATCGAAGTGGATGCGGGTGACGAAGAGGAGAGTATATCCGAGTCTCTAGAGAAGGAAAGACAACGCGGGATGAGGATTGCAGTAACTCTAGCTGCCCAAGGACAGGATGCATTGGAGCTGGAATTCACTGCGGCAGGGGAAGCCCTTGGTAGACACACCGACGGAACAGGAGTCCACGGTGTTGTTTCGACTCTGTTGAACCTGGCACACATAAAAACAAAACAAGTTTTATAAATCACTTGCAATAAATTTACTATTTCCATCAGCTATCAAGGAATATTGCAGCCTCTACAACCAATATCAAGTGAAAGCATTCCATCTAGCTCCCAGAGTCTTCTACTGAATATTGAGATATGATCGCGGGATCTTTTTTGAAAATACCCGGGCGATCTTTGAGACCCACAGGCCTTCCACACTAAATACTATGGTTAGTATCTTAGCCCCAGCTGGTGACGATCGATCTCTATGACTATGGAGATCCAAGGATCTGCTATTTGTAGTGCTTTGATAAGAGTTAAGCGTTCTCCTGGGTGGTTCTTCTTGACTTTTGTTACTAGTGCGGATATCAAGATACCGATATCAGGGTGCCACTTATTTCGTTCACTTCACGGATTGATGCACCTCTAGTCAATCTGATTGCCTTTGCATTCTTTAAACTCACGGTCTGGGTTCGTAACATAGTCAAGATCATTGAATTGAACCCTTCCAAAACCCCTAAACTTCCAGTCATGCTTCCCACCGATCCCCAACACCAAACGTCATCACCAGATCCGTTCAGCAGTTATCGTCGGCGGCAGCATAATCATCTTCAAAACTTTATCAACTCCACTATCGAGATCAACAATATACCGCTCAGACACTTAGCCTCCCAATCTACACTTACAAGTAGTAATGGCCACCAAAGACCAGATGCCCAGAGTACTTATGCTAAGACGACTCACTTCAACCCTTCATCCTTAACATTTGACGATCAACGCGTTGATCCTCCCCGAGGTTTCTCTATCACTAAATCTACGAAGTTATGGGATCCTACTTTATCAACAACAACCAGTGTTCCAATACTCCCGCAATCGAGATTGAACTCATTGCATTCTAACGCCAACCGGCTATCAAGGGCAGAGAGTTCTTTTGGTGGAGGTGGTTTTGAAAAGATAGCTGGCCCTTCCATAGACAGAACAGTGGGAGAAGAAGATGAGAGTATATATCCCAACTCACTTGAGCTAGGTTTCTTGATCTTGGGACTTTGTTTGAGTGTTTTTCTCATTTCCCTCGATCGGACAATCATTACTACAGTAAGCAATCATCAGTCAGTCTCTTGAAAACCAAATTAATAAATAATAAAGGCAATTCCTTTCATTACCTCTGAATTCGAGTCGTACAATGATATCGGCTGGTATGGATCTGCATATCTACTCACAGCATCAGCCTTCCAGCCTTTATACGGCCGAGTGTACCAGCTCTTCAACATCAAGTGGTCCTACCTATCGTCTCTTGCCATGTTTGAGCTTGGGAATTTGATATGTGGAACAGCGCCAAACTCGACGGCTTTGATCGTTGGAAGAGCATTAGCCGGCTTAGGTAGTGCTGGAATCTTGACAGGGAGTTTTGTAGTTGTTAGCCATGCTGTGCCGTTGAAGAAACGACCAGTATGGACAGCAGTCGTGGGTTTGATGTATGTTCTATTTTATCTGATCATTGTTGTAATTGCTAATTTGAATTAGGTTTGGGGTAGGAGCAACAATTGGACCCCTTCTTGGTGGAGTCTTCACAGATTATGTGTCATGGAGATGGTGTTTTTATTTCAATCTTCCAGTCGGGGTCGCCACTGTTATATCAATGGTGGTATTTTTTCATCCACCAAAGTCCCATACCATGATGGAGAAGCCATTCCTTCGCCGCATCCTGCAACTCGATATCCTAGGGAACGTTATACTACTTGCTGCATGCTTGATGCTATTTTTAGCCCTCAGTTATGCAGAAGAAATGTCCTGGGGCAGCTCATTAGTTATAGGACTCTTGATAGGCTCCGGTATTACGTTCATTCTCTTCTGCATCTGGCAGTGGTGGAAAGGAGACAGTGCCTTAATGCCACCCCGAATTCTTGGACAACGAAGTGTAGCAGCTTCTTGCGCTGCGGCATTTTTCATCTACTCAGCCATTCTGATTCATTCTTATTACCTTCCACTCTGGTTCCAAGCGGTTAAGGGAAATTCAGCTGTTCAATCTGGTGTCAACATGATTCCTTACGTGGTGGCAAATGCTGTCTTCTCGATCCTAGCCGGGATCTTTGTTACCAAAAATGGTTATTTTGCAGCACCTGCTATTGTTGGCTGTGCGATTGGAACAATTGGTGCTGGACTGATCAGCATAATTGGACCAAACACATCTTCATCAATGTGGATTGGGTTCGAGATACTTGCTTCTGTGGGGATTGGTATGGCGATTCAACAAGGATTTACTGCCATTCAGGTTGTCCTCCCTTTGGAAGAAGTAGCCATCGGTACCGCGGCTGTGGTGGCTTTCCAGTCATTGGGTGGTGCCATCTTCGTCTCCGTTGGAAATACCATACTTCAAAGCAGTCTTCGAACAGCTGCGAATAGAAACGAAGTCCCTGGTGTAAATATTGACGTTGTAATAAAAGCTGGCGCAGGCACATTTCGAAATTTTGTTCCTGCTGAACGATTGCCAGCGCTTTTAGAGGTGTATAATGGTGCTCTACGAAAGGTTTTTACGGCAGCCATTGTCATGATTGGTTTGGGCTTCGTAGCATGCTTATTCTTGGAATGGAGGCGTGTTAAGGGCGACAAACCCACAAGTGATGAGGAGTTGTACAGGGAAAATGAGGCAGTGGAACAAAGGAGAGTATCGGAGAACAAATCTACTGGAAATCACAGAATAAGCCGGACCCCGACGGGCTTATCAGGCCAGACTTTGTTGTCTAATGGCCGTGCTCTGGGCTTGCCGGATAGTCAAGGACAGTAGAATGGATTTGCGGCACCTTACCTGACCAAAAGTAATAAAATATTAGAGGAATCAGAATAATTCGTACATTGAATTGAAGAGCGCAGATCTTTTTGGCTGAATTGGAAGTAAGTTTCAAAGTCAAGAGTTTACGAAACATATGTATGGCAAGCCTGTTAATGGCTGTGAGGGAAATATGTTGAACTTGAGTACTGCGGACGAACTAGGGACGCAAAAATTGTTAACACAAGCTTCACGATAGCACATTCACTTCATTTTCATAAGAAGTTTCGTCTTAAACCTTTGTGAAGTTTTGTTGCCTGTGAAGATGGTATATACTTTAATCCTTTGATAGTTCTCACATCCCATCCCATCCCACTACCAGCATCTCTTTGGTGTTGATATCTTGATAAAGGTATCATCCACTATACTATGACCTCACATAAAGCGTGTTAAAGCAAAAAATACACCCGCAACAACGCTCATACCAGGGGTCACCGTCTTGCCGGCTCCCCCTGGTTGGTCTGTAGAACTGCTGGCCGCAGCACTCGCGGACTGGACAGCATTGGATGCAACAGCCATTGCACTAGATTTTGCTTCAGAACCATCTCCCGCAGTTGACGCAACACTCATGGCACTAGAGACCACTGCTGAAGCTTCCGAGTTGTATGCCGCTCCGGCTGTGGCGGCAAGGCTTTCTGCCGATGATACGACAGAGGCGGCCATGGATGTGTAGGGAGCACCAGCGGTTGCAGCAAGAGACGTTGCGAATGCAACGACAGCAGAGGCTTCAGTTTGGTATTGGTCTCCAATCGTGGCGGCCAACGATTGAGCAGAATTGGCTACATCTTGCCAATCTTGGGCTAAACAGCTCGATAGAAGGGCCAAGAATGAAAGATTGGTGATTTGCATGATGGATATTGGTGCTTGATTTGGTATGAGGGTGTGAGATGACTTTTGATTTTTTGATTACGAAAGATGAGAAGATATGTAGTTATACGAACCCCGTAGTCATGAAGATCTTTCCTATTTCCTCTTCTTTCTCTCTTATCAATTGGAGATGTAGAAATTGTGTCTACGTGGTAACACTACGTAAGCAGTAGGGAATTCCTGCCAGGGATTTAAACAATAGACCGAATCGTGGAAACTGCATCCTTACTGCTCCAATCATAAGGTGATCCTGCTCTGCTATATTGGAACTCCCACAGTTGAATATGAACAACCATGGCGATGCTTCAGATGCAGGCCGCTACGACCGTTTTGATGCTCTGTACGAGTATTGACCAGTAAGATATGTTATGTTTTCGTAATTTTCCGAAACTAACAAGAAGCTAAAGAATTATGCCCATCGTCCCACTTAATTAGTTGAGACCGATGGCATCGTACTAAAGTGCTAGTCGAGTGCCGTGCGGAGCCTCTTGAAGATCATCGTCCCGAAGCCAAAGAAGTAAAGAAGCCGTCAAAGTCTATTTAAACTCATCTCATCGAATGAACTGGCGATTGATAAGATGAAGATTTCTACTTAGACAGTAGATGCTGATCCTCCTTTTCGGTGTTTCTTGGCGAGAGGCGGCGGATCCTCAGGGGATACTCCGGCTCAGTATCGACTCTACGTGGAGTTGAGCTAATGTACACTGATGAGAATTATTCTCTCTAGTACTAGAGCTGATCCCCAGACACTACTTCACGAAGAAATTGAGTAGTCTTGATTATTAGACTATGTAGTCCAATCATGACTAGTGCTTCTATGATTCACCTTTGTACCTCGTAGCAAGGTGTCAGAGTGTTATGTTGAACTCCAATACATCCTCAATCTTATCTCTGAACATATTGAATATTCTGCCTTTCTAAACCTATGATACTAGCTTCTTTCTGTACTTCTTCAGGCTGACGTCACCACTGAGGTATCAATTGCGTACACGTATTAGACATGAACAATCCAAAGTCAGAACATAATCAACCAGTCTTGGACCCAATCGCGCACTTCAAAGCAATTCCGTGGTGTAATACTCTTCTCTCGGCTCGTGATAATGTATCGACTCAAGTTCCAGATCGTAGACCTATTGGCTCCACTGAAAGGTCCGTTTTCTTCACAAGTCTCCAATCTCCAGAGGAAGTTCGAGATAGACTAACTCCCTTTCAGTTCCCTTGTTCGTGAAACAATGAACACCGAAAACACCGTTAAGGCATGTGTAACATATCTCCGATATGTAAAGCCTACGAAAGCAACTCGGGACGCTGGTGAAACGAAGGAGAAGCCTTTCTTAGAAATGGTGGCCCTATTAGATTTAGGGAGAGGCGTTAACGGGTATGCAGGGACAGCACACGGAGGTTTCTTTGGCGTTGTTCTAGACGAAGTCTGTGGTACTGTTGCTAATATGCAATCTGGTATGCAAACATTCCTTTCCCTTCTATATATTGGTTTCGTGCATTTTGGTTATAGAAATGATCAGCTGAAACTGAATTGTACTACGTAGACCACGGAGCGTACACAGCTTCGTTGAATATAAAATTCAAGAAACCAATGTTCACACCTGCTATCGTAGTATGTAGAGGTAGGGTGGTTAAGAAAGATGGTAGGAAGGCTTATGTAACCGGAAGCTTTGAGGATAAAGATGGAGTAGTATTGACAGAGGCTGAAGGCGAGTGGGCCTTGATGGATCGCGATGTGGGAAGGAGCAATGTACCAAGTAGTAAATTG
>Ga0247807_10001007_pt1 | contig 17175 bp, 12 predicted proteins | sample UWRJL074202C1_FD_179931 | JGI IMG/M metagenome (GOLD analysis project Ga0247807, IMG submission 179931) | Plant litter microbial communities from Arlington Agricultural Research Station in Wisconsin, United States - UWRJ-L074-202C-1 | ecosystem: Environmental > Terrestrial > Plant litter >...
CCACCACACTCCGCAACATCCCCTTCAATCGAACCACCAATTCACCCGAACACTGCCTCCCGTGCTCTTGGATAGACCATCCGCTGTAATAAATAAATGAGAAGCGTGTTCAGGAGATTGTAATTTATTTTGGGCCGCCAACAGCATACACAACGGCTGGTGAAGCCAAAGGACGACCCCTTATAACTATCTACCATGGCAGCAAACAACAGAATGTCGATGTATTCGACAGCTTCCTCGATACATGGCGTACCGCGGAATGCCAACACGACTGCACAGCAGTCAACCCAGATGTCTACGACAACGCTTTTGAACGCCATCCATACCATCTACACATCCACCCAACCCTATAAGCTGGACGCCAGCACCAGCTTGGTTGTCAACACATGGCTATCCGCTGCACAAACTGGTCCGGATGGTAGGACCGGAGGTACGGTCGATTACGAATTAGCTGCTCGAGCTTGGGAACATGCTAGACGCCGAGCTGAAGATGGTTGCATTGTTTTAGGGTATGTGTTCCACCCATTATTATTTACTCTGCTCGTCTTCATTTTCTGACCCGGCGATAGATCTCTGCACCCGTCCACCCCATCTGTTTTGAGCCCATTTCTAGGAGCGTTGCCTCTGGCTCTCCCCCAATCGCTCTACACTGCCTTGAATGCCCTTCGACCCTTTATTCACTCGGTTTCTCCACAAAACGGAGCCACGCCGCGTCAATCTGCATTGGGGATTACCTTGACCCTTACACTTGCTGGAAACATCGCTGGGGTTTCATTAGCATTATCCCAGGGCGGTATTGATACATCGAGAGGCTTGCTGGATATTCCGGCGGAACCTGGCTATCGAGCATTCGATGTCTTCTATTACCTACTCACCTCCGCATCGACTCCTGCCGAGAGGGAGTTCTTGGGGCTGAAGAGCGCCTCAAACTACGCTCTCCTTGCCAAATCAGGAACCTACGAACCGCCCTCATATCTTCCTACTGCTGATGATGCAGCAGCAGCAGATGACTTCCGTGCTGCTTTGAAAGCTATCGGAATCAAGGGAGCTGCGCATCGCAACTTAATATCAATTCTGGCAGGCTTGCTTAAACTTGGTGATACACTCAGCTTTAATATCGACGAGGATGCGTTGGAGGAAGTTTGTGAGGATGTTGGCGGATTACTTGGATTGGAACCAGAAGTACTTGTCAAACAATGCTCCACATCAGAAAGAGAAACCTTGATTGGCGGGCTGTACGAGGCACTGGTGGACTGGGTCATCTTGAGGGCCAACGAAGCCATAGCCAGCGAGCTGGCTAGAATAAAGGATGGCGACTCGTCCAGTGAAGGTGGTCCAGGGGCGAGAACTCCCAATACCGAAGAGGATAATGGAGACACCGTGTGTATCACCATTCTCGAGATCCCAGATGCCACGCTAGGCAAAGCTGCTGCAATGCGTGGTGTTTTCGATGATACAGAGGGTATCAATTCCGAGATGAAGGAGGATGGCGTTGATGTGGTTACGGCGGGCTCTTCAGTTATTCGTGAGATGCAGAACGCTGTTGCTGAAGTTGCTCCTGATCTTGGGATCATGACTGGACCTGCCGGCCGAGAACGTGAGCACGAGCGAGAACGCCGTGAAACGGTGCTGGAGAAAGTCGGCCAGGAAGGTGAAGAGGGTGGATTCTTGAAGCAGATCCTCTTCCCAATCGAGGGCCAAGGCGTCAATCTTGGCCGGCATGGAAGAATTGACATTCCCGCGGTGTTGGGTAGTAGTCGTGTTTGGTACCATCTCGCACTACACCCTTCTGACGAGTCTCCCGCTAGCCTTGCAGCCCTTCCATCGGTAACATCGGCATGGTCAGCAGGAACAGTCTCACGTCAACTACGTGCATGGCGGTTGCCGGAATGGGCAAATCGTAGAAATAAAAACCTCGACTTCACAGCGGATTTCGATCATGAAGAATTCTGTCAACGCTATGCACCCCTAGGTTGCAAAGATGGGCGAGATGGAATTGAGAGCTGGATCATGGAACGTGGATGGAGCAACGGAGAAGTCGTGGTCGGCACGGAGCGCATTTGGATGCGTGAACATGCCTGGTGGGAAGCAGAAGGAATGCTGGACCTCAAGCCAAATGAGCAGAACCCGTTCAATACCCTTCTCGACACTGGATATTCTGCGAATGCTCCAAATGGCAGTGGATTCTTTGCTCCGATCAACGACTTCTCGGCGAGCCGTGATCAGCTGTCTGTACCCCAACGAAGTACAATGGCACCCAGTGCCATGGGTGGAGTTGCTCGATCAGTAGCCCCATCCAGGATGATTAGCGCTGGTGACTATGGTCTAGGCTTCAAAGGCGACGATACCAAGGGTCAAATATTTTATGACGAAAATGGTGTTATGGTTAGCGATCCAGAGTTGGGAGACCCAAAAGCCATTGTCACCGAATCCGTTAGCTTCAGTCGACGAATCTGGGTCATCATCGTCTGGTCATTGACATTCTGGATCCCATCTTTCTTGCTTCGATATGTTGGCCGTATGAAGCGACCTGATGTTCGCATGGCTTGGAGAGAAAAACTCGTCCTCGTGTGGTTTATTTTCTTGATCAACGCAGTCATCATCTTTTGGATCGTTGGCTTTGGTAAATTGTTATGCCCAAATTTCGACAAGGCTTGGGACGCGAGTGAAATCGCTACTCATCAAGGTGATAATGACTACTGGGTTAGCATCCACGGAAGGGTTTATGATTTCTCAAAATTCTGGAAGACGCAACACAGTGATACCGTCATCAAAACTACCAAAGATATGATGGAGCCCTTTGGGGGGCTGAATCTAGACTCATACTTCGTCCCCCCCTTGACCGTTGCTTGTCCTGGAATCGTTACGAACCCAAGGCTTGTACTTTTGGCAAATACCACCGTGGAAAATCCAGCTGCCCAGCACATTTCCGGGCCAGAATACAATCCTTATCCTGATAGTGCCATGCATGATATTAATTGGTATGCAACCCAGTTTATGCCAGCGATCAAGCAGTATTATCATGGTGATCTCGTTACAGCAGCAAGCAAGGTGAAAAGTGAAGGGCAGGAAAATAACCATTACTGGTTCATCTACGATGGGAAGATCTTTGATTTGACAGATTACTTTTACACCCTCGATACACAAGGCAACCTAGAATCATACCGATTTATCGACACCACCGCAGCTAAATTGATCCAGACTAATGCTGGGCTCGATCTCACCAAGGACTGGGACAAAATGGTTGCGTCAGCCAACGATACACAACAGGCTCTCTACAAGAACACGATGAATTGCTTTCAGAACCTGTTTTACGTTGGCATACCGGACTTCAGAAAAAGCGTCAAGTGCCAGGTCAACAATTACATGCTGCTCGCGTTCACGATCATATTGTGTGCAGTAATTTTGACCAAGTTCTTGGCTGCTCTTCAATTCGGTTCCAAGCGTCGTCCAACACCTCAGGATAAGTTTGTCATCTGCCAAGTTCCAGCTTACACCGAAGGCGAGGACTCTTTGCGAAAAGCCCTAGACTCTTTGACTGCCCTTGAATACGACAACAAGAGGAAGCTAATCTGCGTCATTTGCGATGGTATGATTGTTGGAGGTGGTAATGATAGACCGACACCAAAGATTGTCTTGGACATTCTTGGGGTTGATCCAAAAATTGATCCTCCTGCATTACCATTCAAGTCTGTAGGAGACAGCAGTGAACAGCTCAACTATGGAAAGGTATACTCTGGTCTCTACGAATACGAAGGCAATGTGGTTCCTTACATCGTCGTTGTGAAGGTTGGTAAGGAGTCGGAACAATCAAAGGCAAAGCCTGGCAACCGTGGAAAACGAGACTCTCAAATTCTACTCATGAGTTTCCTGAACCGTGTCCATCACCGATCACCTATGTCACCACTCGAACTAGAAATGTTTCATCAGATCAACAACATCATTGGTGTGGATCCCGAGCTCTATGAATATCTTCTCATGGTGGATGCCGATACCAGTGTAAGAGAGGATTCCCTAAACCGTCTTGTCTCCGCTTGTGCCAATAATGCCAAAATCGCTGGTATCTGTGGCGAGACCAGTCTAGAGAATGAAGAACGTTCTTGGTGGACAATGATTCAGGTTTACGAGTACTACATCTCTCATCACTTGGCAAAGGCTTTCGAATCCCTTTTCGGCAGTGTTACGTGTTTGCCTGGATGGTAAGCTGATCCCCATTCCACTACTACTCAATACTTACAGGCTCTAGTTTCTCCATGTATCGCCTGCGTACAGTGGACAAAGGAAAACCTCTAATTATCTCTGATGCCGTTATCAGAGAGTACAGTGACTGTTTTGTGGATACACTTCATAAGAAGAACTTGCTTTCTCTAGGAGAGGATCGTTACCTTACAACTCTGATGACAAAACACTTCCCCTACATGTCGTACAAATTTATCCCCGATGCCTACTGCGCAACCGCTGCGCCTGACACTTGGAGTGTTCTGCTTTCCCAAAGAAGAAGATGGATCAATTCAACCATCCACAACTTGGCTGAATTGGTGTGGCTCAAGGAAATGTGTGGATTCTGTTGCTTTAGCATGCGCTTCGTGGTTTTCATTGATCTGTTCGGAACGATCATCCTCCCAGCTACATGCGGTTACCTTGCATTCCTAATCTACAACGTCGCTACCGGAAAAGGTCAATTCCCTTTGATTTCTATTATCATGATAGCAGCGGTCTATGGTCTGCAGGCACTCATCTTTATTCTCAAACGACAATGGCAACACATCGGGTGGATGCTGATCTATATTATGGCCTTTCCTATCTACTCCTTCGTCTTACCAGTGTACTCCTTCTGGAACCAAGACAACTTCTCCTGGGGTAACACTCGTATTGTCGTGGGCGAGAAGGACGGCAAACAAGTCGTAGCAATTGATGATGAAGGTTTTGATCCTCGAAGCATCCCTCTCCAACGCTGGGATGATTATGCTACCATCAACAACCTCCCGGGCCGTCGTGGCGTCTCTAACGAAAAGCCGTATGAAAGTTTCGACGATAATTACGAAATGGATGACATGAAATCAGTCTACTCCTCCGCCAGACCTGCCTCCACAATCCTAACCGGTATGGGTCGTGGTGGACAATACATGCCACCTCAACAATCCCCTGGCTTGGGCCCCCCTCGCCAGTCCATATATTCCATGGCACCGGCATACAACGATAACTCGGGAATGCCTAATACCCGTCATCAATCTATGATGTCTCTTGGTGGTGGTCTTGACCCGCGTTCGGCCTCCCCATACCAAGATTATCCTCAGCCAAATAACCGCTCTAATCTGGCAATGGTGCACTCTTCTGATAACCTCCTTAGCATGGGTGCTCCTTCCCCACTCCACCAATCAAGTAGCCAACTCGGTCTCAGCGGGCATCAGTCACAGATGGGCTTTACCGGTGGTTCAAGGTCACCGATCGCTCACGATGCACCTATGCGACCTGCCTCCAATTTTGACTACCAGCGTGGTAATGCTGGACCAGACGATATGCAGATTGTAGAAGCAATCCAAGGTTGTCTCCGCGAAGTCGACCTTGACAATGTTACGAAGAAACAAGTCCGTGCCCTTGTTGAGCAGCGCCTACAAACCGAGCTTGTGGGCGAGCGGCGAACATTCCTCGACCGAACTATCGATGCTGAGCTTGCGAACATGTAGGACGTTGCGATCATATAGTTTGGAAACAGGTGTCACATTTTCATGCATTTACAAAGGGTTGTACGAAAAGAAAGCAGAGTTTTTTTTTGTTTGTTTGTTGTTATATATATAAGATTATGAAGCGAGGGGGCGTGGAAATATTTGGATGATCATGGCGTTAATCTTAAAGGAAATTTCGGTTGCATCTTGTCTGGATACTGTTTTCTGCGAGATCTCTGAGACTGATATTGAAACTGGATCGTGATCAGGTATTATGGGACATATAAATTGCATAATAACTATTATCTACCTCTAATCTATTTCGTGATCTTCCCGTGCTTCCTGTACTTTTGTGAACTTCTACATTTCTCCTTGATGCGTTCGTTACCTGCCTATACCAAGGGAACGTGCTTCGCTAGCTTGTCATGGAATACACGGTCTATTTATGATCTCAATATAAGGTAATTAATTACACAGGGCTTTTCATATATACACGGATTGCTTCGTCAACCCAGCAGAAAGATGCAAGAAAAGCAGGTTGGAAATGTATCCAGAACGCCATGCAGTATCCACATGCCAATGCTCTTAAACATGCCTCCTTTTCATCACTCCTCATCAGATTCATCCTCTGCGACCTGTAACAAATATTAACATTGAATCTTCTCAAAGAAGGGGGGAAATGCTTACATCGTCGTGGAAAGTCTTCCCCTCGGTCGTTTCCTTGATCATACCGATACGAATGCAGAAATCGCCAAAGTGCTCTCCCTGTGTGCGTTCCAGCGAGTAGCGCTTCAGCAACGGCTTCATAATGGCTAAAATCTCATCCTCTTTGATACTAGCTCGGTATAACTTGTTCAGACGTTGGCCATGGTAACCACCGCCTAGATACATGTTGTATGCGCCAAAGGCCTTACCAACAAATGCAACTTCAGCTAACCAAGGTCGCGCGCAGCCATTAGGGCAACCAGTCATGCGCATTACGATCGACTCCTGACGTAGTCCATTCTCCTCGATTACGCCTTCGAGCTTTGTAATAAGTTCTGGCAGGTAACGCTCACTTTCAGCCATGGCAAGACCACAGGTTGGGAATGCCACACAAGCGGACGATGACAGTCGCAAGCCGGAGAACTGGACATTGTCAAGCTTATACTTTGCCATCATCTCTTTAATTTGAGGCAGTTGTGCATCCTTGACGTTGCTGATGATCAAATGCTGGTTTCCTGTTAGGCGGAACTCACCATCAACTACCTTAGCTATCTCCCGAAGACCAGTTTTCATGGGGAAATCGGCGGTATCTTCAATACGACCATTTTCGATGAAGAATGTGAAGTGGTTCAATCCGAGCTCATCCTTTTGCCACCCGAAAGTGTCAATGTTGCTTTGGAAGTGGAAAGGCTTCGCCTTTTGGAACTTCTTGCCCCACAGGTCTTCAACCTTGCTCTTGAAAACATCAACTCCCATGTCATCGATGGTATACTTTAGACGAGCGTGTTTACGGTTCTTACGATCACCGTGGTCACGTTGTACAAGCATGACCTTCTCGCAGGCGATATGAACGTGCTCCTTCGCAACATAACCGAACATGCTACCAGTTCTAGGGTATGTTTTCTTGTTGTTATGAGTTACACCCATGCCACCACCAGCAGTAAGGTTGAAACCGGCCAAAGAGCCATTTTTGCCCTTGATCGCGATCAAACCAATATCGTGTGCATAGACATCGGTATCGTTATGAGGAGGGATGGCAATGGTAATCTTGAACTTCCGGGGTAGGTAGGTCGGGCCATACAACGGCTCGTAGTCTTGGACTGCATCGCCTGCTACCAAAGTCTTTTTATCGTTCTCATCCTTGAGCCAGATCTCATGGTAAGCTGTAGTTGATGGTAAAAGGTGATCAGACACAACTTTAGAGTAGTGCCAAACCTCCTTTTGGTATTTCGAATCTGTTGGTAAACTGCTGCACATGACGTTTCTGTTGACATCACCACAGGCTGCAATGGTTGTCATCATCGCCTTGTTAATACCTTGCATAGCTGACTTAAGCTTTCCTTTTACAACGCCGTGGAATTGGAATGTTTGACGAGTTGTCAACTTCATCGTCTCATTTCCGAAATCGTTGCTAACATCATCCATCTGAATCCACTGCTTTGGAGTAGATATGCCACCTGCTAATCTACAACGAATCATGAAAGAATAGGCAGGCTCAAGACCCGCTGCCTTGCGCTCATCCCTTAGATCACGGTCATCTTGCATATAAGTGCCATGAAACTTGGTTAGTTGCGAATCTGATGCCGAGATGGCACCTGTAGTTGGATCATTGAGCCCTTCGACTATGGTACCTCTAAGATAGTTCGATGCAAGCTTGATGTCTTCGTTGGTAATTGCTAATTAATGTGTCAGTAAACGAATCAAGATTTTTAGTTGCTTCATTCAATCGTTATATTCGCGACTAGCTGAAGCTCCTGAAGGAGCTGAGCTGGGCTTTGATAGAAAGTTATGTTACTTACGTGGCGCTTCCTCTGGGAGACCTTCGACCTTATCCACACCTAATGCTTGCCAGATGAGCGGTTCCCAAATTTGATATCCAGTTTGATATGAATCGGGGTCTTGATCATCACCAAGACCGATCTCTGCAAGTCGTTGTCCACCTAAATTGGCCAGGACACGATCGAGGTCTTTTGCTGGCTTGTTGTAATAGTGCTTGTCTTCCTTGCGTGGCCAGTAGTGGCTATCTCCAAGTCCAAATAGGGAGAATTTGACATTTGCGAGATCCAATTCTGTATTATCCTTGACAGCATCCCAGAAAGAACGTGCATTTTGAGGGAACTCTCCCTGGCCAGCTACACTAGTGAGAATGACTATGTTTTCCTCGCTAGGGAGATCTTCGATAGGAAAATCTTCCATGGCCATGACTAGTGTCTTCAACCCACGAGCTTTACCCCGGGTCCCCAAGCGCTTCGCAAGCGACTCGGCATTGCCATTGTCAGATCCAAAGAGAATAGTGAGAGGCGCTCCAGCCAGGCCATCCAGAAGTTGGTTGTATGCGTCCTTTGCTTTCCGCTTTTGGAGTGCCCGCACTTCAGATCCGTAATCTTGTGCAAGGCTAGATGAAAACTCAGGATTACGTTTCATCAATTGTGTAAGGTGGTTGTCTCGTGCCAAGAAAGCCTTTAACTCGTTCTTGATTCGTTCAGAATCTAGCGAGAAGTTTGGCTCTCCCTTTTCTTCATTTGTTGGATTCCATCTGTAAAGTGGCCAGTATCCAAGATCCACCGCCTTTTTGGTCTCTTGCAAAACAGTTAAAGGAGAATCATTCTCCTTGAAGTAAGGCAGGTAGGCGACGACTACAGAGGGTCCATCGAACTGATCTGCCTCGATCATGGCTTGCAAAACTTGAGTATAAGAGCTGTAAACTGCGACAGATGCAACATAAGCAGTGCCGTAGTTCATGGCATAGAGACCAATATCTTTCTTTCTCCGGGCGGCATCTACAGCGGTTCGCTCGGAATATGGGGTAGAGTCAATGATGAGCATATTGACATTTTGGCCTGAAGCAATCACATGGTGTACACCAGAGTTTCCTAGGTCATATGCCCACGCATCAGATCCTACGAGCCATTGGGACTCTTTGCGGAACAAGCCGCTATTTGCAAGGAGACTTCTAGCTAATGGAGATCCATCAGTCTGGAGACGAGCAATGATTTCCTCGACTATATCTCCTGAGTCTTTAGCGTTGGATTTACTTGCAACCCACTTCGAAAGCCATGGCTTCGCAGCTTCGGTTATGAATTCCTTTGATTTCGATGCTTTCTCAACCTCGCTGACAAATCTTTGCCGATGCTCTTTCCTTGCCAAAAGAGATCCAAAGCCGAACTCGGGATTTGCTGCAATGGTCTTCGGGATTCCAGCAGTCTCAGCATCTAATGCATTGGCCAAGTACAATCTTGTACCAAATATTTGATCTAGAATTTTCATGTATGCGCTTTCAACCTTTGGCTGGGACAAAGCATGTGGCTCTGACTCCGAAGGACCCTCAGCATTGCCAACTTCCAAATTCTGTATTGGCTTCTCTGATGTAAGATTTTGTAAGATTCCACGTAGGGCTTGCTGAACGGTATCTGGTGCGATGTAACCCAATTGATGACCGACGATTGTCTCGACGCCGCCTCCTGGTCCAGCTTTGAGTGTCGTTAAGAGATCAAGAAGTAGTGGTCCCCATTTTGTGGTCTTTCTTCGGATCTGCTCGAGAACGGCTACTTTCGTAATTGATTTAGGGATCGCGGCAATCAATTGAGATCCTAGCCATGGTCGATACAATCTCGCTGTTATGACACCAGTCTTTGCGTAGACATCAGTAGGCTTTGCAGAATCAATGGCTTGAGCAAAAGCTCCAACATCAGAGCCAAAAATGAACAAGGCGCTATCGGCATTTGATGGTCCAGTGTATTCAAAAGGGCGGTATATACGGCCCACGCTTTGCTCGAGCTGTGACCAAATACCAGTAACATATTTATAGATATCGTCGGATGTCACAGCTCGTACGGCACCAGAATCAATTGTTGTCGCAGAAGAGACACTATCCTTACCATCTACACTACTTTCTGGGGGAGAATTAGATGATCCAACAGAAGAGGCTTTTGAGAAGATAGCCGTAGAGGTAGGTTCTGCCAGCGTTGGTGCTGCAGTGGTCTCTACACCCTCCATCGCCCCTGGTGCAGGCGTGGAAGAGGCGTTTTCTGTTATTGTAGCGATTCTGCCATTGTCTGCATATATTGTTGTATCGCCGATCTTGCTGCTTTGAAATGCCTTTACAGCATTCAAATCCAAGATCTCTCCCACAACCTTATCATCTTCAGATGTAATTGGTGTATCCTGATCTGCAGCTCCTGAATCAAAAAAGTGTATCACACCCTTTCCAGACTTGATGGCGAGGGCATGGGCGGTTAACGCAATATCCTGAGCTTCTTGCAGGGTCTCGGATTGTAGAAAGGTGAAGCCAGAATTGCGGATGGAGGTGATGGCAGAGTAGTCAGGATAACTAGAAGGTTGCAATGATACATGGATCACAACCGGAAGATTGGCCAGTCGGTAGAGATGAGGCACAGAAGAGACCAGAATGGAGGAAGAGGTCGTTACGGATACCAATTTCCCGCTGCGAATCGGTGTGAAGACCGAGAGGAGAGGGTCGGCATTATGTCTAACTGTTTGGATCTATAATAGTTCTGTCAGCCCGCTGGAGTAGACTGTTGGAGCTCTGCTTCGATGCTCTCATACCTCTGGAACTCCTTTTGGAGCTACAAGACTTGAATCGCCGCGGCTAGCATATCTAGTTAGATGCGCCGAGAAGTGTGAATCTATGCCTTGTGCAGGTTGGACCGAGACAATGACATCGCTAGACAAATATGCAATTCGTGACACTATTCACAAAGCAATTGTTAGACTCAATGTACATCCAGTAAGTGACACGGCCATGAACGTGGGGGGGGGGGTTTTCTGGAACCAGGGTACCAGTTGGACCAGGCAAGGTTTGGAAAACATACCAGCTTCTTCGGCAGTGGTAATCCTCAAAGATGAGGAGTCTGCCATGTTTGGTAGATGATGATTCTCCGTCCGCTGGGAATGAGGATGGGAGGAGGAATCTTTTGAACGATTAGGAAACAAAAACGCCATAGTTTTTTCTGGGTATATTTTGGCTGGCCCTGGTTCCTTTCTTCAGGCTGGAAGGCGAGTCTCGGAGTAGGGAGGGAGGGGTGGAGATAGCTCGGCGGGATGGTGACACCGTGACTTTGTCCAATTTTCAGCTTCTGGCCAATAGCGTGCGGGCATTACTCAGATTCCGGGCGGCGAGTTAGCGAGATGGGGTGGTGCACCTAGCAATGTGTGGGGAAGCTGGGCTCGTCTCGCGCATCGGGGCGGGTGATTGACTAATCACCACCGGGGTGCGGTTAGCATTCAAGCACGCCATTTCAAACGGACACGGTCAAATATCAATAATCGTAGCCTCGTCTGTCTGGGCCGGGGATCACCAGCCGAGCATCAGTCTCAAATCCCGAGACTTCGAATGACAGATATAGACTTATATCTCTCTTAGATGTCAGTGTCAGGACAATAGAGCCGAGCATGAATGATGGGTGGCAAGAGTAAGTAAGGTAAGCAGAGTTGATGCATGAGCGGCATATTGCTAGAGAAATCGAGTGGCTGAAGGGGGTCTTGCTTTCTGTAAGTCTTGATATAAAATAAAATAAACTAGTTCGTGCTTGATGCACTCTACTGTGATTCTGCTATATGTCTAAGCGTATGCAGCCATCTCATCTTCAAAATGTCACGCATGCCACATCAAATGAGTTCGTTCACTCCAATTCCTTATTCGCTCCCAAATTATTATCTATGTATATATACGTCTCAGCCTGACATATCTTCGTTTCCCGAGTACCTGTTGCCTGGCGAGCATTGCACTAAGTACACCAGAAAAAAATACCAATCCTCCTTAAAGTACACCGCGGTCGATGCTCAAAAACGCCTTCGCCCTCGACGTTTAAGCAGCAGTAGCTCCTGTCGTCCGATTCAAACTCTACCATCCAATTATTCCAATCAAATCTTCCCCAGATTCAGGTTCATCGGTGGCTTGGGCGGGCCTGTTCCGCTCCTTGCCCTCCGCTCTCTTTCATGGGTGCCTTTGGGACCACTAATAGCATTTGTAGCTCGGAAACGACCATCTAAGCCTCTTGCCCATGCATCATCAGCTTGCCCCCCGAGCCAGTAGCTCTCCCCAACTGAAAGCATAATTCTCCCCAGTTTGCCTCTCCAACCCTGCCCATCAGGTGTGTCTGCGGCAAAAGGGTTATCTGACAGTGTCTCGCTTGCGCTATCGGTATGTATCTGTAATTTTGTGGAGGAGGTGCTGTTGAGATGCTGTCGAAGGACCTGTCGTGCGTATGCCATCACGATAACAATGAAATACACTCGGACTAAGGTGAGGCCAATAACCACTAGCATGCTCGGTATGGTCTCCTCGATTCCAACTGCATGTCCTAAACTTGGATTCGAAGCAGTAGCCGCAGCACCGCCAGCTGCTGCGAAAGCTACGGCTTCTTGTCCCGATCCTGCGGGCGTAGCAACTACTCCGACCTTGCTAACATTGAATTTAGGGTTGGTGAATCCCGCTGTTTCACCAATGGTGCTGCCACCAGGTGCAGCGCTGGGAATCTCACTGTTCGCCCCGTCCGCGCTTACGGCCAGAAGCCATGTCACTGCGAACGCGGCCGTGAAAGCAGTGTTTATAATCGTGTCGAAGAAGTAGAACCAAGCCAATGCTATACATTCAAAAGGGCTTTGTTTTCGGATATGTGGCATGAGAAAGGTGAGGAGAACCAGCGCAGCGAGACTGTAGGCGTACATCGAGAATTGTAGAGGAGAGAGTTGGAGGCCAGTGAGAACTGCCAATAACCCGAAGAAGCCGGTAACTTTATTGAATACCATGCTGAGAGCAATTAATTCCGTCCCCGTTCGAAGACTCATAATGTAGAGGAATTTCTGAAGAGCGTATTAGTACATTACTACATAAATTGGAAGTTCAACCTCTCGGGCAACTTTGACAAAAGGGGGCGTCACATACTCGAGGCCGGGGAAGCCGCAACCACCGTGATAACACAGCCATCTTATAAGCAAGAAGTTTTTCTCGAGCGAGATTTGTCGGTCGAGATTTAAAGTGACTCGTGAAGGTAGTTGTTTGTTGCGCACAAGAATAGGTTGACGTTTGCGAATGAGGCTCAGCAAGAATGAGAACATGAGGTTCGGAAAGTTCGGCTCTTGGCACGCCGTTAGCCACTGGTAAGCAAATTTCAAATTGCTATTTTCAATTACAGGAGATTAATCCACATCGTGAAAAAGTAAAGATTAACACAATGCACTATGTTCTTTGTTCTATCTCATTGTAGGCAGCTGAAATTGATTTGTAATTCTACCGGACATTCTGGATGCAGTCAACATATGGCCATGCTATCGATCTTCATTGCGGGAAATTGTAGGATCTCTGTCTACAGCGATGGTGGAGTGAACCCGTCATTATATCCTCTCTTTTGAGACTTAATAGTAGAGCACGCGGTGGTAGACCACCCTCTTTATTGATACATTAGCTACTAGAGCAATTCCATATTCTTTCATATCATACAATGCCAAATCGCTGAACGCTAGCTATGCCCATGTAATATAAATAAGAGACCGCCCTATACCAAATAGAGAAGTGAACTGACAAAACGTCTCAACAAGCACATCCTTCTTGGCTTGCTGGTGTGGGATTGATATTGACATCGATCACTACAGTACGCGATTAATGTAAGTCTCCAGTTCCAAGATAATAAGAACTTACTCTGGTTTTGGGCTGCAGCACCTTCAGCGCCTTCCATCCCGGGCAATGCTTGTGCTATCCTCCTGAAGAGATTCTTTACGTTGTGGCCGACTTTCGCGCTCGTCTCGATAAACATCAAGTTGTTCTTTTTCGCCTCTTCCTCTCCTTGTGCAGTAGTAACTTCCCGTTTGTCGTTCAAATCGGTCTTATTTCCTACCAGCACAATAATGACATCGTTTCCTCTCTCCCCTCTCACATCATCAACCCATTTTCGTGTGTTTTGAAACGATTTCGCATCTATGTACCATAAGCGGATGTGGTGTGGAGCCTTGACGAATACCTACTTGAAATGTCGTATACCACCACAGCAACACTCGAGTCTCTGATGTATGAAGGGATCAGACTTCTGAAGCGCTCTTGACCGGCCGTATCCCATAGCTGTAATCGAACCGTCCGGTCCTCCAAATACATTGTCTTGAGCGACTTGTCAGCCAAATGATAAAATCCAACCAGGTCGCGCGCATTACCTTTGAGAGGAAATCGATGCCTATTGTTGCCTGGTACATGTTGTCGAATGAGTCGTACATGAACCGTGTAATGAGGGAAGTTTTCCCGACTATACCATTGTCAATCCAAGATACTAAACATCACCAGACGTGCGGCATACCACTCTGTTCGCCGAGAAATACTAGCCTAACATCCAGTCAGTTGTGCACACGGAGAGCTGCCAGAAGTGAGACATACTTGAACTTCTTGAGCGGATTGTTGTATGATCCTGCAGCTGCTTGTGCCATTTTGTGATAGGTTTGGTTGTATACCACGGGACTGCAGAAAGTGGGAAGGATGGATTGTTGGGGTGGGAAAGGTGCCGTATAATGCGTAGCTGACTGGAACTTCTCGATTATAATTATTATTCGTGGTTGTCAAGAGTCTTGAGGAACAAAGGGGTAGACCGTTGGGGTTGGTAGTCTAAGGAGCCACTATTCACACAGCCAGAGCTAGGGCCAGCCACTGCGATCATTTTTGGCGTTGAGTTTCCTACGGGGATGTTACGTTAGATTAACCACGCTAGGCGGATAGGCCAATCGGCGCCTGAGTTCACCCGCGGTCAAGCTCAAGATATTTTCCAATTTTTATTTCTGCAATTCTGCAACTCTGCAACACCCCGCACTGCTGTTGAATACCTACCTTTTCAGCAACAATGCCTATAATCAAGCCAGCGTCCGTTGCGCCCAAGGCTCCTCAACAGCATAAGCAGCCTTCTCGAAAAGGCAAGAAGGCGTGGAGAAAAAATGTCGATGTGACAAATATTCAGGAAGGCTTAGAGGAGGTTCGGGATGAAGTAATCAAGGGGTACGTCCACCTTGTAGTCTTCTCTATCCACTGCTAACGATTTTACAGAGGAGTCATTGCTGAGAAGGCATCACATGAACTGTTCACCTTAGATACCGCTGGAGATGTTGGCATACAGAGAAAGGTTTTGAAGGGTGCTAAGCCTTTGAAAGCTGAGGAGATTATTGCCCAACGATCTGCCGTACCTGCTGTATCTGCAAAGAAGAGACCGGGTATGGAAACTACCGATGGAATTGTTGAAGCGAAACGCCAGAGAACCAGCTATGTAACACACAAAGAACTTGTTCGACTTCGGAAAATTGCAGATGGACAAAACAACAAATCTATCGTTGAGGTCACAGAGGCAAGCTTTGATCCATGGGACTTGCAAAAGGATATCGAGGAGATCACGCAGGATCCTAGGTTTTCATTCCTGGAAAAGGCTCGCAAACGCACTGCACCAAAGACTCTGAAGGAGAAACCGATTTCTTTGGCTGCCAATGGAAAGAACATCCCGGCTGTTAGGAGACCAGAAGGAGGATTCAGCTACAACCCAAAGGCGTCAGACTACGAAAAGCGCCTAACGGCCGAGGGCGAGAAAGAACTAGCGGCTGAGCTGCTTCGTATAGCTGCTGTGGAGGCAGAACGAGTTAAGGTCGAAGCAGCAGCAAAGTCAGCGGCTGAGGCTGAAGCAGCAGAAGCTCGAGCCGACATGTCAGAATGGGAGGAGGATACTGACTGGGAAGGATTTGAGAGTGGAGTTGAGGACTTGAGACTTACCGCTAAGAGACCAGAACGCAAATCACAGGTCCAGAGAAACAAGATCAAGCGACGGAAGGAAGAGGAGCGTAAGGCTAAAATGACTGCCGAGATGAAGAAACGTAATGAGCAGGCAACGCAAATAAAAAAGATTGCTAAGGCTGTTGCTGAAAGGGAGGAGGCTCGTCAACTTGCTCTTCAGCTAAAGGAGGATAATGAAAACAGCTCAGGGGATGACCTTGAATTGAGACGACGAAAGTTGGGCAAGATCGCTCTGCCAGAGAGAGATCTAGAGTTGGTGCTACCTGATGAGCTCAAAGAGTCATTGAGACTATTGAAGCCAGAGGGCAACTTACTGAAGGATAGATATAGAAGCTTGTTAGTGCGTGGAAAGGTCGAGAGTAGGCGGCATATTAGCTTCTCGAAAAAGCCTAAGCGGAAGGCGACTGAGAAGTGGACTCATAAGGATTTCATGTTGCATTAGTTGATGATAGACAATGCTAGAGTACTATACCAATTTCCACATTATCACGGTTCTCTCACGTCCTTGCAACACTCAATTTGATATAATACATAAAATATACTGCTTGTCGCCTATTCAGAGTTTGACGTTAGACGAACGAATTACTAGTAGTCAAGTCATTCTTGCAAACGACCAAGAATTCCTGAGCCGTATCCCTCAAAACTTTTAACAGAAAGCAATCTTTCGAAGGTGTACGGGATCATTGAAATCTTCTTCCTGGGTCCTAAGCCTTCCCTTGAAATACGTAAAGCACTTTGCAAAAAAGACTCAAGAATAGATTGAATCAGGATCAGTATACTTCAGTGACATATCAGAACCGTGCTGCAGCTCTCTGGTCATAATGTATTTAGTCTAGTATCGTAACGCAATCTACCTATTGCAACGCAACGCCTCGATCCTACTTTTTTACATTTTCAAGGGCAGATGCGATCTCCGCCATAGTCGTATCATCTTGTGGCCACCTTGTTCCTCTAGTCCTACATTACCAATTCATGAGATCTATCCACTGTTAGCTTGAAATTTGCGAAATGAGGAACCGTCACCTACCTCTG
>Ga0247807_10001008_pt1 | contig 17154 bp, 18 predicted proteins | sample UWRJL074202C1_FD_179931 | JGI IMG/M metagenome (GOLD analysis project Ga0247807, IMG submission 179931) | Plant litter microbial communities from Arlington Agricultural Research Station in Wisconsin, United States - UWRJ-L074-202C-1 | ecosystem: Environmental > Terrestrial > Plant litter >...
TTTTTTTTTCTTAAATTTCATCTGTTGCCAGCTGCGGAATCTCAACGGCCGTTAGGTCGGTTCGCTTTTAGGTCGCGTTAGGTTGGGATTAGGGGGTATCTTACAGTGGAACAGCGGGTTATCAACCCGCCGGATCATCGTGGGAAAGAATTTGAAAGAACAGCTCGGTTGGATGGATGCTGGTTGTGTCCAGCTTGCAAAATCTCCTCCCTCTTGTTTATGTCTCCATGTTTAGAGTAAGTGAGAGAGCTGTCTAGATATATGGACCTGCCGGGTGAGAGGTTGGGAGACAGAGAGAGAGATCTTGGTAAGGGGGAAAATAGATGGGTCTTTTAGGGCTGTTCTGTGGGGATATGATGTTGAAAAAACTCTCTCTGTCTGAGGTGATAAAAATTGAAATATGTGTAAACTTTTTTTTAGATGATATAGACATTAGAGAACTGCATCTCGAAGGAGGATGGGCTCAAGACTCTTCTCATATTTTTGTAGTTGATAATCTTGCCTTGTGCTGTCATGCTGTAGCGCGCTGAGATGAGTAGTGAGTTTTAAATAGAGCAATATCTTGGATCATTTACGGCTCTTATCCTCCATTGGTTGAAGTTGTTGATCGTGAAAGCGTGCTTTGGTATTGATCTTTTGTTAACCGAAGCTAGACCTGTTCTTACATTGTATAGTAACACGGAGGAGGAAGCTAGAAGAAGAAGCTAGGCATATTTCGTGTTCTATCCTGGCATATGGTTCCGTCAGTGGAAATGAGTAAGTGCATTAGAGAGATTGTCCCCTGGCTGAGAGATTACTCAGTAGATTGACTTGACAAGTGTGGCCATCATATACACTTTTCATCTTCATATTTATAACTAGTGCATAAGCTCATACATTTGAGGAAGGAAAGCAACATATAAAGAGATGCTGACACCTAAAGTATTTTTTTGGTTCATTTCACTTCATATAGGGGACTAACGCATCAATTAGGAGATATCTGTCACTGAGTTTCTCTGTCACTTTAAGTGACTTACTTGATGGAGATATTGAGTAGATTGATTTAGAAAAGCTAGATCCTTCTCTAAATGCCCCCGTCATAATCTATTTTACTTGGTCAATAATTCTTCCAACTTGGAAATCTCATATGCCAAACACTTTCTTCATGACTTACACGATAGATATTTAGCAACTCTATATCTCTTCCTAAGCATCCATCTTATCCTCTTTGCTCTACCTAACAATAATCTCATGAAATTAGAGAAAACCTCTATACCACAGAAATGCTTTCTATTATCCTCAGTAAGCTAATTAATAAACTACTCAATGGATTTATTCAGCAACGCTGTAACTCTCTCCAAACACCCCTTCTCATCTTCTCTACTCCACCCGGTGATGGCTACCGTCTTTTCTCTCGACTTCAATCCCCTGACAATCTCAACATCAGATTTTGGGCACTTCAGCACCTGTTTGAGCATTAGTCACTATTCATTTTAGAAACGATAGATTCCCCAACAACATTTACTTTAACAATCCCCGGAACTGAAGCAGCTAGGAACTAGGTCACCACGTAATGGTAGAAAAGGAAAAAACGTACAGAACTAAGTAGATCTTGGACTGCCTTATTCGCTTCTCCTTCTCTTGCTCGAGCGGAAATACATATCTCAATTACAGATTCACCGATGGAAATAATCCCTTCCCGCTGCTTGGAGGCACCGGGCTTGACGTGACATTGAAGATAGATAGCTCCGAGAGCCTTTGTAGTAGAAGGTAAAAATCGAATCGCTGATAACGACATTCCCTCAAGGAAATGGAAAATCACCTTACATAGAAATGGTAAGATATCAGAATCATGCTTGGCGCCAAGCACGCCCGACGACGAGGCTGGAATTTTATCTGACCTCGAATTGTGAGTGTATGAAACTGCAACGACACAACCACCCAAGCAGACCACTAGATCTTTTGAGGGGCTATAAAGCGTGCGTACAGTTTCGACGCACTTAGAACTCGCCATGGCGAATTCATATCCCAATGGAGCCAACGTCCATACCCTGACAGCGCTCAATCGTTGGTCTGTGGCGGATAAGCAGTTGCCCGTTGTAGACAAGATCAAGACGATTCACGTTTATGACTTCGATAATACTCGTGCGTTGGAACCCCCTCATATTGCTACTGAATCCCAGTATTAAATTGAACATAAAGCTTCTGTCCCTATCACTGCTAACCTCTGTAGTCTTTAATAGTCCGTTACCTAATGCCAAACTCTGGAACGGCCCAACTCTCGGTTTCCTTCAGACTCAAGACACGTTCGCGACTGGTGGCTGGTGGCATGATGCTAGGATCCTCGGCGCAACAGGTGAGGGTATCGAGATTGAAGAAGGACGGGCTTGGAAGGGATGGTGGAATGAGCGGATCATCGAGCTCATAAAACTCAGCATGCAGCAAAAAGATGCGCTTACTGTGCTTCTCACCGGTCGCGGCGAGAGCAATTTCAGCGAGCTGCTTAAGAAGATGGTTGCGAGCAGGGGTCTTGAGTTCGATATCATATCGTTGAAGCCCGCGGTTGGACCAAACCACGAACGTCTAACGAGCACGATGCACTTCAAGCAGCTATTTCTCGAAGCTCTGATGGAGACATATAAAGGCGCTGAAGAGCTGAGGATTTATGAGGATAGGATTCCCCACGTGCAAAAGTTCAGAACATTCTTCCAGAACTATAACAAGAAGCAACAGGGTATTGGAGGAGTTCCAACACGTGGGCCTATTACGGCAGAAGTGATCCAGGTTGCGGATGGCGCTACGCTTCTCGATCCAGTCACTGAAGCTGCGGCGGTACAACGCATCATCAATGATCATAATGCAGAGGTGGACAAAGGCAACGCAAAGAAACGTCTTATTATTAAGAAGACCCTCTTCTATACCGGCTATTTAGTGAAAGCCGTTGACACCAAGAAGCTGCTTACCCTGGCCCAAATACCTACCAACATGCCCGACAGCGACTTGAAGTTTATGGCAAACAATATTTTAATCACGCCTCGCCCTTGTCCAGATAGTATTCTCGAGAAAGTTGGTGGTCTCGGCAGTAAGACTACCTGGCAAGTAACGGGTACTGCGGTTTTTGAGAACAAGATCTGGGCTGCGAGCGTGGCACCCATACCTGCAGACAAGAAATATTATACCGAGAATTCCTCACCTTTCGTTATCCTTGCATTGCGGAAGGGAGTAAAACCTATTGATGCAGGGAAGATTCAAAATTGGCAGCCAGTACCTCCCGAAAAGGCATTCGTTTTCGAGACCACGGTCGGAGAGAAAGTATTGCTGAGGATTGAGGACGAGATCCAAAATGAGACTGAGTATGAGAGCCTGTTCCCTAACAAAGCTTTGAAACGTAAGCATGGACAAGATGATGATACCCCAAATAGTAGGCAGACTAGTGGTTCGTACACTGCTGGGCAAACGAGAGGAGGCCACCAAAACCAGAATCAAAATCAGAATGCCCGCGGTGGACGCGGAGGCCGTAGCAACGGCAATCAACGTGGCGGTAACGGCAGAGGTGGACGTGGCAACAACAATGGAGGCGGTAGAGGAAGAGGAAGAGGTGGCGGATACAACTATAGGTCACTTGACGATGTTGGAGAAAAGCCGAGCTACAATTCTACCCCTCCTGTAAGCTACAATCCGACTGTCGCTTATGAGGATTTCCCACCTCTACAAAAGCAACACTTGACACCGGCGCAATTGGTTCAACAACAATTTCAGCAGTTCAATCAGTTCCAACAGCAGCAGGCTAAGAGTGGTGGTAATAACAAACAAGGAGGGGGTGGGACCGGCGAACTCCAATACTTCTAATCATCGCTGGTCTGTGGATGCCGGTTTAGCTGTACATTTACTATGATACTGGGTTTGCATTAGTATGGAAGATTGTATTAAGGCTCGTTATTATATGCACAAAAGGAGTTTTGGAGGAATAGCATTGGCAATGTTCCTTAACATAGCTATGGGCGTTGACGAATGTCGAGCTGGTCCAATACCATATTGGAATCTCTGGCGTTTTTGGGAAGGGGAATAATCATGTGTAGTGAGTATTCATACACACGAGATATCTACAACGCTAGAAAATTAGCTTGTTAATGAACTTAAACTATCTGTACATCTCATATCACATTTTTGTATTGTCTCGGTGCCCCTTTCGCTTTGTTCCTAAAACTAACTACCCTACCTGTGAATTGAGCGTTAGATCGTCAGTACTACATTTCTGTTTGGTAGCCTGAATAATTGGTTTTGTATCTTGTTATCATAAAATTTTAGCCGCTTAAACCAACATTTTAGCCTCATTTAAAGGCAGCTGTCCTTCTAAATTGCCACTCTTTAGAGTTAGACCTATCCAATATAGGTGAATAACCCAAAGCACTCTCCACCAGGACTAGCAAAAGAGTGATATTGATACTGTCAAAAGTCCTTGCGGGTTCCATGGTTAAGAAATCATGAAGTAGCCCCACTCCAAACATTGACTCTTGGAGATTAATCCTGAGAAGGGGTGGCTGGAAAGTGTTAGCAAGAATCCACATCCACAAGTCCGCGAGAATATTAAAGTAGGAAGAACTAAAAATGACTTTACCCGATCGACAACCTGAGGGTGTCCTCGACACCATTTCTTCATGTATTTCTCTATCAGCCCCAGGGTCGGGCTGTGGCTACCTTTAATCTCCACACTGCTATTGCTTCCCTGGCGAATGAACAGCCAGTACGGTGGACGTCGAGTGAGATCCTCCGGTCCTTCTATAGCTGAAATATCCGGTAGCGCTGTAGGTGCTTGTATAGACACCAACCTTGTTGTATTTCTTGCATCAACTTCTGTGGACCCAAGAAAAGCCCACGGATCCGGATCACCAGAAGCTGTCTCGCCCGGTGTTGTAGCCTCGAAAGACTGATCGTCTTTAGTGCCAGATGTAAGCATCATTCGCAAGTCGGAAGAAAATCCTCGCTGGGCTGAAGTTGAAGACACAGGACCTGCATGGGGGAGATATATGACGAAGGCCTCACGCTCTGTATCATATATTGTAGCCGGGCGAGCAGATTTAGGACTAGTCTTTATTACTTTTAGCTGGCTTTCTATTGAGAGAAGAGTTAGAATGAAAGACCCACCTCGAGCAATAACTTCAAACGTTCATTTAGCAACGCTAGAAAGCCTCCAAAATCATCCAACACTTCAGAATCTTCAATCCAATCAGCGATGGCTTTACACCATCCGCACACAATACCGGCAATACTGGGAATAAAGGTGGCTTGATCTGGATAGTTTGGTTTTAAAATCTCCCAAATCATAGACCAATCTGGATCAAAGACGACAGGGTAGCCGACCGATTCCTCGAGAGACTTAAATTGAACCGCTAATTCAGAGGAAGGAGATTCAACATGATCTCGAATCCCTTGACGAAGTGCAATCGGTCTATAAATGTGAGTACTATGTTGATTTGATTGGAGATGGGACTCACAACGCAGCCATATTCGAAGTGTCAACTGTAATTAAATCGCGAGTTAACTGAGCAGTTTTTTTTTTTGAAAAAGATTTAAACGTTAAGGGTATTGAAGAGACAGAGAAATCATCTGACGATGTTGTTGTGCTTACCCCTAGTCACCGAAGTTAACCAACAGTCAGCTCCTGCTGCTAAGGTGGCTGGGTGAGCGCCACCAACAACTCGGCAACTTTTACATGTATATATGCCAGCCTTGAACATCAATTTGAATACCGTTCATAGATCAATCCATAGAATCGAGATTAGAGATTTGCTAATTTAAAATTGTTTTTTGGCAGTAGTCCATATATTTATTCCCTTATTCTTGCCAGCTATAACTCGGGGGAGAAGTGTTCGCGAAGCGAGTCCGCTTAAAGAAAGGAGATCTCTTGGCAGCTAAGTTCTTCAGTTTTCTTCATACAGTGTATGAGGATATGAATTCGCGATTAGGAGCTCAAATGAACGCCTCGATGAAGTTATATATGGTGCCAGGTATGGATTATTTAGATTATCACTGCTCTTGGCTCATCCTAAGTTCTTAGTACGTAAAGTTACAGTAACTAGATCTTCTAATTAACTTGTCAATACTCCCTTCATATTTAGCTACCAACAAAAATAAAAAATTTAAAATCGCGTGCAAAATTATGAAGAAATAATTAGAGCATTAAGATCTTGTTTTCTTTCTACAATCAAGCGGTACATTCATATCATATTATGACAGTGCAAATTAAGGCTTACCCACATAGTGCACTGGATCTGATAGATAGCTGTCGCTGTTTTTGTTAGTTACCAGCCACAGGGACCTCAGGGTGTTGCGAATAGTTTCAAACCAAATTAAATAAATACTATCTAGTTAACTTATGTTATAGAGTTTTCTTGCAGTTTAAATATTGATTTTCAAATGGCGAATCTCCCGTGGATGTAAAATTAATAGAGTTAGAGTCTTTTCAACATCAAATCTAATGGCCGTGATCAGCGCTAAAGGGTTTGAAGATTTCTCGTTGCGCTTTGAGAAGGTGCTTGCTCAGAATAAAACTATTCTATCATGTCTGTTTAGTCATAAATTCTTGCAAACAAATTGAGACATCCCTATCAGTCGCATGAATTTGATTTGCAAACTCCCCTTCTTCATACCACTAATTAAGACCTCTTCTTTTCCATTCTTTGGAGTAGATATATAAGCTGAAGTTATCCTGCTATTTATGCGAATGGACAATCTTTTCTTCATTCTTCACTGGCAAACTTGTCTCGCCGTCATCAACAACACTTTCAACTGATGAGCTGGAATGTTCAGCTGTGGCTCCTAGCTGATTATTCCTCTTCTTTTGAAGTTTCTCTCTATGTGCAAGGATAGCGATGGTCCCAAACACAATGACATTAAGTCCTGCAACGACAGCTGCGCCTCTATTACCAGGTGTGACTAAGTTCTAGAATAAGTATGCTTGATCAGAAAGAATTGAAATGTACACGTACCATTAGGTTGGTGTATTTGTTGGAACCAAACAAGTGGAATCCATGCCATCATAGTATCTATATGATTTTTTAGTTTATAAACAATAAAAAAAATGTGATCTCCAAGAAAACTGACATTGAAGCGTATTCATCGCTGCTGCAGTGAACGCGCGTTGTTCAGCATTATCCGAAATCAATTCTGACATCCAGCTGTTGCGAAATCATTAGCCGACTACCCCAAAAGAAGCAAGAGAAGTGATAAACTCACGCCATGGTCAGTGGAACAGAAGTTGATCCAATTGTTGACAAAATGTAAAGTGGTGCTCGATGGGAGAAAGGTCCAAATACTGGTGTTACTACTAGCAATACAAAAATGACAATTGCAACTAAGTTTCCAAAAATTATGGTTGGCCAACGACGACCTCTGAGCGGTCCGTCTGATACCCAAACTGTAATAAGTGAATAGACCGCTGTAAAGGCATTGTTGAGGGTTGGATATTCGTTCTAGAAATATAAAAAGACTAATTTAGTGGTGGATCTTGGCAAGGTAAGTAGGGTTCTATTAGAGACTCACAATTTGTGCAATAGTATAGACAAGAGGCTTCCCTTTCTTATTATGTGCTTTGAGCCAGAAGACGAACGAGGTTGCGGGCTGCGAACAAAAGGGTTGCATTGCTGCGTGGAACACTTAGTACGAAACATGATTATACGGAGTTGATGGAGGACTTACTGAAAATAAGAACAAACAGAATGGTTTTCCAGCTCGTAAAGTAGCCCATAATTGTTTTGACCGTATACGGCTTGCCTTCGGGGGCTCGTCCAGCTTTTGACATTCTTTCATTACCTATCTCAACTTCCTGAATTATGACCGAGCAATCAGCTTAGTCTCTCAATATATATTGAGTAGTAGGACTGTTGTTCTTACCCGTGCAGAGAACAACCAGTTGGGTTTGGCAGTTCCAGGGGTGTCAGGTAAGAAAAAGAAAGCAAGGACCGCGACTGGAAGAGATATGACACCGTTGATAACTACAAATCCGTTAATTTTGATGTTTAAATGTAGGATAAGAAACGTTTATTTACCAAATAGCCATCTCCATCCAGCGAGTCCAGCGTGACCATCGAGAGAGTTGTAAATCCCCGCTTGTAGAAATCCACTAAAAATCGGAGCTATTGATACTGCTGACTGTAGAATTCCATTGCGTTTCCCAAGCTCATCTTTTCGAGTTTTAGTAATTAGCTATGATTCTGACTAGCTAGTCTTTATATTATGAACACAACTTACGTTTATTGTACCAGCTGCCAAGAATGTAGTAGAGAGCTGGCCAGTACCCAGCTTCAAACAAGCCAACAACAAAACGGAGAGCTAGCAAATGCTGGTATGACTTTGCACCTGCTAGAGCAAATGTGAAAACAGTCCATCCGACTTCAAGAAATGGGATCCAGACTATCAATGGCATTTAAGTCACAGTTATGATTTAGTCATGGAAGGTAGCACTTACTGTGGGCTGGAACTCGAGTTAAAATAAAGTTCGACGGCTGTGACAGTATTAGCGAAAGTAAAAGCCTCTTTGAAACCAAGGGGATTAATACATACCCATTGACCAACGATATATCCTATTGTCCATGAGACGACGATCCAGTTGTACTCGTTTCCCAGGAGATTCAGATCTTCCTTCATTCCCGATACGAAGGCATTCGTGATGTTTGAGGTGTCGATCTATCAAAATATTATAGAACTATTTCCAATGTGATACGGAGAACACTTACCCATTTGATTAACATACCAAGCGTTCCAAATGTCAACAGTGTAAAATCCAACTACAGAACCAGTGATCAGAAATCGGCTTTCCACAGACAAATAGCAAGACCACAACTAACCTTAAGAAGAAATTTTCTCTCTTCTTTTGAAACATCAGCTGAATCCCAGAGCCATCCTTTCCAACTACTTTTGTTCATTTTTGATGCTGAGTCTGCCACAACTATGACCCTAGTGGACACGACATTGGACTTTTCTGCCATTATCTAATTGTTCAGATTAAAGTGAATTCAGACTATAAGATGTTGATGAAAATGTGAATAAAAGCGACGATTAAGCTTTATATATAATCGATAAGATGATAACCATAAGTCTAGAACCTAGTGGCCGGACTGCTTGGGTGAGGTATGGTCTGGAATCACAGTTAAGGACATGGAAAATACCAGATAGAGGCGTTTCACTATCACAAACTAGGAAGAATAAACAGCCACAGACGAGTCATATCTTGTAGAATAACTAACCCTCTAACCGAGTGGCGTGAAGGAGATAGATAACAGCTAGAGCAGAGTCAACATTTAGGAGAAGTTTTGAAAGTGGCTAATAGTATGGAAGGCAATTTACATATGAAGACACTTAACTCTTGCATCATGTTGCTTAGAAATTCATGGCTCTATCATATCTCTTATATAAAAGTTCATATAGCTGGATGAAGGCCTGAGATTCTTCAACTAGAACCGGCGAAGTTTTCGCGGTTTTCGCGGATTTTCGATACTTCACATCGAGCTTATGCATAGTGGCTGCATGATGTATACGCATTCGCAAGAGAAGGCGAATATTCGACATGCATTCATTGATGCCGCTATTGATTTGTCACAACCACACCTTATAACAACTTCACACGAACACAAGGGCTACTAAGTAATATTTGGTTAAAAGCAGCGCGCAAGCTGTCACTACTATACATTGCAACTTCTTATCCTATTAAGCTTATAGGTTAAAAGGATTTGATCGATCTCTTAGCAATCAGGTGTTTTTATTGTATCATTTTGGCAAGTATTGCAACATTCGGTTTCTCACCTAAACGCCGAAAACAATATTTCAGTGATTAAGTAGACCTAAGGAAATGAATCCAGACTATCACTTACTCTTTATTCATATCACTAAAGGAAACAAAAGGAAAGGAGAAGGAAAGAAGGGTGCGCTAACGCGAAGTTCTTTCTATAAACAGTAACGCGTCTCAAATATGGTAGTAGAGGTTTGAGATTGCTTAGCTGTGGCCTACAATTACATAGTTTACTAGGAAGGTAATTCATAATACCACTTGTTAATGGTTCTTACTGATACGACTATATTTTGAGTATTTATTTGACGTTTGTTTGAGGAGTTAAGATCAAATACGAATTAGTCGCACATAAATAATTCTTTTCCACCTAACCGGCCTCTTATCCCACACTCTCCCCTCCTAACCCTAGTATTTTCTACACAAAATCTTTTATTTAGCAGAGCCTTTAATCTTAGGTATGTAAACTAGCTTACTTTGAAAAACATAATTAAGCGATTGGCGGTGTGCCATTACATTGGCGCACCGCGATACTTACACCACTGGCTGCTTGCTCATCAACGAGATCCTTGAGCTTAGTCTAGGATGTTTCACTACGAGCTTTTTGCCGACTAAGTACCTTGCTATAGTGTGACGTAGGCTATAAATATCTTCGCGAATGAGGAAATCTTGCTAAAAGTTGACAATTGACAATCCGAAAACGAATATCTATTTGATAATATAGCTAATAATGTTAGCATTTTTAAGTAAAACAGGCAGTAATAAGATTATTATATAGGAAACGGATATTTTCATATAAGTATTTTGAAATTGTAGATGATAAATATATAAAGTACGTATTTTATAATTTTATAATATAAATATTTACGTATATTATTAAGGGATAAATATTTGCGATTCATATCTTCTAAACTACTCATTTGCTATCGTTGAAACTCAGTATGAAAAGTCAACTGTCATGTATTCGACGTTTCATGAACTCAGCTAGTAGATAGATAGTTAGCATTAGCATACCCGTGGCTACGCCTGGCCTGCGAATCCGCCCAACACTTACTCGACCACGCTAGATTTTACATGGGTCCAAAAACAAAGTGTCGCTAAGTTTCTTGGTTGAATTTGTTTGAAAACTAGACAAGATTTCAAGCTGGGCCCAAGAAGCTTACGAAACATGGGTTTAAGACTTGATACATAATTCAGATTGAAGCATTAACTAGTATAGACAAAGGAAAAAAGCCAGATTATGCCATGTAGAAAATCAGTTATTTATCATGAAGTTGGCGCAATTCAGCATTCGTTTCAGATTCCAGAATCATCCTGTTCATACGCTTGGATAGGAATATACGCATTCCAAGCACTGCAAGTGTCCTGGAATGTAGTGTCCTCCGCAAATGTGGAAAGAATTTCATCCTCGCTCTCGACAAACTGGAGTGCAAAACCCTGAGACGCATGCCAGGCGATGTGACAATGCATAATCCACGAGCCTGGATTGTCGATTTGGAAAGCAATGGCAAGATACCCATTTCCAGGAAGTGAAGCAGTATCGCGGCGAGGCGGGTTGGTTAGATTAAGAACTGTTGTACTGGCGTCGAATTTAGCAGCTGCTTGACCAATGACCCAGAAGTCGTGGCCATGCATATGGATAGGGTGGGTAATTCTGGGAATAATTAGCATGTGTAACGAGAGGATGTTTAGGAAGCACCCACCCAATACCCGACTTATCCTGGATTACAAATACAGCCCAATCACTTTCCGTGGTTTTCTAGAAGTTTGTTAGCACTGCTTAGCTTCTAAGAGAACTCTACTTACCTCAATTGGAATGACATTATATTCTGCAGGCCAGAGAGATTCCTGGTTAGCAAGACGGAGATTAGTAGGATTTGCCCAGTCTAAAATTAAAGAACCTAGCAATTTATTAGTTCCAATATGCAGAACATTTGCTCCGAAAGACTGACTGCTGTTGACTGTCCACTCAAAATAGCTTCCGATATTGAATCCTACTTCCTCAATGGTCATTTCACCGTATTTTCCCACGTTCAAAGCTACGTGTGGCACTAGATTTTCAAGGGCCTCATCCCCACAGAATGTATCAACGGTTAAACCTGTAGTGGTTGGATCGGAAGTACTGCTGTTGTCATATCTAATGATTCCAGTGATCCCTTCGGCGTTGCCGTTGGCAGAACATGCTGTTTGCCATCCAGCCCGAAGCCAGTAATTGCCAGGCGCAGCATTTGCTTCAACGATAATGTCGTAACGTTGACCAATGCTGATATAGAGATTATCTGTCTCATAAGGAACGATGGGAACCAGATCCATTGCAATCACTTGGAAGGAATGCCCATCGAGTGAAAACTGGAAATGTCCGTCGACGGCGGTATTGATAAGACGCATGCGGTATTTCTTGCCAGCTTCGAAACTCACTTCAAACTTTTTGCCACCTCCAAGACATTTCTCATCTGTTGACGAAGAGCAGTCAAAAGTGTTCATTCCGTTGATCAAGCCATTCTCTAACTCGGGAGGTCCACCTTGCATAGCAATATACCACAACTCAAAAACGCTGTCGTGAGACCAGTCAGAGAGGAAAACCATGCCAAGGTCCTCATCGTAGTTTGCAGTGGCTGGGCCGTTAATAATGAGAGGACCTAATAAACCATCCCCATATTGTAGGGTGAAATGTGAGTGATACCAAGTTGTTCCGTAGTGATCTAGAACCAATTAGTAAATATTACAGGTAGTTTCGTGCAGGAAAATAGATCATACCAGCATGGAACTTGTATGTGTAACTATCTCCTGGAGCAATTGGGCATCTAAAGAGTCTACATTTAGTACTGCTTCGCAATCTAACTGTCAGAGGCATGGAATGAAGTATAATTACTGTGTCACGCCAGGTACACCGTCATACTCATTGGTGTTCAATTGTCGAATACCATGCCAGTGAATCGCGGTGCCATTATGGTCAAGGTTATTTGTGACATGAACAACCACATCGTCTCCCCAGTCTGCTACAATTGCTGGTCCTGGGACAGTGCCATTGAAGCTCAGAACCGAGCGTTCGTAGCCATCAGGTGCCAATGTTGTGTTTTCAACCGAAAGCCAATACTCTTATCAGTTATGTCAGCAAAGTTCTCATCTAGACGAAATGGCACTTACCACGCGTAATTCCAGTCCTTGGAAGTACGGCCAGGAAGTCAGTGTCTATAGAATAGTTACCCCAGCATCCTCTTGAAGTCGATGTATGCTCACAACCATTCTGACGAGTTTTGAGAGCTGAGGAAATAGTGCTTAAGAGTGGAACTGCTGAAACTGAAGATGTTGCCAAAATTACAGAAAAGAGTGAGAGCTTCATGATGAAGAAAGATAATGAGTAAAAGAGTGACTAAACAAATGTCGATGCTGATGAGCACTGAGGAATCATTGAAGGTCGGGCATCTCTTCTATTCTTATAGAGACATGTCCTATTTTGGTGAGGTCTCAATAATCTTTAAGCAGCTTAGTTGAGCATTGTCGTAGTCGGAGATAGCGTGATCAAAGGAGTGATTCGACATAGTGAAAGGACAAAGCCAAAAATGCATTGTAACAATTTCCGAACAGCTCGGATGTTTCTATAAAGCTATGAAGCAGCTCGCTTGGGCTATAATCCACATATTCTTCAACAGACCTCATTTCTAAATTGCCCCTTTGGCTAACGAAGCAGGGTGCGGAGAGTCAATGCTGGCAAAATCAAAAACCGCTCGAGTGCCTCGTCAGGAAGAAGGCCAGAGAGTCCCCCTCCTATATTAACTTCCAGACTTGTAGAGACCTTCTGGGGTTTGAATCTCAGGGTGAACAAAAGTAAGACAAAATAGTGATCACCGGCTACCTGGTTGCAGATTTGACGTTATATTGACAGGCTAGCTCAAGAAGACGTTTAGTGTCCAAGGCACCACACGTCCCCATCAAAGACCAAGGTAAGTTATTGACCCACTCGCTCTGAATAGAACCATGGAAATTTCTTAGTGACAATTCCCTCACGATGGATGAGATTCTGGAGTGGGGATGGGAGCCAGTTTCCCTGGCATTATTCATACACACAGTATCTCAAATAAGCGCAAGATAGCGTTGACTATGGTATTTCAAGCATTTAGCGAAATGCCAACTTGTACTGTCATAACTACCATTTCTGAACCTACTACGGGAAACATTATTCAGCATATGTGTTACTCTAAGTAATACGGAATGGTTAAACACGCTTGCTGAAAAAGCCATAACCGTACTTATGTCAAACGCCCACAAATAACCCAGGAACCAAGATAATACGCCCGGAAAGTGGGTAGTATTGTAATGGTCGATCGCTTATTAGTTGGGATCCTCTTCGTTGTTGCTTCGGTGCGGCTAAGGAAGCAGGCTCATCTTTGACATCAAGTGTACGTACGCGTACAAGCCGATTCAGGCGAGTCACAGTAACAGTGGGGACCCTGAATCAGCGTCAGATCCTACATTCCTGAGTATCGTTGAAATGTTTAGGGTCCAATATGGTGCACTGTGCAGCAGAGTGCACGAGAGTGCCCGACTTTGACTTGGCATATTCAAGGGTAATGGCAACACGTACTGAAATATTTCCACTGGCGAGGCCCGTGCAGGCTTAACTGAGCGGAGGCTGACGACGCCATCCTTACGCACCACGTTGTATATTTGCATCCTGCCTCCGTACCGACCTATCACGTACCTTGTGTACCTGATTGCGAGCCACCCAAATATTTATTGACCTTAGTGCCGGGTGTTCCCCTAGCTGGATGCTGTGCATGACCTACGTTATGCCGAAGTTTTGGCGCAGACCGACTTCATTGCTGATAATGTTTTGAGACTGAGTTTCAGTCTATTGTATTTGGGCACCGACATTAACAGCGTCGCCGAAAATAAAACCCTGCTAATGCTGTCTCGAATGCCCCTCGGCCAGCAGGAGCTCTGTCTGTTAGTTTTGCCGTTCGTACGTCTATCACGTAGCACTATGAGATACAGATTGTTGAGGTGCTAGAGAAGTGCCAACGCTTGTTGTAGAACCCAAAGCTCAGTTTGAGCTGAATCTTGATGCGTCAAGGGCTGCTTTGAAAACAGTCAAGACTCGAAGGACAACTCAGAGCGCAATCTTAGCAGTTTCGTAGTGGGATATTACTAATCTTTAATGTCGTCTCGAATACCAGAATTTTATCGTGGATGACTTGTTGAGAGAGGGATTTGAGGAAGATATTCCGGAAGGGATTCCGAAATGGGTTGTAAGGTTGGAGATCTTGGAAAACAACGAAATTTTATTGGAAGACGGGAGCGTTGGTCTTCTAGGTGAGTAATTTTATATTGTATGTGAATAGAAAATTAGAGTTGCCAGGCCATACCTGCAAAATAGGAAATGAACACTAGCGACGCTGCTGCAAAGATAGTTGACAATCTACGAATCATAGCTACCTGAATTCAAGGCTACTGTAACTAAATATCTTCAAACTTCAACCCCAGGTATAATATGAATTTAGCATTTCCAGTAACGGTAGCGGTTCTAATCACTGTGATTATGATCATGACATACTCATTACCTGCCTATTCAACTTACACGTAAATTTCAACGGTTCGAATAGCACCTAAAGGTATTTATGTATTAACTATATATTTACCCACATCTCTGATAATTCATACGAATATATCATTACCAGCCTGATGTAGAGAAGCTGAGCGAGCTCCCTCGAGTCCAACTTGATCTCGCAAAATATCCGTTGTTTTGTGCTATTCTTAAGACTAATACGTATATCAGATATCATTCGGTATCAGAATTAAATCACAAGGCTTCATAAAGTAATGCACCTACACCTTTAAAAGCTAGATCTGCATTCCGTATCCTATTCTGAGGGCTAGCTATTGAAATACAAGTGAAAAGGGCACAATTGATAGCATCTAAGACTCCTTTCTCTCCTCCTCGAGAGTACCGACTGCTTCTTTTCGGCTGTCTGTCTGTTTCAATCCAAGTCCTGTCTCTTTATCACTGACCGGAACATCAATACCGACTTTCGTTTCACGTCTAATATCCATTGTCGCCTTGTTGAAAACATTAACATAGAGGGGATAGACCCAGGCAGCAATGAAACCTCCCATGGGAACAAACATGGCGTGATGATATGCATTCTTACTATTACTCTTCAGCAGATGGGTTGCAACAGCTCCAGCCATTGGGGGGAAGACAGCTCCTCCACTAATAGCAGCAACGATCAATGATCCACCAATCTTGGTGTGACGACCAAGACCTCGGAGACCGAGCGTGAAGATAGTTGCGAAACATGCAGACTCCCAGCAGAGCACAAGAACCAGCATAGCAATGGAGGCGTTGCCGAATGATGCTGCCGCGGCGAGCACGAAAACAAAGGACATGCCAAGATACAGCCCGAGAATGTAACGAGGCTTGACTGACTTGATTGTCATCAAACCACCTGCTAGGAAGCGATTGAAGGCATAAAGACCCTGAGCTGCAGCGAAGATATCCGCTGTTCCTAAATTAGCAAATTCACATTTCAAAAAAGATATAATGAGAGAAGTGTAGCTAACATCCTTCAGCCTTAGTCTTTCCAGCCTCAACACAAAAGTTGATGAAGTAGTTCGCAACCGCCACTTGAGCTCCCACATAGCAGAATTGACTCCATACAGCCAAAAACAAATTTACCTGCTTCTTCAATGGTCCAGGGTCGTATTCAGCAATCTCAAGTTCTTGCGTACCCATATCCGCATCAGTTATCTCAGGCATCGGTGCAACGTAGAACAATATGATGAGCAGACCAACGAAGCATGCAACACCCAGATAGGTCCATTGCACGTTCTTCAGTCCTTGAGCTGTGTCTAAATTCTTGGCAAAGAACACACGTGAAGCGAGTAGAGGTGCGACAAAAGATCCAACAGCCTGCACAGCTTGCGCGAGATTAAGACGAATCTCTGAGTATCGCGGAGGACCGCAAATTGAGAGAAAAGGATCCGCTGCTGTCTCCAGGGTCGATAAGCCAGCGCCAACGACAAACATACTCCCACAATAGCCACCAAATGATGCTTTAACACCGGAAGGCCACATAAGTAGACATCCAACTGCTAAAATAGAGAGACCTGTCATGAAAGTAACCCGAAACCCAAAGCGACGCAAAATCCATCCTGATATGGTGGGAGGGCAGAGGAAATATGCGCCAAAGTATGCAGCCGAGAGACCGGATGCCATCCCTGGGGTAATATTAAGGGACTCCTGAAAGTGCGGGTTGAGCACATCTAGGAGGCCGTAGGCAAACCCCCTGAAATGGTATATTAGTGTCTGTTTGGAAGCCAAAATATCGGAATTTGGGAGGAAAAGAAATCTTACCATAAGAAGAACAGAATTGTGACAAGAAAATTAGGTA
>Ga0247807_10001012_pt1 | contig 17137 bp, 10 predicted proteins | sample UWRJL074202C1_FD_179931 | JGI IMG/M metagenome (GOLD analysis project Ga0247807, IMG submission 179931) | Plant litter microbial communities from Arlington Agricultural Research Station in Wisconsin, United States - UWRJ-L074-202C-1 | ecosystem: Environmental > Terrestrial > Plant litter >...
GACCGGCCGGAAACACTGAAATTTGCAGATGTTGTTTTTCCTGCAGCTGCGTGGCTGGAGAAAGAAGGAACGATGACAAATTCAGAACGGAGGATCAGTCATCTGCCTAAAATTGTTGAAGCTCCCGGAGAAGCCTTATCAGACAGGGTCATCATTTGCCGGTTTGCGCAAAAAATGGGATATCCCGGCTTTGATTACAGCAATGACGCTGCCGTTTATGAAGAGCATGCTGCATTAACCGAAGGTACTCATATTGACATCTCAGGACTGAATTATGAATTGCTGAAATCTTTAAAAACAGTACAATGGCCATTCCCGAAAGATACTGAATCAGGTCTTAAAAAACGTCTTTTTGAAGATAAGCAGTTTTATACCTCCTCTAAAAAAGCTATTATTCATCCGGTTTCAGATTTGCTGACCAGTGAACAGCCTGACCGCGATTTTCCTTTAATTTTAACTACAGGGAGGATGCGCGATCAATGGCATACGATGAGTAAAAGCGGAAAGGTCAGTAAGCTGATGAAACATGCTGCACAGTCAAAGCTGGAAATTCATCCGGATGATGCCGCTGTGCTTCATATCAGTGAGCAGGATCTGGTCGAGGTAAGATCAAGAAGAGGAGATGTCCGGCTGAAGGTTACCTTGAGTACAGCCATTAAAAAAGGTGTCGTTTTTTTACCTATGCACTGGGGGAAAATATTAAATAATGATTTAAACCGGGCTAATAATCTGACCAGTCATCTGGTTGATCCGGTTTCTAAAGAGCCGGATTTTAAATATTGCGCAGTAAGTGTAAAGAAATATAGCAAACCAAAACAACGTATTGTAATTATTGGTGCTGGCGCAGGTGCTTTTGGTTTTGTTAAATCCTACAGAGAGCTGAATCAAACAGATGAGATTATCATCTTCAGTAAAGAAAATTTTCCTTTTTATAACCGGGTGATGCTTCCGGATTATATTTCAGGAGCCCAGCAGTGGGAACAGCTGATCAAAATGCGGGAAGAAGAAGAGGCAGATTACAATATTCATTTGAAAAAGGGGATCAGTGTAAATTCTATCGATCGTGAGCTGAAGGTACTTACTGATTCTGACGGTGTGAAAACCACCTATGATGTGCTGATCCTTGCAACCGGAAGCCGTGCAGCTGTCCCCAAGAATATACCAGCTATAGCCGGTGTTTTTACGATGCGGAGCAGGCTGGATGCAGATCGTTTTAAGGCGCATTTATCTCCTGGTGCTCATATTGTGATTGTGGGAGGTGGTCTTTTAGGACTCGAATTAGGTGCTTCCTTGTGTGAAAGTGATCAGAAAGTGACGCTGATCCATCGTTCCTCCAGGTTTTTGGACAGGCAGTTAGATGTTATGGGCAGCCAGTTATTACATGAGGAAATGATAGATCAGGGTTGCAGTATTTATTATAATGATGAAGTACAGTTAATTAATGGTCAGACTAAGGTGACAGGTCTTAATCTGAAGAGCGGAAGATCATTGAATTGTGATGCTATTGTTTTTGCAATTGGTACAGTGCCCAATATAGAAGTGGCAAAAGATTGTGGCCTGGCCTTTAAGCGTGGAGTCATTGTGAATGAGAAAATGCAGACCAGTGATCCTGCTATATTTGCAATTGGAGAAATTGCAGAATTCAATGGTGCGATGTATGGGATCACAGCCGCTGCCGAACATCAGGCTGAAGTATTAGCGCAATACCTTAATGGTGATATAGCCAGTTTTTACCAGGGGACCTTACTGATGAATATTATTAAGGTTCATGGATTTGATTTATGCAGTATGGGAATTCCGGAAAGCCCGGGGACTGGTGATTACGAGGAAATCGTGTTTCTTGATAAGGCAAAAAGATATTACAAGAAATGTATTATTTATCAGGATAGGCTGGCAGGTGTAATCCTTATCGGTGATAAAACAGAATTTCAGGAGTTTAAAGCGCTGATTGCCGGAAAAATAGAATTGGGCGAAAAAAGGCTGCAGTTATTACGGAGTGGAAAAAAATCGGAGCCTGTACTGGGGAAATTGGTTTGCAGCTGTAATAACGTAGGTGAAGGAAATATTCAGCAGCATATACAAAATGGCTGTAAAACCTTAAATGAGATCTGCACAACTACGGGAGCGGGAACAGGCTGTGGTTCCTGCAAACAGGAAGTACAAAGGATATTGACTCTTGAACTTTCACAAAAGGAGGTTGTTAGCTAATGGGAAAACACGTTGTAAAAATTAATCTTACCGGTGGTATGGTCTCTACAGGAGATTTACTGGGCATTGTCAGAGCTTCAGAACTGGCCCAGGTAAAAGAGGTACGTATGGGAACCAGGCAGCAAATGTTTATCACTGTTAACACACCAAGGCTCAGTGAATTTGTAGCTATGCTCGGTAAGATGGGAATCAATTTTGAAGTTGACTTTGATGATTATCCTAATATCGTTAGTTCTTATGTGACAGAGGAGCTGTTTAATGAACCATCCTGGTTAACTGAGGGGCTTTATTCTGATATTTTAGAGGCTTTTGATTATCATCCCAGGTTAAAAGTGAATATCATAGATAGTACTCAGTCACTGGTTCCTTTTTTTACAGGGAATATTAATTTTATAACCAGTAATATAGCCAATTACTGGTTCCTGTTTATCCGTTTTCCAAAGATGACAGAGAGTTATCAATGGAAGGGGCTGGTTTATACACAGGATATTCCAATACTGGGAAAAGTGATTGAGGAAATTATTCATGAAGAACAAAAGACATTTTTGAGTAAAAGCACTGCAAGTATTGATCTTTTGCAGGAAAAAACTGCAGCAAAGCATGAATTCATTTACCAGCCTGTTCTGGCTGATTTAATATTACCCAGATTCAATCTTCCTTATTATGAAGGAATTAATAAATATGCACAAAAGCTGTGGTTAGGTATTTACAGACGTGATGAGTTATTCCCTCTGGAATTTTTGAAGGATATATGTGCTATTTGTTTAAAAACAAAAATAGGACGGATTTATACTACTCCATGGAAATCTTTGCTGATCAAAGGAATTGATACAGAAGATCGTAAGTACTGGAGTTATATTTTAGGCAAACATTATATTAATGTTCGCCATGCTTTTAATGAATTAAACTGGCAGGTCGAAGATGTTTGTACTGAAGGTTTAAATATCAAAAAATATCTGGTCAGAAGATTTGATAGTGTTGATCTCAAAACACAGGGGCTTTGCTTTGCTATAAAGACACAGCCCAAAAGTGGTTTGTTCGGCTCTGTAGTTATCAGGCGCTGCCCAAATATCAGCCGGGGGCAGAAAAGAACAACTGACCGCTTTGACATTCTTTATACTCCCGATTTTAATCCCAATGCTAAAAATTATATCAATTATAAGCGTAAAGTTGCTTTAACTTCACTTGAAGCTCATCTTACTTGTCTGAGTAAACTTTATTATGAGCAGATAGGAGTCAATGACCTGTTTTCCAGTGAACTAAAATCAGAAGAAGCGGAGGTCCCTGAGGATAGGATTGTGTATCAGTGCAGCTCCTGTTTAACCGTTTATGATGAACTTTATGGTGATGCTGAAAACGAGATACCAGCAGGTGTTTTATTTGAAAACCTTCCTGATCATTATCGGTGTCCGATATGTGAAGGCGTTAAGGAAATGTTTTTACCTGTGAATTCACAAATCCTGAATTTATAAATTGCAGCCGGATACTGCTAACATCCGGCTGCAATTCAAAAGGTATTAAATAGAAGTACAGCTATTCCCTGATAAAGTGGCTCCTGCACCACCTGATGCGGTTACTGTAGCTTTAACACTCGAAGAATTAAGCGTTGTGATACTGTAAGGAGGTGTAAAAGCTGTTACGCCATTACCTGATATATTTCCAGAGGTGTTGGTAAACGTATTGTTTTTAACCTGAACTGCAGTAGACTTTTTATCCATTAAGTCAACCGGAACTTTAACATTCTCAAAAACGTTAGATTCTATCAATAGATTTGCTTCAAAACCAGCCTGAACACAGCTTTTGCTTACTGTACTGTTAAAGTAATTGTTGACCAGATGAACTTTACCAAATCTTACCCTTGGCATCCTGGCTACACAGCCTTCTGCCCACCAGCAGCGTACAAATGTAACACGCAGGTGGCCTCTGTCGGCTGTAAAATTATCACCTGAACCAATTAAGCCTGAAAAACGGTGGTCATCGGAACCGCCTGATCCACCTGGTTTAGGAGCTTTTAAATAAGAGAATTTGCAATAGGAAACTGTAATGTAATCAGAGACATTTTTGATATCAAAGTTACCATCTACACCATCACGGAATTCACAATGGTCAACCCATACATTAGTACAGGAATCTATGATTGCGTTATCCCAGCCATCCGTATCATAAGCACCCGGCCCTTCGAAAATCAGGTTTCGGATAATAATATTACTGCATCTTTTGATGTTGATAATACCAGAATTACTCTTGCTTTGATCTGCTGAGACTAATTTTGCGCCTGGTGAACCAAAGATGGTTTTTCCGGTTTGATCCTGGAAAGAGATTCTTCCACCAGCAGGTATAGTAATGGTTCCATTAACCTGTATTACCTTAACACTGGCGTTTAGTATAGCCGCTTTTAAATCGGCATAATTTGTAACCACTGTTGGCGTGGCCTCTCCGCCTCCTGTAGTCCCTCCATTCTGAGACGCCCATCCTTTGGCTGAGCATACAGCATCAGTGACTAATTTTGCAGATGATGGAGTTTGTGCACTGGTGTTTAAATCCTGGTTTTTCTGGCAACCGAAGCCCATACTAATCATAGCAACCGCTACAACTAATTTAATACAATAGTTTACTTTCATGGTAGTTTGCTTGTTTTTGGTTAAATTATTTTTTGGTTTGTGATCGTTGTATGAACTTAGCACTTGATTTTTTAAGAAAAAATTAATTTAAACAAAATATTCGCGCAATCGTTACCGGTATCGATTGCATAAAAACCATAGCAGTATTTCAGAATTTTATTTGGTGAAATAAGGGCTTAATTATTTGATAAACAGCAAGATATTAGTTGCTGGATTTGCTGTAGATTCTATTGGCCAGACTTAGTTTCTGTTTTTTAATTTCGCGCAATATAATTTCTGCAATTTTACGGGCACCCAGTTCATTGAAGTGTGTATTATCTGTTTTCCCGTCCGGGTAATTTGGATTTTCACCAGCTTTTAACTGGTTAAAAAGTAGTTTTGAGTTTTCCGGCCCTAATTCCTGGAACAGGGCCTGACTTTCCTTATCCAGGTCAATCAGGAGTACTTTTTGCTCAAGGGCAACCGTACGTACCAATCCTGAATAAATTTCATGGGTTTCTTCAATTTTGCCTGCTGTATTAAATTTGCGGCGTGATACAGGGGTAATTAATATCGGGATTGCATTTTTCTCTCTCGTTTCTTTAACAAATAACCGCAGGTTATTTTTATAATCAGCTTCATTTGTATAGCTGGCTTTTGTTGGTGCCTCATCATTATGCCCAAACTGAATCATTACATAATCATCCGCTTTTAACTGGGTTGAAATCTGCTTCCATAAACCTTCAGTAAGAAAGGTTTTAGTACTTCTCCCATTTTTAGCTATATTTTTTACTGTAACTGTAGAATCAAAAAACAGTGCAAAAGGCATTCCCCAGCCAGTTTCGGGATAAGCTCTTATATTTTTATCAGACATCGTCGAATCCCCTGCAAGGTAAACAGTGATGTTTTTAGCGGGCAGGCAAAACGACAAGATCAGAATTGCCTGGCCCAGTATCAGGAGGGAAATTAAAGGTTGTAATAATTTTTTCATACGATTTAAACTTTTGACTATTTGGGTTTGGATTTTTGAAATTACGATTTGAATTTGCAGTAACTAAAAGATACAAGCATTTAAAATGTGCAATCGTTCCCATGAAGATGAATTTGAGAATTCCTTATTCTCATTGCATATAATAACATTCCGGCATCGTTTGCACAAATTTATAAGCATTTGTTTAATTGCTTTATTAGAAAATTGAATTAGAATTGCTCTGCTAACCAAATCAAGAGTATGAAAAAAATCATAACGATAATCGCTTGTCTGCTGTTTTTTCTAAATTCATTTTCACAGGAAAAAAGAATTATTGTAGCACAGGACGGAACAGGGAATTATAAAACGGTACAGGAAGCAATCAATTCAGTGCCGGATTTCAGAAAAGTAGTTACAGTGATTTTTATAAAAAATGGAATTTATAAAGAGAAACTAAACCTGTCTCCGTCAAAAACATTGGTAAAACTAATCGGTGAAAGTGTAACCCATACGATCCTTACATATGACGATTATGCAATGAAAAAGAATGTTTTTGGTGAAGAAAAAGGCACTTCAGGCTCTTGTAGTTTTTATATTTACGGAGATAATTTCAGTGCAGAAAATATTACTTTTCAAAACTCTTCCGGCCCTGTAGGGCAGGCTGTAGCCTTAATGGTAGCCGGCGATAAAGCCTCCTTTATCAATTGCCGGCTGCTTGGCTATCAGGACACCTTATATACTTTCGGAGCCAATAGCAGGCAGTATTATAAAAGTTGTTTCATTGAAGGTACAGTGGATTTTATTTTTGGTTCTGCGACTGCAGTATTTGAAAACTGTACTGTTTTTTGTAAAAAGGGTGGTGGATACATTACAGCTTCTTCCTCACCGGATAGTCTTAAATACGGTTATGTATTTATAGATTGCAGGATTACTGGTGATGCGCCGGACGAAAGTTTTTACCTGGGGCGTCCATGGCGCCCGTATGCCAAGGCTGTTTATATCAATTGTGAAATTCCGAAGCTGATCAAAAGAGAAGGATGGAATAACTGGCGCAAAGAAAGTAATGAAAAAACAGCTTACTATGCTGAATATAAAAGTAAGGGTGCCGGTTCAGATTTTACCGGCCGTGTTAACTGGTCACATCAGTTAACAGAAGAATCAGTAAAAATATATAACCTTAAAACCATATTCAGAGGATGGAATCCAAAAGCAGAATAATTTTATTTATGGTCAGTTTATTGACCAGTGTTTTAGGGTTACAGGCACAAAATAAGCCAGCTATATCTTTATCCAAAGTATGGGTAGCTGACCTTGGCAACGGAAATTATAAAAATCCGGTAATCAATGCAGATTATTCTGATCCCGATGTCATCAGGGTAGGAGAAGATTTTTATATGGTCTCTTCCAGCTTCGATGCAGTGCCCGGGCTACCCATACTGCATTCCAGGGATTTGGTGAACTGGACTATTATCGGGCATGCTTTAAAAAGACAGCCGCCTTTTGAACATTTTTCTAAGACTCAGCATGGAAACGGAGTCTGGGCTCCCGCTATCCGTTATCATCAGGGAGAATTCTATATTTATTATCCTGATCCTGATTTCGGGATATACCTCATTAAATCAAAGAATCCGGGTACAGGCTGGTCCGAACCAGTACTTGTACAGGCGGGTAAAGGGTTGATAGATCCATGTCCTCTTTGGGATAGTGATGGTAAAGTTTACCTGGTATATGCTTTTGCAGGCAGCAGGGCAGGAATTAAAAGTGTAATTGCTGTTGAAGAATTAAATCAGACGGGCGATCAGGTAGTTCATGAAGGTGTACTGGTTTATGACGGACATCAGACAGACCCTACTATTGAAGGTCCGAAATTCTATAAAAGAAATGGGTATTATTATATTTTCGCACCAGCAGGTGGTGTAGCAACGGGATGGCAACTGGTGCTTCGTTCTAAAAATATTTATGGCCCTTATGAACGCAAAGTAGTAATGGACCAGGGAAAGTCAACTGTAAACGGGCCGCATCAGGGGGCATGGGTAGACACTCCGGCTGGTGAAAACTGGTTTCTGCATTTTCAGGATAAAGGCGTTTATGGCAGGGTGATACATCTGCAGCCCATGAAATGGGTTAATGACTGGCCTGTGATTGGTGCTGATCCTGATGGAGACGGTAAAGGAGAACCAGTACTTACATATAAAAAGCCAGACATGGGAAAGAAAAATTCTATAGCTGGCCGCTATCCTTTAGCAAGCCCTGCAGAAAGTGATGAGTTTGATGAAACCCGGCTGGGAAAACAATGGCAATGGCAGGCCAATCCAAAAACAAGCTGGTCTTTTATGAATCCTGGAACCGGTACGTTAAGATTATTTACCGCTCAGGTTCCTGATAGCGCGAAAAATTATTGGGAAGTGCCTAATTTATTGCTGCAGAAATTTCCAGCAGACGTTTTCATGGCTACCACCAAACTAAATTTCAGTCCAAATCCTAAACTGGAGGGAGAGAAGGCTGGTCTGATTATTACGGGGCTGAGTTATGCGAACCTTGCTGTTAAATCTAATAAAAAGGGAATTTCCCTGGTCTATACGACTTGTGCTGGTGCCAGTAAAGGTAATCCTGAAAAGGAGAAAGTGATTACAGAATTAAATCAGCCGGTTGTTTATCTCAGGGTAAAAATAAATAATGGAGGTCTTTGCCAGTTCAGCTATAGCCTGGACGGCCATGCTTTTAAAAATGCCGGAGAAACATTCCAGGCTGCAGAGGGCCAGTGGATTGGTGCAAAAATGGGGCTTTTTGCAAGCCGGAGCAATGTAACCAACGATTCAGGTTATGCTGATTTTGATTGGTTCAGGGTTGAACCTGTAAATTAAGTCCTAATAAATTGTAATAACATAAACAGATGAACACTAGAATTTTAAAGATCCATCCAAATGATAATATCATGGTTGCACTTGCTGATCTTCATGCAGGAGAAACGATTCATGATCAGGGAATGGATTATATACTGGCTGAAGATATTCCTGCAAAACACAAGTTCTTTATTTCAGATATGGAGCCTGGAGAAGAAATCATTATGTATGGGACTTTAGTTGGTAAAACCCAGTTTGCCGTTAAGGCTGGCTGGTTAGTGACTATTGAAAATCTGAAACATGCAGCAGCGCCTTACGTTTTTAAACCTTATCAGTACCAATGGCAGCCACCTGATGTCAGTAAATTTTCAGGACTTACTTTCAATGGGTATCACCGCAGTGACGGCAATGTCGGCACTGCTAATTACTGGCTGTTCATTCCCACTGTATTTTGTGAGAACAGGAACCTGGATGTCATCAGGGAAGCGTTACACAATGAACTTGGCTATGCTGTGACTGAAAAATATAAAACTTTTACCAATCTGCTGGTACAGGCATATCAGGATGGAGCAGATACTGCTTTATTAGATACTGTACCGCTTTCTTTTGAGCCTGCAGCAGCTGGCAGGGTTTTTAAAAATATTGATGGAATTAAGTTTCTGAACCACCAGGGAGGTTGTGGCGGGATCAGGCAGGATGCAGCTGTATTGAGTAAATTGCTGGCGGCTTATGCAGATCATCCCAATGTTGCGGGGGTCACTTTACTGAGCCTGGGGTGCCAGAACCTGCAGGTTCAGGACTTTCTGGATGATTTAAAAGAAAGAAATCCATTATTTGACAAAGACCTTTTCATTTTTGAACAGCAGCAATCACAAAGTGAAGAACAATTGATTACCGAAGCTATCAGAAAAACTTTTAAAGGATTAATTAAAGCGAATCAGAACGAGCGCAGGCCAGCACCGCTCAGTAAATTATGTATAGGGGTTAAGTGTGGTGGAAGTGATGGGTTTAGTGGGATTTCAGCAAACCCGGCAGTAGGTTATTGTGCCGATTTACTGGTAGGGCTGGGGGCAAAGGTATTACTGGCAGAATTTCCTGAATTATGCGGAGCTGAGCAGCATATGATAGACCGGACCAAGGATGAACAGGCCGCCAGAAAGTTTATGCGGCTGATGAGTGCATATAGCCAGTCTGCGGAAGATGCTGGTTCAGGTTTCCATATGAACCCTTCACCCGGTAATATTAAAGATGGTCTGATTACGGATGCTATAAAAAGTAATGGTGCGGCTAAAAAAGGCGGAACCTCACCTATTGAAGATGTACTTGATTATACAGAGCCAGCTGTAAAATCAGGCTTGAACCTGGTCTGTACACCAGGGAATGATGTAGAGGCGACTACCGGAAAAGCAGCAAGCGGCGCTACGCTGATTTTGTTTACTACGGGTTTGGGCACGCCAACCGGAAACCCGGTATGTCCGGTCATTAAAGTATCGACTAATAATGCTTTAACCAGCAGGATGGGAGATATTATCGACATTAATACAGGCCCTGTCATTGAAGGAGAAAAAACAATCGAACAAATGGGAGAGGATATTTTATCCTACTGTATCAAAGCTGCAAGCGGTGAAGTTATTCCGAAAGCAGTTTTATTAAATCAGGATGACTTTATTCCCTGGAAAAGAGGCGTTTCTTTATAAAGAACAGCCAGAATTACCTGATAAATAAGCTGGTATCCAGTACTTCCTTTTTAAATTCATAAACCGGATACTTGCTTTCTATCAGGCTGATCAGCATGGTGGTGGCAATTTGCCCCATTTCGAAAGCAGGCTGACGAACCGCAGTCAGTAAAGGGTTCATTAAATCAAGTACATCAGAATTGCTGAACCCTGTGATTTCCAGATCTTCGGGTACTTTGATATTTAAATTTTTCAGAACTGTTAAACAGCCGATACTCAACCTATCTCCGGCTACAAAGATCGCATCAGGTTTTTCTTTCAGGTTCAGCAGGTCTTTGATGGCATTTTCAACTTCATCATAAAACATGCCGCCATGCGGACAATATTTAATATAGGCATCCTCGACAGGCATATGATGTTTGGCAAGTGCCTGTTTATATCCGCTGAGCCGTTCTACACTAATCGATAAGTGATCAGAACTGGTCAGGTGAGCAATTCTTTTGCAACCCTTATTAATCAGGTATTCAGTGGCCTCAAAAGCTCCTTTTTCATTGTTGGCAATCACCTTGTGTGTTTCTATATCTTCTGTTATACGATCAAAAAACACCATCGGCAAACCCCTTTTATGCAGGTTTTGAAGATGTATGGTATCGTTTGTTTCAGCAGATAAAGATACCAGCAGGCCATCAACAGATCTGGAGGCTAAATGTTGTATATTGATTTTCTCCCGGTCGCAAGACTCATGGGTTTGTGTGATAATGACGTGATAACCCAGATTATAGGCAATGGATTCTATGCCATTGATTGCCTGTGAAAAATAGTGATTAGCTACTTCTGAAACCACCACACCAATAGATTTACTTCTTCGTTCTTTTAAACTTAATGCAATAGGGTTAGGACGGTAATTTATCTTTTCTGCATATTCAAGTACGATCTTCTTAGTCTTTGCACTGATTTCATGGGTATCACGGAGTGCCCTTGAAATGGTAGAAGTTGAAAGGCCCAGGGCATTTGCAATATCCTTTAATGTAGATGGTTCAAACATAATTAAGGTTTTCGTTTCTGGATTAATGCAGTATAACGGTATACATTTTAATCTTAGTGGTTTTACAAGTTTACATATAATTTCTGATTGTTAAACAGCCACACGCGCGAGCCGGAATTAAACTATGCAACCAATTTGTGACGGGAACGATTGCGCATTTATTTTGGTGGTTTTTGTTTTATTCCGGGCTAAAACTATGTAGACTTGCCTTCATACAAACAGCTAACCAAATAATTCATGGACAGGTTTCCAATTCTACTCGCCGCATTTCTCGTCGTGTTTGCTTTTGATGCAAAATCACAAAATAAGAAGACATATTCATTTGATAATTTACCCGTTGTAAAAATGCCCGTTTTTAAAGCTGATACGTTAAGTATCGTTGAATACGGCGCAGTAAACGATGGAATTACTTTGAATACTGTAAGTATCAATAAAGCAATTGCAGCATGCAGTAAAAAAGGAGGAGGCGTAGTAGTCATCCCTGCTGGAATGTGGCTGACCGGACCTGTTGAATTAAAAAGTAATGTAAACCTGCATTTGCAAAAGAATTCACTGCTGCAGTTTACTAAAGATATGAACCAGTATAAACTCGTTGAAGGTAATTGGGAAGGGCTGGAACAAATGCGCAATCAATCTCCGATATGGGCAAATAATGAACGGAATATCGCAATTACCGGCTCTGGTATTATTGATGGGGCGGGCGATGTCTGGCGGATGGTGAAGAAAGATAAGTTAACAGAAACACAATGGAAAGCCAGAATTGCATCGGGTGGAATTGTAAATGAAGAGAAAAAGTTGTGGTATCCTTCTGCAAAAACAGTTAAAGGAGCAGGTATGAAAGATCCGGGTAAAATCTCTCCGGAGAAAACACCTGAATTCTATGATTCAATTAAAGATTTTCTGCGTCCTAATTTACTGGTGCTGAACAATTGTAAAGAAATTTTGCTGGAAGGTGTTACTTTTCAGAATTCTCCAGCCTGGAACCTGCATCCCTTGTTATGTGAAAACCTGACCGTTAGGAATGTATATGTTAAAAATCCATGGTATGCCCAGAACGGGGATGGGATAGATGTTGAATCCTGTAAAAATGTGCTGATTGAAGGGAGTACTTTCGATGTCGGAGATGACGGAATCTGTATTAAATCGGGCAGGGATGCTGCAGGCCGCAAACGCGGTGTTCCAACTGAAAATGTAATTATCCGCAACAGTACCGTTTATCATGCACATGGTGGCTTCGTGATCGGTAGTGAAATGTCTGGTGGTGCAAAAAATATCTTTATTTCAGACTGTACTTTTATAGGAACTGATATTGGTTTAAGGTTCAAAACCACACGTGGCAGGGGCGGGGTAGTCAGTGATATTTATGCGCGGAACATTAACATGAAAGATATCGTTGGAGAAGCAATTCTTTTTGACATGTATTATGCTGCTCTTGATCCGGTTCCTTTATCGGGCGAAAAAAGAGACATCCCAAAGGTTGTTTTGTTTCCTGTAACAGAAGAAACACCCGTATTCAAAGATTTCCATATCAGCAATATCGTTTGTGATGGTGCTGCTAAAGCAGTGTTTATCCGTGGATTGCCTGAACTGAATATCAGCAATATTGTGCTGGATAATTTGACTATAAAATCTAAAACCGGTATCGATATTCAGGAGGCTGAAAATATTCAGATCAGCCGGATGCATTTGCAGACTGATTTGTCAGCTCCATTAATCAATATACAGAATGGTCATCATATTGAATTCAGAAATTTTAAATATCCTGCAGCAGAACTGCTTTTTAAAATCAGCGGGTCTCATAATAGTCAAATCAATGCAACGGATATTGATCTGACTAAAGCAGCCCGTAAAGCTGTATTTGAAAATGGTGCAAAACCAGAGGTATTGAATCTAAAATAATCAGGAATGAAAAAATCATTTTTTATAAAAGCTGGGATTACCTGTCTGCTGGCAACAAATGCTGTGGCAGGATTAAAAGCACAGCATAAACCGCTGAGTATTGAGATGGCGGCTACGGTAATGGATATCTGGAAAGATTCCCTTAATCTTAATCCCGCAGAACCTAAACCTGTTAAATGGTCTTATGATCAGGGCGTGATCCTGGAAGGGATTGACGGGATCTGGAAAAGGACAGGTGAGCGCGTATATTTTGATTATATGCAGAAATCCATGGATTTTTTTGTAACTGAAGAAGGGAATATAAACCGGTATAAACAGGCTGATTACAATATAGATAACGTTAAAAATGGCCGTACACTGCTTACTTTATTTAAAGCAACAGGTCAGAACAAATATTTTAAGGCCGCGACTTTACTCTGGGACCAGCTTAAAAAGCAGCCGCGTACACAACAAGGTGGTTTCTGGCATAAGAAAATCTATCCTAACCAGATGTGGCTCGATGGATTGTATATGGGCGAACCTTTTTACGCAGAATATGCAGCACTGATTAAAGATGAAAAGGCTTTTGATGACATTGCCAAACAGTTTATTCTGATGGAAAAAAATGCTTTAGATCCAAAAACCGGATTACTGTATCATGGCTGGGATGAGTCAAGGCAGGAGAAATGGGCGGATCAAAAGACAGGTGTTTCCCCGCATTTCTGGGGAAGGGCAATGGGTTGGTATGGGATGGCCCTGGTTGATGTCCTGGAATATTTTCCCGAAAAACACCCTCAGCGTAAAAACCTGCTGGCAATCCTGGACCGCCTGTCGGTTTCTATAGAAAAATACCAGGATCAAAAGTCTGGTTTATGGTATGATATTCTGGACCTGGCAACCAGAAAGGGTAATTATCCGGAAGCTTCTGCCTCCTGTATGTTTGTTTATACAATTGCTAAAGGAGTGCGTAAAGGATATGTAGATCCCCGGTATCTTGCCATTGCTAAAAAAGGTTTTCAGGGAATAAAGAAAGAATTTATTGAACCCGGTCAGCAGCAGGGACAAGTTAATTTAAAAGGCACTGTCAGTGTATCCGGACTGGGCGGAAAACCTTATCGTGATGGTAGTTATGCCTATTACATCAGCGAGAAAGTGATTACAAATGATCCCAAAGGTGTAGGCGCTTTTTTATTAGCGGCTAATGAAATGGAAACGGTAAAATAACAGGAGGAAATATGCAATAATGAAAAATTATAAATAATGATCTTATCAAAAGATAATTTAAAGAATATTAAAGCGGAAAAACTGGTTGTTCCGGATCAAAAATTATTTGATCTTCCTGAAAAAGTACTTCAATTTGGCACTGGTGTGCTGCTTCGCAGCCTCCCTGATTATTTTATTGATCAGGCCAATAGAAATGGTATTTTCAATGGCCGGATTGTAATCGTCAAATCTACCAGTACAGCCGGAAGTGCAGATTTTGAGCAGCAGGACAATCTTTATACACTTTGTGTAAGAGGAATTGAAGAAGGAGAAGCAGTAGAGGAAAATATAATTATATCGGCTGTCAGCAGAGTGATAGCAGCTGAAAAAGATTGGAATGCCGTCCTTGATTTTGCTGTACAGCCAGATTTTAAACTGGTCATCTCGAATACTACAGAAGTTGGGATCAGCTTATTAAATGAAAGTATCCATCTGCTGCCGCCTGTTTCATTTCCTGCGAAACTGCTTGCGGTCTTGTATAAAAGATACCAGGTTCTTGAAGGCAGCAGCACAGCCGGATTAGTAGTTATTGCAACAGAATTAATTCCTGATAATGGTAAAAAATTACAGGCAATACTAGAAGAACTGGCCCGGTTCAATGCACTGGAAATAGATTTCATACAATGGATGCGGGCTCATGTGGAGTTTTGCAATTCATTGGTAGACAGAATAGTCCCTGGAAAACCGGACAAACAAATCCAGGCTGATCTGGAAAAGCAGTTTGGTTATCAGGATCAGTTGCTTTGTATAGCCGAACCTTATCGTCTCTGGGCAATTGAAGGGAGTGATAAAGCAGCGGCATTACTCAGTTTTGGCAGCATAGACCGCGGCGTTGTCGTTACCGAAGATATTGAGCAGTTTAAAGAATTGAAAGTACGTTTACTTAACGGTACGCACACTTTGAGCTGTGGAATTGCTGTATTAGCCGGTATTGGCACAGTCAGGAATGGGATGGAAAATACGTTACTCAAGCAGTATATCAGTACCCTGATGAAAAAAGAGATCGCTCCTGCGATTCCTTATCCTTTAGCAGATGGTGTTGCCCTTGAATTCGCTGACAGTGTACTGGACCGTTTTGCTAATTCATATATCGAACATTTATGGATGAATATTACTGTGCAGTATACGATGAAAATGAAAATCAGAGTATTGCCGGTACTGCTTAATTACTACAAATTATATGCGGCAGTACCCAAACATATTGCTTTCGGTTTTGCCGCTTTCCTGCATTTTATGAAATCTGAAAAAAAAGAAGGAAACTACTTTGGAAATTTCAACGGCACAGCGTATCAGATCAATGATGAACATGCAGGTTATTTTTATCAGAAAAATGCTGCACAGATTTTAAATGATAATGAATTCTGGAAGACTGATTTAAATGCGCTTCCCGGATTTGCTGATGCAGTTTATACAGCTTATGAAAGCCTATTAAAAGACGGTGTACCGGCCGCTTTAACTAACCTGGAAAAAAAATCTTACACTTAATTTACTGACCATTGAAAAAATTCCTGGATCAAAACTTCTTATTAAATAATAAAACAGCAGAATTGCTTTATCATCAGTATGCTAAAGAGATGCCTGTCATAGATTACCATTGTCATTTACCGCCTGATCAGATCGCAGCAGATCAAAACTTTGAGAATTTAACTCAGGTATGGTTGTATGGCGATCATTATAAATGGCGTGCCATGCGCGCTAACGGAATCCCTGAAGAATATATTACAGGGAATAAAAGTGACTGGGAAAAGTTTGAAAAGTGGGCAGAAACTGTACCTTATACTTTACGCAATCCATTGTACCACTGGACACATCTGGAATTGCAGCGTTACTTTGATATTTATGAAATTTTATCTCCTGCAACTGCAAGAAAGATCTATGATGAATGTACAGCAAAGCTTCAGACGCCGGCCTATTCTGTGCGTAATCTGCTGCGCAGGATGAATGTGGTTACCGTAGTGACTACTGATGATCCGATAGATGACCTTGCGTATCATCAGCAAATTAAAGCAGATGGATTTGAAATCGGCATTCTGCCGGCATTCAGACCTGACAAGGCAATGAATGCAGATGACCTGCCCGCATTGGTGACTTATATCAGGCAGCTGGAGGCAGTTTGTACCATTCCTGTAACTGATTTTGATACCTATTTAAAAGCTTTAAAAGAACGGCATGACTATTTTGCTGCCAATGGCTGTTCTGTATCTGACCATGGGCAGGAACAAATCTATGCAGCAGACTATACCGTACAGGAAATCAGTGATATTTTTGACTTAATCCTGCACGAAAAAACATTGACAAATCCAGAGATCCTGAAATTTAAATCAGCGATGCTGTATTATTTTGCCATCTGGGATCATGAAAAAGGTTGGGTACAGCAATATCATTTAGGCGCTTTGAGAAATAACAATTCACGCCAGCTTAGTAATCTGGGGCCTGATACAGGATGGGATTCTATTGGTGATTTTCAGCAGGGACCGGCTTTGTCCAGGTTCCTGAACAGACTGGATAAAGATAACCAGTTAGCAAAAACTATTATTTATAACCTGAATCCTGCAGATAATGAATTGATGGCCACGATGATTGGGAACTTCAATGATGGTACTGTTGCCGGGAAAATACAGCTTGGTTCGGGATGGTGGTTCCTTGATCAGAAA
>Ga0247807_10001013_pt1 | contig 17129 bp, 18 predicted proteins | sample UWRJL074202C1_FD_179931 | JGI IMG/M metagenome (GOLD analysis project Ga0247807, IMG submission 179931) | Plant litter microbial communities from Arlington Agricultural Research Station in Wisconsin, United States - UWRJ-L074-202C-1 | ecosystem: Environmental > Terrestrial > Plant litter >...
AGGCGGCGCTGAGGCATGCACTACATTAGAATTGAGAAGTATTCCTAGATACGTGTTACCGTCTATTTATCGTCCGAGAATAGGTAGTTCTTCTGGTAGGCGCACATCCCCTCTTCGCCACCCCTTTTCTAAGCGAGAAAAAAGTGCCTTGGCATCTCTCCGTGTGAGATTTTATTATAGAGAAGTGAAGAGAAGCCGGCGCGCAGAAGACTTGGGTTACATCTCCAATTGGGTTTCACGACTCTCGATTTAGACAGTGGTGATAGGCTGCAAAGGGTTTCTCAACTTCTTGGTATTTAATATCGTATTTGGCGATGAGACAAAAAGACAAGGCTGGCGATAAGGCTTTTTTTTGTTATCGACGTCACACCAGACCTTTTCGTGTCCCTTTTGATATAGTGGATTATAATATGAATGGAAGGAATAAATCAAAAAGAAGATATTAAGTGTATAATAAGTAAAAGTCGCATGAGCCTTTCTATTCATAATCGCACCACCACCACCGCCGGGGTGTTGGAGATGGTCGCCGTACACTCACTCATTCACTCCCAAAGAGAGAGAGAGAAGGTTCTAGAAATCCATCGAACCGGGCGACAAGAAGGGTTGGGCAAGGCAGCACAGACACCACCGCGAATGGACAGGGTGAAATCCACCGCAACAAATCAAATCCCCGCCGGCCACAATTGTGAGTGGTTGTTCAATACAGAACCGAAAAAAGACCAGCAACAATCTCGACGAACCAAAAACCCTCCCCCTTTCCATCATCATCATCATCATCATCATCATCATTTTCATCATCAATGCAGTTTCTAGTCGAGGAAGAAGTGTGAAAAGTGAAAAGTGACGGATTCGCCTTGGGATTCAACAAGCTCCCGCGCTCTGCACCAACCACGAACCAGACATTCCACCGAGAGCGGTACCGGGTTCCCCTTCCAGTTTAAACTCAAAATAATACCACCAACCACCAAAAAAAAAGATCTCAATGAATCGACTTTTCACCAAATCCGACAAAAAACCCAAGAAGTCATCAGTCCGGGACAGCGACGAGGAACCTGCATCCCCGCATTCGCCCAAGCCGCGCTCCCCCCTCAAGAAACCCGCCGCAGCAAAAGCCGGGCGAGCAGACGACGAGAATAATAATAATAATCCGAGTCCGAATCTTCACAAGTCCCGAAGCGACCCAGCTGCCTCCTCGCACAAGAGCAGCCGCTCGAGCACCTCGTCCAAACCCAGCCACGGCTCACGCCGCAAAGCAGATCTCGACTTCGACACCCACCCGCTGAACCTGAGCGAAGCCGAACGAAAGAGACTTTCTGTCTTATCCATGATGTCTGACCCCATGGAAGTCGACAGCGAGGGGCCGGTGTCTCCCCCACCACCACAGGCAAGCGTGCCGGGAGCATTTGATGCGCCAGCTCCAACGGCAGCAAACGGTACTGCGCCGGTCAATGGAGAAGGGCCTGCACCACCACCGCACAAATCAAATCCTTCCAGTCCGGCAGCGCCAGCGGCGCCGACGCCAGAGGATGCAGAGGCCTTCAAGGCCGCCGGGAACAAATTCTACAAGGAGAAGAACTACAAAAAGGCAATTGAAGAATATACCAAAGGTACGCGCGGGGTGAACGTTGAACTTTGATGAACTTTGAACTGCTGCACATGTACTAACAAGAACCGTCATCTAGCCGTGGAAGCACAGCCCTCTTCTGCAACCTATCTCAGCAACCGTGCGGCCGCATATATCTCGGCCGGTCTCTACAAGAATGCCTTGGAAGACTGTCTCCGTGCGGACGAACTTGATCCTCAAAATCCAAAGATTCTACTCCGTTTAGCACGAACTTACACCAACTTGGGCCAGCCCCAAGAAGCCTTGGATACATTTGCACGTATCCAGCCCGCTCCCTCTGCAAAAGACGTAGCACCTGCAAAGTCTCAGCTACAGCATATCAAGGTAGCCGAAGATGCACTAAAGAACGGGACGACCGGGTCCATGGCCCTTCACGCACTTGACCAGGCAGAGAAGATCCTCGGATTGGGAGCCCCCCGACCCAGAAAGTGGCAATTAATGAGGGGAGAGGCCTACTTGAAGATGGGAAATGTCAACGCTTTGGGTGATGCACAGAACGTTGCCATGAATTTATTACGGAACAACAACCAAGACCCCGAAGCTTTAGTGTTGCGAGGAAGAGCGCTCTATGCCCAAGGCGATAACGAGAAAGCCATCCAGCATTTCCGCCAAGCTCTGAACCTTGACCCAGATTACCGGGACGCTGTGAAGTACTTACGGATGGTACAGAAGCTGGACCGGCTGAAGACCGAGGGTAACGCAGAATACAAGGGTGGAAGATGGGCAGCGGCTGTGGAGAAATACCAACAGGCACTTGAAGTTGATCCATTAAACAAAGGCACCAACTCCAAGATTCTGCAGAATCGTGCTCTATGCCGAATACAGCTCAAGGACTACTCGGGTGCTATCGAAGATTGTGAGAAGGCAATTTCCATGGATCCCTCGTACACTAAAGCAAAGAAGACCAAGGCCACCGCGCTTGGCCAGTCAGGCAACTGGGAGGAGGCAGTTCGTGAACTCAAGGCGCTGGCAGAGGCTGATCCACAAGATGCCGGCATTGCCAAGGAAGTCCGAAGAGCTGAGATGGAGTTGAAGAAGAGCAAGAGAAAGGACTATTACAAGATTCTTGGCGTGGAGAAAGATGCGGATGAGAACCAGATTAAAAAGGCTTACCGAAAGGCGGCTATTATTCATCACCCTGATAAGAATCCTGGTGACGAGGATGCTGCAGCGCGATTCAAGGATATTGGAGAGTCCTACGAGACCCTTAGCGACCCTGAGTAAGTCACATTCACATCTACAACGCAGTTGTATATCCACTAACATGATACAGAAAACGTGCTCGGTACGATAGCGGTGAGGATCTAGTTGATCCAATGGATGGCTTTGGTGGAGGTGGAATGGGCGGCATGGGAGGCATGGGTGGCGGCATGCAAATTGACCCCGAGATTCTCATGCAGATGTTCGGAGCTCAAATGGGCGGAGGTGGTGGTGGCCGTGGTGGTGGAGGTTTCCACTCGCACGGCGGAGGCATGCCTGGAGGAGGGAGACGAGGAGCGCCCCAAGGTTTCCCTGGCGGCTTCAACTTTCAATGACAGGACGACGAGGAAGATTCCCAGGTCCCGTCATCACCGTCTCCCCATTCAAAAGCAAAAAAGGAAAAGAAAACATGGAGAATGCCGCCTTCAGCAGAAGCAAGAAATCAAATCTCGGAGGAGCAATTATGGTGGTTTCGCAGACTGGGAATGGGGTTCTTGCTCGCAGGGGTCTTCATTCCATTCGATCTTCTCATCTTTATGACTATTTTAGTGGCCTCGGTTTACATCTGCATCCGCGGCTTTCGGTCACTGTTCAACAGATTTGGCGTCTTATAGAGTGGAGGGATAGACATTCATCTCATTGCTGGCGTTATTTTCGATTGACTGGGCAAGCATCCTAATTGTCTGGAAGAATATGGATGGTGATGATGGTAAAATAGTATGAATGCTGTAGAGAATTCGGGAACCTGACATGCGAACCTATTCATGTGTTTTGTAGCAATAAGTGATTAGCGTGCAGAATCTGGAATAAACTTTCCTACCAGGTTAAATTGTTTGAAGCATTCAACCCCCCAAGGAAAGAAAACTGTAATTCTTATATGCACATCAAGATCTGTAATCAAATTGACAAGTCTACGACCTGTACTTATTATGGAAAATTTACTGAAAGACCTAGTGTCGAGTTTCCAGTTGAAAATTGCAAATTGAACCCCTCCTCTTGTGCAAGTTTGATAGACCATAAGAGCCCGACACAATGAAAAAGGGCGTACCTTGCAGAATCTAGATTACCAGGGTATATTGATGCCAACAGCCCTGCTAATACAATACATATATCATGTACACGTGACTGTTCCTCAAGGCTGAAAGCATCTCGGATATGATGGTGGGGTTGTCCCACACCGGTCTGCGTTTTTGACAACACACTTCAGCCTAGCAACGGAATTTATACAAGGGCACTTACTGATACCTTTCACCCCAGTCTTGTTTACACGTTTTACATCACCAACTACAGCATATTCTCGGACCTAGCTCGCCTAGAAATGACTCAATAGCAGAGTCACAAAGCATGCCATAGTGCAACAGATCTGCCACTGCAAACACAATAGCAGTCCTACAACCAGCACTCAGGGGAATTCTGCAAGCTTGCCCCGAACCTTTATTTGCGAGGTTAGGGTGAAATATGGAATCGCAAGTACGTTGATTGAGTGCTACTGCTGCATCATACCTGGCATAAAGCGTCTGCTTGGGCTGGTGTTCCTTTGCCTGATGCTTGCTTCTCTATCACCACCTTGCTAATCCCTAACTCAGGTAGAAAATGCCATTCAGATAGCCTGGAACCCAAGCTCCAACCAAGAACTCAAAGCCCAGGCATTCGAATTCATCAACCAGCTCCGAACCGATCCCTCTGGCCCGCAAGCATGCCTCACCCTCTTCACACGCTCTCCTAAAGCTCCGGAGGTGGTCCGTTTGGTCTCATTGGATGTGGTGAACCACGCCTTTCAAAGCCAACTGCTTGACGTCCCAACTCTAAACCATATCAAGGAGAGCTTGCTGGAGTATGTCAGACGAACATATGGTCAGGTTGGGGGGTCGGGCAACACAGATCCAGATGCTGCTAGTCTTCAAAACAAGCTTTCGCATACCATGACCTTATTGTTTGTATCGTTGTATAAGGAGAGCTGGGGAACATTTTTCGACGACTTCTTGGCCTTGACCAGTTCTCAAGCAGGATCAGGCGATTGTTACAATCTCCCCGGCGTTGTCTTCTTCCTCCGGCTGCTCGATTCGGTTCACGATGAGATTGCGGATGCCCACATCACCACCGCCTCTTCCAGTGGAAAACGTAACACGGAACTAAAGGACTTACTACGAGCTCGTGACGCACAAAAGATTGCAGCATCCTGGCTGCAAGTTCTCAAGACCTGGCAGGGACAGGAGGACTCTATCGTGGAATTGACCCTCAAGGTCATTGGCAAGTGGGTGGACTGGATCGATATATCACTGGTTGTCAACGAAGATACCTTGAATCTTCTCTTCTCCCTCGTTGGCAGGGAAAGTCCTGGTGGGCCAACCGCTGAAGACAGAGTTCGAGCTGCCGCTATCAACACAATTACCGAAATAGTGGGCAAGAAGATGAAATCTGCTGATAAAATCCGTTTGATGGAGATTCTGAACCTGGGGATCCTTGTCTCGCAACTTGTAGCAGGCCCGAACATGAGCCAGCTACGCTCAACATCTAGTTATGACGTCGATCTTGCCGAATCTATTGCCAAACTAGTGAACAATACCACCGCAGATATAGTTAGGGTCCTGGAGGACACGAAGGCAGACACACAAACTCGAGTAGGTGACCAATCTATAGCCTTATTATCTTTGAGACATGAGCGAAATCAATGGCTTTGAGAATAACTACTAACGTCCCAATCTCCAGGTACAAGCCGAACAACTTCTCCAAACCTTCCTGCCACATCTATTACGGTTCTTTTCAGACGATTACGATGAAGTTTGCTCTCAAGTTATACCATCTATGACTGATCTTCTGACATTCCTTCGCAAGGCTAAGCCTTTGCCTCCTGTATATTCCGCCATGCTGTCACCGATTTTAAATGCAATAATTCAAAAGATGAGATATGATGAGACCTCGGATTGGGGAAGTGAGGATGAGCAGACAGATGAAGCAGAGTTCCAAGAACTCCGCAAACGACTGCAAGTGCTTCAAAAGAGTGTATCAGCTGTCGATGAAGATCTGTACGTTGATATTTTGAGCAACCTTGTTGGAAATACTTTCCAGAAACTTGGTCAACAAGGCGGCCAGATGGACTGGCGAGACCTCGACTTAGCGCTTCACGAGATGTACTTGTTTGGAGAACTTACTGTACCTAACGGAGGTCTTTACACAAAGAGCCAGCCTTCGGGAGTCGCAGCGGAACGTCTCATTATCATGATGGCGAAGATGGTCGAATCTGGTAAGTTAAACCACATGCTCCATGACCGATATCAAGATTTACTAATATTTCTTTCTCAGGGATTGCATCATTTGCTCACCCTGCCATTCAGCTTCAATATATGGAGATTTGTGTTCGATACTGTAGCTTCTTCGAGACGCAGACAAGTTATATCCCACAAGTTCTTGAGCAGTTTGTCCAGCTTGTGCACCATCAGCATATCAGAGTCCGCACGCGTTCTTGGTATCTATTTTTCAAGTTCGTCAAGCACCTGAGAGCTCATGTTGGTAACGTTGCAGAGACTGTGATCAAATCCATTGGCGATCTATTACCGATTCAGGCTGAGATTCAAGAAGATACCTCTGAAGATGATATGTCATCGGAGCAAAGTGATCATTCTGCTGATGCTACCTTCAATGGCCAACTTTACCTCTTTGAAGCAATTGGCACCATATCTTCTGAAGCTACGATTCCTGTAGAAAAGCAAATTTTGTATGTTCGATCTATCATGAATCCCTTGTTCTCGGAAATCGAGAAATGTTTACCTGCGGCAAAGGCTGGAGAAGCCCAAGCTATTCTGCAGATTCACCATGTTATCATGGCACTTGGCACTTTGGCACACGGGTTTTCTGACTGGACACCTGGAAATTCTGCAACAGCACATCATGCACCTATCAAAGAGGTGACCGAGGAGTTCAGCCGCGCATCAGAGGCCATCCTGATTGCTCTCGAAGCTCTCAGATCATCTTCTGATATTCGTACAGCTAGTCGGTCTGCTTTCAGCAGATTAATGGGCGTCATGGGCATTGGCATGCTGCCTCTTCTTCCACGATGGATCGAGGGGCTACTATCCCAAAGCTCTTCCAAAGATGAAATGGCCATGTTCCTCCGCTTATTGGACCAGGTCGTATTTGGGTTCAAAAAGGAGATTTATACAGTTCTGGATTCTCTGCTTACGCCTCTCTTCCAGCTAGTCTTTGCTGGCTTATCTGAACCAATTACCGGCACTGACGACGAGATCCAGCTTGCTGAGCTTCGCCGAGAATACCTAACTTTCGTTCAGATCATTCTTAACAACGACCTTGGGGCTGTGCTCGTCAGTGACAGAAACCAGGGGTTCTTCGAGACTCTTATCGAATCGGTAACTACCTTGGCCAAAACCGTCACAGCTGGCCAAGGAAATCTTGCAGCAAGTCGGCTGGCGTTCTCTGTCCTTACACGTATGGCAGACCTCTGGGGAGGGCCTAGCATTGCAACATTAGGAAAATCCGAGATCTCCTCCTCCGCTTCTCCATCGCCTGCTTTCCCTGGCTTCGATCGCTTCCTCATCGAGAGGTTCCATCCTATTTGCTGGGCAGTGTTAAGCGAATCTACCTTCCATCCAGCAACTGATGCTCAAGCCAAGCAAGTCTTGAACGAAATTGCTGGCTTGGAACAAACAATTTACATAAAGACGGGAGATATGTTCATCCAGCACCTGCATAGCTCGTTCTTTCCTTCCATGGGTATCGATGGAACTGACTTTATAAAATCAATGGCGACCTCTGCTGAGAGAAAGGGATTGGCAACATATCTACAAGGGTTCCTGCGGAACAGGCGCTCGGTTTAATTGGCGGGTGGATATTATGCATTTTCGGGGCGTTTACCATAGGCACTATATCAGGGATAGCATTACTCACCCCTTGGTGATGCGCTTAGCGATGCAACAGTTTCTCGTGTGGAAACAGATGATGATCATAGAGAAGGCTGGCTACTTAGATGACAGTAGGTTTAGAAGAACTGATCTCTGAAATTGACAACCTTAAGCTACAACTTTGCCAGTCTGATTTGTTGCAGGTTATCTCTACCACTGTGATACTAATCTATTTCTGAACCTAGATGGCAGTAGTTATATATTTAGTGTATCGAGTTGCAATAATCAGACCCTTGAATTGAGCCCTGAGTGTGAGGATATGTAGAGCAAGCGGGTCAAATGTGAAGACCTTACTTCAATTCATACAATATGGCTTTCCCAGCTGCCAGAGGAAGCCATCAGTGTGTGACCAAATGCCTGGTATAATGATAGATGGGTCTGGTCTCCCATCAGAGCTAGTCAAGTTCCCGCAGATTTCCTACGATAGAGTTGGTATTGATGTACACAATGGTACAATCAGCCTTTTGGCATGGCTCGCTTAGCTTCCAGAAGTAATAAAGGGGCATAATTGTTGATATCACATTCATACATCCTCAAATCCAGAATAGATAGCAACAATCGATACATCCTGCTCTCTGACTCATATTTCTATCAACCAGAGACTTAATATGGCTAATCAATAATATTTTCGTACTGCAAAGGCAATGTTGCTCAAGCATGTCCCAGATTGGATAGGCCTTGTCACATGATGGTACCAGAGCTGCTGAGTCATCATGGGCCCACTTGGCCATTCTGAAAAATACACAATAGGCCGGCTGACTGACCCTGCTGTGGTCTCCCTCACCAAAATCCATCTCTCCAAAATCCAAACGCGCAACGACGAAGAACCGCTTCCGTCGCCAATCCACCATCACCCCCCTTAGCAATCCAAACCCCTCCACGTCGTGTTCCACGCGACAAACACGCCCGCAACACCGCGCCGTGTTGGATATTCGGCTCTCAGCCCCATTAGGCTGCAATCACCCTCCATCCTGAAGCTCAGCTCCCAGCACGCTCATCAATTACGAAAGCCGTAGTTCACTCTGCGCCAAGTCGAGCTCCATCTCGAAAAAAGTCGAGAGCATCAACACGACACGCCGCGCCTCGTTCTATCGGCCACGCCATCATCTCTGGCCCGCCCAACACGCAATTCACGCATTTTTCACCCACTGCTGTTGCGCCCACGCCTCGGCCCCGTCCAAGAGCTGATGCGCAAGGGCTGGCTCCTTGATATGCATAGGAGCACTCACTTGAGTTAACGTTTACTACCGCTATTAATACCATATCGCCAGTGATGGCTTCAGTTCAGACTGCCCCAGCTGTACAACAGCCGGGAACCTTCATTCCCGGCAATGCTGAACAGATGCGCCAGATGTTTAGTGTACAGCTCTCCCGAATTCCCTTACTGCCCTTGGGCCATCGAGCTGATGTTCGCTAACACTTTCTAGAAATACAAGCAGATGAAGGAATCAGGTGTACCAGACAACGACCCAGAGCTCCTCAAGATCCAGCGAGTTCTTGCCCAGGTACAACAACAACAGCGCATGTATCAACAGCAACAATCTTTGGCCCAACACAGCGGAAATACTGCAAATGGCGCCAATACCACACGACCCAATGGCCCTACGAATTCATCTCCTACTCCCCAAACCCCCGTATCATCTACCTCGGCGGGCCCCACCTCGAATGCCAACCAGTCGGTCCCCAAAGGAGGCGTGCAACGCAATACACCAGCTGGGAGTGGTTACTTTTCACAAGAGCAGTTGACTATACTCAAGAACCAAATCTTCGCCTTCAAATGCCTGTCCAAGAATCAGGGTATTCCACAGAACGTTCAGCAATCGCTTTTTGCTATTCAGCAGAAAAAGCTCTCGGCAGCCTTTGAACAAGCTGCAGCAACAGCTACAGCACCTTCTACAACCTCTGAAGATGGCGAGCCAGCGACAAACGGATCGGTCAAAGATGGACCCTCGAAATCCAAGGCTCCAGCTACTTTAAAACAGCACGAGTACACCGGCTTCAAGCCTCCATATGCTGGTATTGAGTCCAAGATCAGCTACTCAGACCACAAGATTCGCGAGAGACGACCTTTGATTCCCAGTGTTATGCCATCTGGTGTTGATATCGAGAAGATCCGAAGCGAGCGGGAAATGATCATATACAATCGGATGAATGCTCGCTTTGCAGAACTTCGGTCAATCGCTGCAAACAAGGCGCATTGGGATACGCGAAATGAGAATGTAGTGCCAGATGATTCCCTGAGACTAAAGACGTTAATCGAGATGAAGATGTTGGGGCTCTACGCAAAGCAACAATCGATGCGGGAGAAGGTTGGTCGACAGATGATTCAGTACGATAACCTTGCGATGACGGCCAATCGAAGTCAATACAGGCGCATGAAGAAGCAATCATTACGCGAGGCACGCATCACCGAGAAACTTGAGAAGCAACAGCGAGATGCTCGTGAGACTCGAGAAAAGAAGAAGCATACGGATTACCTCCAGACAGTTCTCAACCACGCACGAGAAATCGCTGTCGCTGCCAGTAACCAGAGGCTCAAGGTGCAGAAGTTTGGTCGTATGATGCAAGCACAACACCAGAACATCGAAAAGGAAGAGCAAAAGAGAATTGAGAGAACTGCCAAGGCACGTCTCCAGGCCTTGAAAAACAACAACGAAGAGGCATACTTGGCACTGCTCGACCAGGCCAAAGACACTCGTATTACACATCTTCTCCGTCAAACCGATGGTTTCCTGTCTCAACTCGCTGCGTCTGTTAAGGCGCAACAGAAGAAGGCAGCTGAGCGCTATGGAGGTCATGCTGACGAGTTCTTGATTGATGATGACTCGGATGAGGAAGAGGAAGAAGTTGACAGTCGTAAGATTGATTACTATGCTGTCGCCCATCGTATCAAAGAAGAGGTCAATACGCAACCTGGCATTCTGGTTGGTGGTACATTGAAGGAATATCAACTGAAGGGTCTCCAATGGATGATTTCACTTTACAACAACAATCTCAATGGTATTCTTGCCGATGAAATGGGTCTCGGTAAGACAATTCAAACGATCAGTTTGATCACTTACCTCATCGAGACGAAAAAGCAAAATGGACCTTTCTTGGTTATTGTGCCTCTCAGTACTCTAACAAATTGGACACTTGAGTTCGAGAAGTGGGCTCCATCTATCGTCAAGATCGTTTACAAGGGTCCCCCAAATACTCGTAAGATGCAGCAGTCGCAGATTCGATACGGCAATTTCCAAGTCTTGTTGACCACCTATGAGTACATCATCAAGGATCGACCAGTGTTGAGCAAGATCAAGTGGATTCACATGATTATTGATGAAGGTCACAGAATGAAAAACGCATCTTCGAAGCTCAGTGCTACTCTTACCCAATACTATTCGACCCGCTATCGTCTCATTCTCACTGGTACTCCTCTTCAAAACAATCTTCCTGAGTTGTGGGCACTCCTTAACTTCGTTTTGCCTACCATTTTCAAGTCTGTCAAGTCTTTTGATGAATGGTTCAATACTCCGTTCGCAAACACCGGTGGACAAGACAAGATGGAGCTTACAGAAGAAGAACAGATTCTTGTTATTCGTCGTCTACATAAGGTCTTACGGCCATTCTTGTTGCGTCGTCTTAAGAAGGATGTGGAGAAGGACTTGCCTGACAAAACCGAAAAGGTTATTAAGTGCAAATTCTCCGCTCTTCAAGCTCGTCTATACAAGCAGATGGTTACTCACAACAAACTTGTTGTCAGCGATGGAAAGGGTGGAAAGACTGGAGCTCGTGGTCTCAGCAACATGATTATGCAACTTCGGAAGCTTTGTAATCATCCCTTCGTCTTTGACGAGGTTGAAAATCAAATGAATCCCACCAGTACTAGCAACGATCTCCTGTGGCGTACCGCTGGTAAATTCGAACTCCTCGACCGTGTTCTTCCTAAATACCAGGCAACTGGCCACAGAGTTCTCATGTTCTTCCAGATGACTGCAATCATGGATATCATGGAAGATTTTTTGAGATACCGTGGAATATCTTATCTACGATTGGATGGTACAACAAAATCTGATGATCGTTCTATTCTCCTCAAGGAATTCAATGCTCCCGACTCGCCCTACTTCATGTTCTTGCTTTCTACCCGTGCTGGTGGTCTTGGATTGAATTTGCAAACTGCCGACACCGTTATCATTTATGATTCGGATTGGAATCCTCATCAAGATTTGCAGGCCCAGGATCGTGCACATCGTATTGGTCAAAAGAACGAGGTTCGAATTCTTCGTCTTATCAGTTCCAACTCAGTGGAAGAGAAGATTCTGGAACGTGCTAAATACAAGCTCGATATGGACGGCAAGGTCATTCAAGCAGGTCGATTCGATAACAAATCTTCAGAAACAGATCGTGATGCTATGTTACGTGTTATGCTTGAGACTGCAGACGCTGCTGAAAGTCTGGAGCAAGAAGAGATGGACGACGACGATCTTAACATGATTCTTGCTCGATCGGACGAAGAACTGCAGATTTTCGGACAGATGGACGTAGCGCGAGCCAAGGAGCCTATCTACGGAACAACTGCATCCAATAAACCTATGTCTCGTCTCATGCAAGAGAGCGAACTTCCAGAGATTTATATGTCTGATGGTAACCCAATATCCGACGAGCCCGAAGAGATCAAAGGCAGAGGTGCCCGTGAAAGAACACGTGTCAAGTATGACGATGGTCTTACAGAAGAGCAATGGCTTAATGCTGTTGACGATGACGAAGATTCACCAGAAGCTGCTGCTGCCCGGAAAGCTGCTCGAAAGGAGCGTCGGGAACTCAACAGACGTAAGAGAGCCGGCGAGATTGAAGGCTCAGTTGAGGTCTCTTCTGGCAGTGACTCTGAAGCTCCCGAAGAGCCAGAGCCAACGCCGAAGAAGGGTCGTGGTACAGCTCGCAAATCGGGCTCGGGCAAGGTTGAGAAGCGCAAAGCCGAGGAGGTTGTCGAAGATGAACGACCTACCAAACGCAACAAGCGAGGAGGCAATGGTCGCTCTAAACCCCCTGCTGTTAATGGTGATGCTGTCAAGTATCGTAACACCCTGCAAGAGAGCTTGAACAACGTTTTCCAAGCTCTTATGAATCTTGAGGAGCCTGCAGATTCTGCATCATCTGATGATGGAGAGGAGCCAGAAACTCGACTTATTATTGGCCCATTCATCAATCTTCCACCAAGGAAGGACTATGCAGACTACTACATGCTCATTCCTCATCCAATTTCCATGAAGCAGATCGAGAAGAAGATAAAGAAGGGAGAGATGTCCAGCCTGAATGACTTGAAGAAGGACATCCTGCAATTGTGTAGCAACGCGAAGACATATAACGAGGATGGCAGCATGATTTTCAACGATGCTGTCACGATTCAGGTAAGCTTATGTGTAGTCAACCAGTCCAAACACCAGCTAATTTGTGATAGAATGCATTAGAATCACGTCTTCGTGATGAGATAGCTGAGCATCCTGAGCTTGGTGATGAGGATTCCCGCAATGGTGGCTCAACCGCTCCCACAACCAGTGCCGGAACTCCTGTACCTACTAAGATCAAGCTTACTTTGAAGAACTCCCAATATGCCAACGGTGGTAGTAGTGGGGTCCAGAGTGATGATGATTGAGGAGTCAAACGTGTGAACTGGGGTGGCTATCATCTATTAGTTGGCATTTAATGGACTTCACGATGGTTTTGGCGTCGTGGATTGAGGAGTTGCACATGCTTCGTTTCTGATTTCTTAACGGTGGCGTTACATTGGCGTGGCTCTGGAAGAAAATGATTCTATTCCAGAAAGATAGCATGGCACACCTACAAACGTGGGTTGGCCTAGACTGTACTGTAATAGATAAACCAATAGGGTGTATTAACTATGATATTTGTTCTATCCAAGTGTCCAGATGTGAGCCTTGTTATCCGTTTTTGGTGATATCTACGTTGGTCATCAAGATCGAGGGTAGTCACTTTCTAGTTTTCACGGTTGATACCACCAATACTATTATAACCTCAAGGATATCAGCAGATTTTGAGTGTTCCAACTTAAACAGAGTGGTGATTGTTCTTGGGGATAAAATGCCGAATCACCGAATTGGGTCTAGCCCAAAACCCTATTTCAGCCGCATAATAAATGTCCTACGAACAAAGCACAAGTATCACAGCCTTGCAGCTACGACTTCCATCTTTTAGCAAAGCTTTACTTCCCGACTTTGAAGCCTTTCCGATATCTCTAGCAAAACAGACTTACTTCTTCCGTCCATGGTCCGATGAATAGCCATTTCTAGGAGCAAAAGCCAGCCTTGCGCCTCGACGCGACTTTCGTTGTCCTTAGATTTCCGAGTCTTTCCAAACCTCAGCCACATACCTCAAGAGATTTGAGATGGCGACACTCAGTAATAGCCAGTCCAATGGCACAAACGGTTATGGGCCGGCGCATTCTCCCGGTGCCCAAATCATCAGCAAGCGTTTCTCCGATATACCCTCTGCAATCGATATCCCAGTCCAGGGCGAAGATGACGAACAGGCTGTCGAGGTCGATCTCGAAGACCTGTTAGATGATCCTACCGAACTGTGTACGCTGCTGGAGAATGAAGGCGCGGCCCGCACATACTGGATGACGGTGTCTCTTGCGTATGCCAAGCAGAAGAAGGTCGACCATGCGATTGAGATGCTGTTGAAGGGCAATCAAGCCATGAAGGGCGGGCAGAAGGAGAAACTCAGCATGCTGAGTTGTCTGTGCTGGATGTATTTGTGGAAAAGCAGAGAGTCCCCGCGCATTCCACCTGACGGAGCTCTGGTGTCTGATGCGAAGACGAAGGAGTACTACTTGCAGTTGTCGACATCAACGCTTAACGAAGCTTCACGAATCAATCCTGCGTTCCCACCCCTGTTTTTGGCTCGAGGTGTCTTACTGCTCCTCAAGGCCTCGTTGCAGCCACCTTCGAAGTCTGCTGCTCCGGGTGCCATTGATCAAGAGAAAAGGGATCTTTTGCATTCGTCTATAAAGTCATTTGAGGACGCTATCAAGGTATCACAGCAGAGGAATATGGTAGCAGTTTTGGGCAAAGCTCGAGCTCTGTTCTCTCTAGGAGACTATGCAAAGGCTTTAGAAGGCTACCAAGAAGCCTTGCACAAAATGCCAGATTTGATAGACCCAGATCCTCGCATAGGAATCGGATGCTGTTTCTGGCAACTTGGCTTCAAAGAGGATGCAAAGACTGCGTGGGAACGAGCTTTGGAGATTGACCCGGAGTCCAAAATCGCCAACATTCTTCTTGGGCTCTTCTTTCTGGATGCGAGCTCGCACGTTTCCTTGAATGGGCCCGAGTTTCTGTCACTCTACAAGACAGCTATGACGACATATACCCAGAAAGCTTTCAAGGGCGACAAAGAATTCCCACTCACATGTGCAACGTTCGCTGGTTACTTTCTATCACGAAAAGCATGGCCTACGGTCGAAACTTTGTCTCACAAAGCGATCCAGTACACAGACGTCAATGCGATTGCAAGTGATGGATGGTATCTGCTGGCCCGTAAAGAGCATTACAATGAAAACTATGCCCTGGCAAAAGACTACTACGGACGAGCTGATGAGGCTCGGGGTGGCGTCGACCGAGGATTTCTACCAGCAAAATTTGGTGCCGCTCAGTTAGCAGTGTTGAAGGAAGACCATGGTGAGGCGAAATTAAGATTGGAGAAAATGATCCAACACTCGAAGAATGTCGAGGCAATGACTCTGCTGGGAACAATATATGCCGAGGAGGTTTTTCTTAGCCAGGAAAGTGGTATCAAGGAGGACAAGACCACCGAATTCAAGAAAGCTGTTGGCTATCTCGAAGCTGTGCGAACAGCATGGAAAGACACCAAGAAGAATCTTATACCTGATGCTTCGGTGTTGCTGAATCTGGCCCGTCTATACGAAACTGAGCAACCAGAGAAAAGTCTCCAATGCTTACAACAAGTTGAACAGTTGGAATTTGATCAGATTCCTGAAGCTGAGCGCCCAAAAGACGTAGCGGAGGAAGGCAAATTGAAAGACTCTATCCGCGAAGGACTGCCACCTCAATTACTGAACAACATGGGTTGTTTCTTCTACCAATCAGAAAAATACGACCAAGCTCGCGAGATGTTTCAGACTGCTTTGAATGCTTGCATCAAGGTTGGGGAAAAACAAGAAGATATGGATACCGATGCACTAGTTACCACCATCAGCTTCAATCTTGGAAGAACCTACGAGGCGAGCGGCTTGCTTGACGAGGCCAGTCAAGTATACAATGGCTTGCTAGAACGTCACAGCGAATATACGGATGCAAGAACACGATTGGCCTACATTGCCCTTCGACAAAATCCTAGCGAGGATGGACCCAAAGCTGTCGCTAAGCTGATTGCCGACTGTTCTGAAGACTTAGAAGTGCGGGCGCTCTATGGATGGTACCTAGGCAAGGCGCACGCCAACAAACGGTCAGGAAACATTGGTGACGATCCAGAAATGCGGCACTATAAGCATACGCTCCAACGTTATGAGAAGCACGATCGATACGCCTTGATCGGTATGGGCAATCTGTACCTGATGAGCGCACGAAATATGAAACGAGACTCTGAACAAGATAAACAAAAGCGATCTGCCATTTACATCAAGGCCGTCGAGTTCTTCGACAAAGCATTGCAATTGGACCCCAAAAATGCCTACGCTGCTCAAGGTATCGCCATTGCGCTCGTTGAGGATAAGAGGGACTATAAGACCGCTTTGGCAATCTTCGTAAAAGTTCGTGATACGATCAAAGACCCCAATGTCTTTGTAAATCTTGGCCACATCTTCTCTGAGTTACGACAATATACCAAAGCAATTGAACATTACGAATTGGCAATTGCTAAGGATAAATCAAAAGATCCACAGATTTTGACTTGCTTGGGTCGGACATGGTTAGCTAAAGCTAAAGCAGAGAAGAACTTCCAGGCCTATAAAAATTGTCTAGACTACTCTCAAAAGGTAAAACGTTCTATATTCCCATGTGTCTAATAGTATGCTAATAAAAAGCAGGCTCTAGAAATCTCGCCTGATCAGATTCATTTCAAGTTTAATGTAGCATACGTCCAGACACAATTGGCGCAGTTCATTATCACCATGCCAGAAATCCAGCGTACAGTATCTGAAATGCAAGCCGCGGCCGTCGGGTTGGAGGAAGCTATAATATCTTTCGATGCCGTTGCACAACATCCACAATCACCTTACCCCAAGCATGACGTCGAGCAGCGAGCTACTATGGGTCGTAGAACTACGCGGAATAAGCTAGGAAGTGTCATCGCAATGCAAAAGGAGTATGAAGAAAAGAATGCAGAGAAGTTACAGGCTGCAAAGGTTCTGCGAGAAGCAGAGCTCAAGCGAC
>Ga0247807_10001014_pt1 | contig 17125 bp, 9 predicted proteins | sample UWRJL074202C1_FD_179931 | JGI IMG/M metagenome (GOLD analysis project Ga0247807, IMG submission 179931) | Plant litter microbial communities from Arlington Agricultural Research Station in Wisconsin, United States - UWRJ-L074-202C-1 | ecosystem: Environmental > Terrestrial > Plant litter >...
GGCCGTGGTTGCCGGGACGAGCGGCGGCACGGGATTGTTCTACTGGGAGCCGGCATGGATCAGAAATGCGGGACTGGGGAGCAGTTGTGCGGACAACTTGATGGTGGACTCTAATGGGAAGGCGAGGTCGAGTTTGGCTGTGTTCAATAGTATTTGAGACGATGATTAGCTAGAAAGGCATGACTGTATTAGATGAGCGACTTATGAAGCTCGATTGTTGAGAAATGATGACTTCACAGTTGTACATATGTTCAATTTATCTTTACAGAAAGAAAGACGGATAGCAGTCCTTGACTTCTCGGAATGTTGATCGTTTGTTCTTCAAAATGCAAATGCCGTGCTAGTGAAGAACATAGTTACCCTCTACAATACAGCTTACACCAGCCTCAAAGTTACCTTACACCGTGGCTCATCTATTTGCATCAGAGTTGCATCAGAGACTTTTGGTAACAGTGTGAAAAGCACGAAGGAAAGGATATCAATGATGGCTTGAGGCTGATAAGTAATATGTAAAGTTTTTGATTCTCTGTACTCGGCATTGAGCACGATATAGCTAGCACTTAAATATGTAAACTGATTCGTAATGATTAATTTATATCGATAACACAGCCGTGCCATGCCATTGCAATGCAATGCACACCAGCAAACTGTGGACAATTCTCTCTAATATACCGGGAGACGCCGCTCCTTTTCAAACCCCTATCATACCTGCCATAGATACGCCAAAGCACAGCGAACGCCAGTTTGCCATGTACATGATAGGATGCGCTCTAAAATACACACCTCCGTTTAAAATGCGAAAAGTAGAAATGTTGCCATGTTGCATGGTTTGCGCCGATATTCCCTTCCCTCCACATCGCCAAGTCCTCTTTATTCATCGCCATCGGGATCGATGCTACTTCGTTTTCCACTACCCTTAGGATGAACACGGCCACGAGAAACAGAAGAGGAACGAGCACGCTTCTTGCGACCACCTGGAGTGCTTGATCCCTTTCTCTTGTTGCCACGGCCACCACCTGATGGAGGATTGGGAGCATCGTCGTCTTCATCCTCGCTCGGCGTGCCGAGTCGGGCCTCCTGTCCTTCATCGCCTTCGGCTGCAATCTTGAAGTCTTGGTCGACACTTAGCAGCTCCACGAAAGACTTGCATTGCTTTATCATGGCTTCTTCAGATTCGAGCGCCGACATGGTAGATGTGACTTCTTCCCAAAATTTGTCTCCAGTAACGAATGCAACTTTCGTGGGTGCGCGATCGCGCTCCTTGTTCCCGCCTTTTTGTTTTGATTTGCCTTCCGGACGAATAATTTTCAGACCATACTGGCGGCGGAGGTATGACCGTGCTTCCCAGAGACAAGAGAGCATCATAGACGACGCGGCCAGCTGCATAAGACGATTGGGACTGATGACGTGTTCAACGGGGCGTATTTGGCCATTGGCATCGACCTCAGATTGCTGATTCAAGGTGACATTGAGAACTTCGGTTTCGATTGCATGCGCAACGCCAGTGCCTGCTCCAGCAACCACTTTTTCCATAGCAGCAATAGCGGCCAGGAGCTCGTCAACTGATTTGTATTCAAAGAATGCCATGTTTTCAATGATGAACTCGGAAAAGTCCAGGTGCTCCGGAAGTTCTTCAAGGTTCATCTTCAGTGGATCAAAATCAATGCGCTCGCACAAGCCCTCGAAGAATCTCTTGCGGTTTTTAGGCGCGCTAATCTTCAACACCTCGATCATCATGGATAGTTTTGAAACGAAAGGATTGAGATTAGCTCCATGAATATCCTTTACGACGTCTCGCTGGTAAACAAAGGCACGGTGTACAGCTCTCATGTACTCTCTCTCCAAGATGGTCTCGTGCTTTTCATGAAGAGTTCGATGCGCACGAAATGCGAGGTCGGCAATCTTTGGGTTCCGTGATGTTTCTAGAGCGATCAGAGTAGTGCCACACTCCTTAGGGTGAACAAGACCCTGTCGAGTAATGCTAGTAATGAGCTCGGTAGCTAATAGAGCTTGATCGTCTTGGCTTGCCAGTGCGATTCGAGTAAATTCTGATAGGAACAGCTGAGCAATGCCGATTGCTATACCATCTCCCGAACTACCACCCATGACGCCTAGCTTTGCAGTTCCTTCAACGGCAGCGCCGACTGTACCTTCCTTGCTAGCCTCCACAGATCGCTTTTCCTCTGCAAAGTAGAAGTCTTTGAAAGACTTCATGATAATATACTCGAGGTTGACATTTTGTTCGCTGAAAGCCTCCTTGAACGACGTGCTAATGTTTGCAGAATTGAAGTTCTTGGGCCATGATTGGCAGATCATCCCGATAGCATCGAATGCGGAAGATCGGACATCGAGTGGCTGCGAAGGAGATGCAAATGGGGCCGCAGAATCAGCCATGAACTTCGCAACCGAGTCACCCTTCCAGCCTGGGCACTTTTCTCTAAACATATCAATCTGAGAATCAAGATTGCAATGTTTCCCAAATATACCGGTAATGACGAGGAGCTTGCGGAGCTTGGTCACAAATGCAGGCTTGCCGGTCAAGTCCATACCAATCATCGTACGGACACCGTTTACGCTCGACAACACCAAACGAGCGAGGTGTTGAAAGTCATTCAGAACAGAGCTGATAATCCAAAGACACGCCGCCATATCGTCCAGGATTACTTTTGTCATTTTTGATACCAGTTGCATGAGCTCCTTTCGCACCGAGGCAAGGAAATTGTTATGAACCTTGGAGAGCTGGGGAAGAACATGGCGAAAGATGACGACTACCGAGCGGAACACCATCAAGTCGTCTTGGCCTCCGACATTGGTGATGTATGGCTGCAGCAGAATGACCTGCTCAGGTGTGAATAGTTTGGGATCGGACTTGGCGAATATCATGAGTACTTCAAGGGCATCCCGAGCTGAGGGTGCATCTTGACCTTCAGATGCCGAGTTGTCGATAATTGTCTCGAACATGGTGGCTACGAGGGCTTTGCAGACCTTGAAGTTCGCACTTGCTTGCCTTGAATTGCTTGAAAGAATTCCCTGCAACACTTTGTCCAAAACAATACCAACTCCATTGCCCCGCTGGACTGTCCGCACCATAAGACTCACATGATCAGCCATTGCAAGCTTGGATCTGGTGTCTGAAGCATCCGAGGAGGTTGATTTGTAGAAAGGTGACATCCAAACATCTTCGATTGTCTGACGTGCCAATTCCTGGACACCTTCATCTTGGTCTGTGACACGATGCAGAAGGGATTCCGCAATAGCGCTACGAACGTGCTTGTCCTGGTTGTCCAGGTAGATCTCCTTGCACAACTTCATAGCACGCTTCCGCACGCCAACACCAGCATCGTTGACTCTCGCCAGGATACTGGGAATCATCTCCTGCTCGAAAGAGCGATTGATCTTGATGCAATTTCCAATGAAAGCCAGAGCGTTGTCGCGTACTTGGATGGAAGAATCGTTGGCGCACTTCAATAGGAAATGCTTGACAGCGGGCTCTCGGTCCAAGATTGATGGATCAGTCTCGAGCACTTGATTGACGCTCTTGATACTTTTGCTTCGAACAGTTGCCTGCTCACTTGCCATAGATCCCACCAGGATGTTAAATACACGACCAAAAGACTCGCAGAAATTGGAGTGTAGAAGCGTCAAGGAATACGCTAGGCGAGCTTGCGCAGGGTTAACAAGTTCGTAGCTGTATTCCGTTGAAAGCCATCTCTTATCAGTAATCATCATGCGTAGTCGATAGGCTAGCCGGCCATACAGACGTTCCGTTGCTTGATAATTGTAGTCATCTTCGTTAAGATTATCATAGGTGGTAGAGACCTTTGAACCCCATTCTGTCACGAAATAGCTGACGGCACTGCTGAGCTGAGGATCATCGGAACATTTGCGTTCGAGATACTCGAGAGTAGTACGGTATGGGCCACAATCCCATGATACCAGGTCGACAGGCGCCGCGACTCTTTCGAGAGAGGCATCGGCAAGCCGAGCCATCCATTTGCCCAAATCAGCGTCGTCATTTTGGAAAGTAGCAGCGGTAGATTTCACATGCGAACGAAGCTGGGAGATAGCTGCTCCCATTGAGCCCAGAAGATCAAGAGCCATGTTCTTAGCTGGAGTAGGAACCTTGTTGTCACCTTCAGCTAGTTGGACCATCTTGAACATCAGCAGGCGGAGTAAGAGCTCCGCAGCCGGCCAATCGGGAGATCTGAGACAGGTGATAAAGTCGTCGACAAATAGATCGAGTAGATTTCGATAAGGTGCATCTCCGCTCTTGGTAGATTTCATAGCTCGGCCAACAATAAAAGATACAACATACGAAGCATTGGCTTTCGTGTTATCGAGAAGCTGAGAGGTAACCTCTGTGAGTTCCTGGATAGCTGTGACAACCTGCTGTTCTGCTCGGTCTTCAGAGGTGATCGTTGCATGTGATTTGGTGATTCCATTGGCAGTATCTATTTGATCATCTCCCAAGAGTTCGGCACCAATGGCTCTTCGTTTTTGTTTCGAGTCATCTGATCTGCTGGCACAGGTTTGGATGAGACGCATAATCAAAGCTGACACCAGCTGGATGCTTCCGCCGTCTGCAAGCTTGAAGTGACGTGCGCTCTGCTTTGTTACTGGAAGCTTTTCTAACGATGTTAGAATCTCATCGAAAATTCCTGTGCGTTGTGCTGGATGGTTCAGGAATATCTGAGCAAGTGCATCCATAGCCACGACGCGGAAGTTGTCAAACTTTGCAATTCCAATTACGGAATCTCGCTCAATGTGTGCGTTCTCAACAAAGATAAGGCGGGAAGCCGTGAACTCGAGCGTGTTGATGACTGTCTCCGAGAGCTCAATGTTCGCCAATAAGGTCGCAATTAATGATAGGACCTTTTTGCAAATGGTAAGGATATTAGTAATGGTCTTTTTGTGAGGAACAAGTAGTCTGAACACATCTGCCGATGGCCCTGAACTGCGCATTTCCACAATAGGAATGATGCAATTTTCTGTAACGTTCTTGAATGCTTTGAGAGCGGTTGAAATAACATCTTCAGAGTAAAGCTGTCTATCCTCACGACCACCCGACATCATTCGGAGGGATGTGCGTGCCGATTTGAGGCCAACATCAAAGACAGAGAGCTGCTGCACCATATTATCGACTTCTGACTCTCCCATTGCATCGTCAACTTTAACATCTGCGTTTTCAGCATCTTTGAGCGCACCGTCACCCAGCTTTTGCAATCGAAGCAATTCGTCAAGTGGGACCTGTGAAAAACGGCCGAGATCAATAATTTTGTGGAGAAGGCCTTCAACTCTGACTTGAACTGGAGCACTAAGGCTGAAGCCATCATTCGTCGATATGAAAACATTATTGGAGTCCATCGTATCTGGATTCAACAGATACTCGGCCTCAAAGATCTCTCTGAAATAATCGCCTAACCCCTTGAAAGCTTGATCCGCTTGCTGACGCTGATCAACAGTCATTGAGATATCTCCATGAAAACCATCTGCATAGACCCGTTTACGTTTCTTGGACAGGTTTTGGGGTGTGGCAGGTGAGTCCGGTAGAACTTCATACTCCTCAGGTCGAAAATTAGAAGTTGGGCCAGGAATAACCACCAGAAGGTTTGGATTTGATCCAGAGGGGGATTGACTAGACTTTGGCTGACCAGATGTTTGCGTTAAGTGATCAACAGTCGCAGAATACTGTCGCGGTGGTGGAAGAATAGGAGCAGGAGTGGAGATGTCTTTGGGGGGAGGAGGTATGACAATCGCAAACTTGGAATTGCTCGAGCGCGGTGCTGAGGGTTCTGGTGGAGTTGCCGTCTGTGATTTCGGCTTTGTTGCATCGGTCTTTTTAGTTGGGGTATGCACGATGATGGTTGAATTTGGATCATGTTCTTCTTCAGTCCGCGGGTGCTTTGGATCCACCGTGATTGACGAATTCTGATCGTAAGCTTCCTGATTTTGAGAAACCCGGCGCTTTTCATCCACATCCACTTGCTGTAGCTTTGGTTTTGGCTTATGGCTTTGCGAAGGAGTAGTTGAGTTTTGGCGGTGCGCTTCCCGGTTGGTCTCATGTTGCAGTGTGTTTGGCTTCGAATTGGATGATGGTTTTTGTCTCTGAGACGCAGGTTTGCTCTTTGCTAATTTTGATGGGCTCGATGGTGGTGGCGTAGGATAAGAAAAACCAATAGATGTAGAGTCGTAGACCATCTGCGCAACCGGTGTCAGAGACATTTTAGATTGGAGTTTTTGCGCGGCCCTCGTAGTAACTTTGGGTCCTGTCTTGAATTTGCTGCGCAATGTTAGCTCTTATTTAGTACCAAAGAGAGCCGTTATTCACAAATGCGTTATATTATCTGGCTGAAGGAGCTGCTTCAGATCTTGTAGCGTTTGGTGCAATCTTTGCGAAGTTGGATTCTCAGTAGCCTCGCGGTTCAAGCTTTCAAGACCTTGCCGGGACGCATCCCGCTCTTCTGAGGTTGCAAACAAGGAGGCAGACGATCGAAGACCGACTGTAGGAGTTGGGATAATATCTGAAGAGAGGATGAGAGTTAGCAAATGCTAGTTGGTGTTTGTTTCGTCGGGGACCAGCAGGTACAAACCGGAATTGAAAGGGACAACCGATGAGAATGGTGAATAGGGGAGAGCCTCATCTACGGTAGGAGGGCGAGTCCTGGTGCCCCCAGATCTCGTCTTTGAATTGCCATTTGACATGGGACTGCCGTTCGCGATAGCATAACCGTTGGACTCCATTTTGAGCAGTGCGAGGTTGGAGGTTGGAGATGGCTTGCGACAGGATTACGACGTCGTCATACTCTTGAGGGATTCGATTGGGGATAACGTGGGCATAGTGCAAACTCAACGCTTGCCATAAACAGACGAGAGGAGGCAATCGTTGTTGTTGAATGATCGGTATTGTCGCATATGTCGAGCTTTCGCAGTAGTGAAGGCGGTGCTCTCTCTTTGCTTCGAGGCTCGGTGGTTTGCAGGGTCTGGGGCAGGGGATGGTCCAACAGCCTTACACTAGGCCTGTGACTACAAGGGCTTTGTATGGGGTAGAAAAAATCTGAGAACGGGTGCAACATTTTATCAAAGCCTTGTCATCACAACTCGTCGCAAAATGTCTGCAATCGGTTCTCTCGTCTTCTGCACAGACTGCGGCAATCTCCTGGAGAGCTCTACCGGAAACAAGGAAGCCATACTGGCGTGCGACTGCTGTGGAACGGAGAACAGAGGTATGTTTCCGCTGCAATGGCGTTTGATGCAAGGCTAACAATTATTCGTTCAGATACTGCTTCTACCACCATCACGACAGAGTCCAAGCCCTCTTCTTTCCCGTCGCTTTTGAGGCAGCAGAGATCATCTATTCAGACCATTCATCAAGAGGATCGACAGACAGATGCTAGTATCGCGGTGCCTTGCCCGGAATGTGGTGTCAAGGAAGTTCGATACGCTACCGCGCAATTGAGAGGAGCTGATGAAGGAAGCACCATCTTCTATACTTGTCCGGGATGCGACTACAAGTGAGTTTTTCCAATTATCATGGGCTCAAACACTAATGTTTCGCAGGTGGAATACCAACAATTAATCGGACACGGAAGGAGAATCTATGCTTTGGAGGGTGAGATGATTTCGGTGTAACTATTTCTGTACTGGGAAGTATAGCGGCGTTCAAGGCGTGAAGATAGAATGATTTAAAGATGAGTTACGGCAAAAGCATTGAAGGAGTTATTAGTCTGGATAGAGTTGTGATTTAATGGCCCAAGCACTTTGGAACCTCGCTTTCTATGAATCCACCCAACGCCTTGAATGCACCAAGTGTCTCAATCTAAGCAGCCGTGATCTCTGGAATCAGAGCATACTCCGTCTGTCCCGACTTCTCAAACTCTGCCATATCCAACGCAACCTCTACACTCTCCCTAACAACCTGTTCCTTGTCATTCAAAAACTTCTTCAGCGTCTCTTCCACACCCTCCTCCTCTCCCAGACTACCCAGCGCCTCTGCAGCCTCATGTCGTACCATGCTCGACTCTTCCAAATCGGCTAATGCAGCTGAAAGTGCAGGAATCGAAGCGGGATGCGACAACTGTCCAAAGACGAATGCAATTTCGTGACGGAACAGTGCGGAGGGGTCCGCGAGGCCTTTCGCAAGAGCAAGGACAGCTTGTACGGCGGTGGGAAGAGAAGGCGGGGATGCTAGATCTCGAAGACCGAACATGGCTCTATAGCGGATGAAGAGCGGCTGCGCGGTATCCAAGAGTGACTTCTCTAGGCTGTCAATAGTTGCAGTTGTCTCCATCGGCGGTGCAGGATCAATTGAAGCAAAATCACTCTGTCTCAGTTTCTCCAACTTCCGCTCTTCGGAATTTTCCCACTCGATCCTCGCGACACTAATCTCACATGTCTCCCTCACAACCTTCTCCTCCTGATCATCATCCCTACACTTTCTCAAAAGTGCTAAGCTTTCCACATCCCCTATAGCAGCCAACGCCTCTGCAGATTCATGGCGGCACATGGGATCTTCAGCGCGATCCTCCAGCACAGCACGTAGGTACGGAACAGCAGCTAGGTTCTTGGTTTGTCCTAGGCAGTAGGCAAGCTCGTGCTTGAGGAGCGCAGACGGAGAGGCGAAACCCGCGGCGATGGCAGAGATTGCGGGAATGCATGATGGGGTTTCTGGTTGGCAAGCGAGATGTTTTAGCGAAAAGAGGGCGCGGAAACGCCTTGCAAGAGGCTCGGATTCGGTGGTTAGGGTTTTGCGGAGTGAGATGAGGGTTTGGTTGGGGAGGTTGACTGCTTCTTCTTGACTTGGGGAGGTGGCAGAAGGGGCCATTTTGTGTAGATTTTGTTCTTATTTGTAGAATTCGCAGTTCGTAGATTAAGAGCTTGATAAATGTAAAATTCAGTCAAGATTCACCAAGAGTCGAAGGTTGGAAATGGAAATAGAAAAGTGAAATACAATTAGAGACAGCAAGGTTTCTAAATATTGAGATTTTTCTGAGAAGCGGCAGAGAAGCATAGTGGCGGGGTGTTTCCCTAGCTTAGTCATCATGTTCTCTGGTGTCCAACATCATTAAACCATCACAACGGATTGATCAATTGTAAAGTCTATCAAATGAAATCCAAGAAGGAAAGCATCTATATGAAAGAGTTCAGATGATTTTAAAAGATAATCTGGCAATGCTAGTGAGAGACTCGCTGGTGGTGGGTGGTCCGCCAATCAAATCCCGGTCTCCTCCAGCCATCGTGGTACTATATCATCCGCAGTTTGAAAAGCCGAACACAAAAATGGTCCACGTCAAAGCAATTTGATTCCAGCCCAATAACGGGTCCCGTGGTGTAATGGTTAGCACATTAGATTCTGAGCTTCGATTAATCGAGGAGATCTCTTCTGGGGATGCTGGTTCGATTCCTGCCGGGACCTCAGAATGTGTCATATATTTTTGTCTTTTTCGCGGCTGTTTCGACCTCGCTATCATCCAAAGGTGATCTCGCAGTGCTCTCGCAGTATGTGTTTTTTTTGCACTTGCAAATTGTGTCTTTTCAGCTTTGTATAAGTGGGGTGGAGACGCCGCAAGCACTTTGCCAATGACACTGTCATCTCCAGCTCTCGCTTAGGCACAAGTATCAATCAGGGTTAGCGAGCCAGCACGATAGATACCGTTGGTAAACCCTTTTTCAATCGCCTACTTCACTACCCAACCCAATTCCTGTCTTACTTGGTGTAATCTAGGCCCTTAAAATCAGTAAAATCAAGCAATGTTTGGTTTTTACTTGTTCAGATTATAGATAGATAGATAGATAGTACTACAGCTAGACGACTAAAGCACACTATACTCATGCCCAACCCCAACCAGGATGGATAAGTCTTCTAAAGATGTACTCGTCGTTCTACCGACATCGACCCACACTCATACCACGATCCTCCTCCATGGCCGCGGAAGCAATGCCGAAAGATTGGCGTATGATCAATCTATATTACACAAGCCAGGAATACTTCACTGACGAAATTCTTCGTCGAAGACAACTACCGCAAGCGTTCCCTATGATTAATTAAGCGAGCCCCTTATGCATAATTCACTGTTTAGCAGGAGCCGAGGGTTGTATGTGAACACTTCACACCGTGTGGGTGCTCTGCGAATCGCACGCATGTATTGCCTGGAATCAACACCAGAAAAAAGGCTGAAGTGGTCTAATGTGGTAGTGACATTGTCATCATTCAAATCTAGCTTATAGGATGAGCGATTAATGATATCGTCCTTTGCATTGGCTACTATTGCATATGCAATGATGTGAATTATATGACAGTAAGTGCCTCCATATGTGTGTCCTGGCTCTATTGTAGATATCTATGTATCTATATCCCCGCCGTTCATGTAGTCCGCATAGCCTTGTCTCCTACCGAGCCGGAGCCAGTCCCCTTGAGGTCAATACCTATCAAGCTCTTACTCTTGATTATCCGACGGCCAAGTCTATCCTAGGTAGAGCGTTGTAGCATTCAACCAAAGCTAACACCTCAATCTTCCGGTAAGACGCTTTCAGGGTTCAGCCCAAGTTCCTCGCCAACCCTCTTCACCACTCCTCTCAAGGCTTTGCAAGCTGGACTGTTAGGCCAAGCATCAAAAAAGCTTTCCCCATAATCACTTGCCATCCCAATTCTCGGATCTAACGGGACAGCTCCCAGGAAAGGTATGTTCATCTCTTTTGCCAACGCTCTCGCACCGCCTGTGGTAGCTTGAAATATCTGACTCTCATGTGTACATTTGGGGCACACAAATCCAGACATGTTCTCCACAAGCCCCAAAATCTTGATGCCAGCCTTCCTACAGAAATCGATTTCTTTCCGAACATCCAACAACGCAACTTCTTGAGGCGTGGTCAACATGACCGCGCCATCTACTCCACTCTCTTTTAAGAAAGAGTTCACACTCAAATGCTCATCGCTAGTTCCAGGTGGCGTATCAACCAACAGAAAGTCCATTTCTCCCCATTCGACATCCTTCAAAAACTGTTTGATGAGGCCGTTCTTCTTCGGTCCCCGCCAGATAATCGCGTCGTCCTTGTTCGGTAACATAAATTGAATACTCATGACACCCAAGTTCTCCAACACCCAGACCGGACTCCAGCCACCCGCATACGTATGTATAGTCTCATTCTCCACCCCCATCATCTTCGGTATGCTCGGACCACAAATATCCGTATCCATAATCCCTACGGTATTCTCTGGATTAGAAGCAAAGGCATGTGCGAGGAGTGATGTGAAGGTCGACTTTCCGACTCCACCTTTACCAGAGAGGACCAGCACCTTGTGTTTTATGCCTGCTAAGCGGGCAGTGATGAGAGGGATGTCGGGATCGGGTCCTTTGGGTGCAGAGGCACATATTGCTTGATTTGGACAGCCGGCGCAGGAATCCGCTTTTCCTGCTCCTTCAGATTCGGGGCCGGGACAGTGTTCTGGTTCGGGGGCAACAAGCGTTGGCGCGGATTTGAGAGGGGCGGAGAGGACGTCTTCGACATTTTCAGGAGCTTCAAGTGATGGAGCCATGGTAAATTGCTGATATGTACAAGATAATAAAAAAAATAACTGGCCAAATAAGACCTCTGAGTGAAATGTGGAGGTTCAAATGTATGTTTACAAAGCAGTAAAAAAGATTGGAGGGGTTGCTAATCATCACATCTAATCTAATCTATTTGCCGGGCGGTGAAGCCAGCACGCTGCCGGTGACGGAAGGGAGGTTGTGCGATGTAAGAAACGGCTCTCTGTCTGTTATATTAAGCGTTGTGATCCTTGGGTTTGACGAGGTTTATTAATTTAGCAAGAACCCTATCAAGAATACCCTTTGTGCATTTTTATATTGGGCATTGAATTCATTCAATCGATATACTACACTACACGTCTGCAGATGTATACGTTTGTCCTAGCGCCAGGATCACATGCAATTTACCCAGCCAATATCTTTCTTGAGAGGCTAAACGTGATTTGGAGCCACTTTAGGAAACAAATCGTGTGTTGTGGTAGTCGTCTTGGGAATGGCTTCATTAGTCTTGTCATGCGATAATTTCCACTTAGAAGTCGTATATAAGAAGTCGGGAATCGCATGGAAATATAAGTCGTTTGTATGTAGTACTGTATGAATACCGTAGGATCAATGGTTAAGCTTTCCCCGTAAGCCGACCACAGCCGAATGCAGATGACTGAACTATATTTTTGAATTGATTCTATAACGGTTAGCGACTTCACGTCTTACTCTCTCACTCCTCCTCCTCCTCCTCCTCCTCCTCCATTCCATCCCGTTCGATTCAACTCGAATTCCCCTTCGAACATCTCCCCCACTTCAACAGTCTCAACATTGTTGGTGGGATCCATTGGTTGCTACCAGTGCTTGGAGATCCACATCCACCCTGGAACCTCACCCCTCTGTCCCCCACAGACACTATAAAAGACAACACATCCATTGCAACCGCCGGCACGTCTTGCAAATCACACACACGACACGCCAGACTGTGCAGGTCTTGCGACTTTTCAAGCGTTGCTACCCCTCAAATCGCTCAATTGGCAACAAAGTCCTCACCACTGGACATCGAGGGGCTCGTCTACGCAGCGAAGAACCTCACCAAGCATTGAAGGCTGGATACAGCTTCACCGTGGTCACCATGGCGGATTCAATAACTTCAGGTGCGGCTCTAGACGGCCTGAGAGAACGTAATGTGCCAACAGCAACTAAAAAGAGCGAACCTGTCACCTTGAATGAAGAAGATCTGTCGAAGCCTCAGAAGACCTTTGGCAGAACTCCCAATGGCACCAGTAAGCTTCCTATTGTATATGCAAAAGTGTGAACCCGTCGAAGCTAATTCGTCTAAAGTTTTCACCGTTCCACAGACCCATGATATGGTCTCGCAGCTACTTGATCCTCGCCAGCCCAAGAACTTGACCGATCTGCTCGTTCTTGGAATGCTTGCAGCACACATACTGGCATTATACCTCCTCCCCACTTCTCTAAAGCAAACAGTACTCGCAGTTTTGTTCATATTCTGGCGCGGCTGCTATAACGTTGGTATAGGATATCTGCTTCAAATACAATCACACCACCGAAGATTGATTGCATGGGCGAGAAAATTAGATCTCTTTGAGAATCCCAAAACCGGCAAAAACCCTAGACCGTGGCTCTACAAATTAATCAAGAGTGAGCTAGAAATAAAGATCCCCGAAGACTACAAATTTGAAGAAGCGCCAATAGAATACAATACATGGCTAGTGTTCAGAAGGGTCGTTGATCTTATTTTGATGTGCGACTTTACATCATACTGTCTTTATGCAATTGCCTGTGGTGGTCGCCCAATTAATGAACATGTTGCTAGGACCATTGCTCGCTGGGCGGGGGGTATCATTCTCGTTGGCTTCAACGTCTGGGTCAAGCTTGACGCCCATCGGGTGGTAAAGGATTATGCATGGTACTGGGGAGATTTCTTCTACCTCATTGACCAAGAGTTGACTTTCGACGGCGTCTTCGAGATGGCACCGCACCCTATGTATTCTATAGGCTATGCCGGCTATTATGGTATTTCTATGATGGCAGCTAGCTGGAACGTATTTTTTATCTCGCTTGCTGCCCATGGCGCCCAAATGGCGTTTCTTTACCTCGTCGAGAATCCTCATATTGAAAAGACGTACAACTCCCCGGCGCCTCGAAAACGAGAAGCCAATCTTACCCAAAGCGACACCACTCAGGCAAATGCCATCACGGCACGTAAAGAAGGTAGCGATTACCTTGACGAACTTGACGGCGCTGCCACACTTCCATCAACACCTAGCCCAAAGCAACCTTCTACCGCGCATGATTTAATTGGCATCTCGAATCTTGATCTGTACCGAACAACAGACGTTTCAGTTATTCTTCTAGCGGCTTATGTATTTTTTCTCACCGTCTTCACACCATCCACGCCGTTGGTTCAATTTCTATTTGTCTTGAATGCCATCGCATGGCGCTTGTGGTATAGCGTTGGTCTTGGTATCATGCTAACCAAGCAATCCAACAAGAAGACCTGGACCCGTCACTTTGTCAAGTACGGTGAAAGTCCCGAGGAAGCATGGAGACAATGGAAGGGCATGTATCATTTGAGTATGACCATGTGCTATACTAGTTTCATTGCTGTCGCTTGGAAGGCATATTCTGTGCCCTCGGACTGGTCATATGGACTTGTACTTTTCAACCACGTTGTGGGGCTAGGTCTGGTTGCTCTTCAAGTTTGGACTGCGGCAAGTATCTACGATTCCCTAGGAGAATTTGGCTGGTTCTTTGGTGATTTCTTTTTTGACCACGCCCCGAAGCTCACCTACGACGGCATATACCGTTATCTCAATAACCCAGAACGCATTCTCGGGCTCGCTGGTCTTTGGGGGGCTGTCTGTATTACTGGAAGCGTAACCATTTTCTTCCTTGCCCTATTCAGTCATATTCTAAGCGTGGCGTTCATCCAATATGTCGAGAAACCACATATGCAGAAACTCTATGGCAGACTCCTCCGACCCGAAGCTGGAATTTCCAAGAATATCAGGAAATCACTACCTCCACCACTCATGAAATGGCAAGGTAGTGTCGACAAAGTTCTAGGTGAGACCACACACTTCGTCGAAGACTTCCTGGATGCAGCCCGACCAAAATTTGCAGCAGGAGTTCAAACGATTGTCCGCGACACCACAGCTCTCTTCAGCCAATACCCAGCACGTCTTACGCTCACGCGTCTCACGCCTGACCTGGCAGGACATAATCCGCGCGACTATTCAATCACAATCGAAGGCGTGGCGTCTCCAGATACATCCCACCGTCGAGCGGCATCAACAGAAGGTCAAGAAGCTCGCTTTCCACAGGAGCGCACAGATGAGTTCAAACCATTATCCTTCTCCTACGGTGCTCCCATAAAAGTGAAATGGACTGCCCCAGCCAACCATAGCAAATCCGACTGGGTAGGTCTGTACATGGTCGCTGACAACGCTTCTCGAGATGTAACTCGTGTCGCCTCCGCCGGTCGCTGGGTTCCCACCGTCCCAAATGAATACGAGGACCATGCCGACAGCGGTATTCTAGTATCAAATCAACCAGTTACTAGCGCCGATGGCAGCAATGACTATGTGCAAGGAGAAATGGTTTTCGAAGGTGACAAGCTCTGGTGGACGCAAGGTGTCTTCGAGTTCCGTTACCACCACAACGGCTCCCACAACGTAATGGCCATCTCACTTCCCTTTGAGATTGTCATCGGTCGCTTCTCCGACGAAGACGTTGATTCCACATCTTCGCTCGCTCTTACTGCTGTCGAAAACGCCTTATTGCCTGTTGTACGTGACTGTTTCGATCGCGACCATGAAATCGCACCAACCACAGTTGAAGAAAGCTTTGGGGCGTTGGTAGAGAGAGACGGAAAGTATGCAAAGAGAGTAGTTTTTGCAGTGCATCAGATGTTTGGTGTGGAATTCGCGAGCGGGGTTGTACTTGCAGATGGGAATGTTAGAAAGCTGGCTTGGAGGATTTGTAACGCGAAGCAGGTTTTGGGTAAGTCTTTCGCTAATTGCTTTCCTTTCTAAAGAAAACTCTTTGGGTTTGTAGAGGACATTTGGACTAATGGTGTTGTAGCTCCTTATAGTATGTCGCATTCGAAGGGGACCACAACACCTACGGGTGTGAAATAGAGGAGGGCTGATGGAGTGGAATTCTTGAACCCTTTTTTAAAAAAATAAAAGATTCTGGCGTGGAGACGTGATACCAAAATTGGGACTGATATGGAGTCGATTTTGATTTCTAATGGGAGAAGCAGTGGGTTTTAGCAGTGATACCCTTAGAATCGGGCGGTTTGTTGTATTCATTTTTCCGTGCAAAAACAAGGGCGAGGTTGCATCAGCATTAGCATCGGCATCAGCATCTGCATTGGTTGGTAGTTATTGGCTGACGGGAGGGTGGGAGTTGAAAAATTTATGTTCATCATGCTTTTGTTCATATCATCTTGCGTGCTTTTGTGCTTCGTTTTTGACTATGGGTAGGGTTGATGAAGATAGTGGTGTGGTGTTACCATAGATGTACGTGCTGTGGGAGATGGATACAATGTACAAGTATCGTAAGAGATGAACTACAGGACCGAGCAGCAAGCAGCAGTATAGCAAAGCACTGTGTACAAGAGTCGGGGAATTCTCAGATTGACAATTTTTGTATTCTACATATATATACACCGTATAAAACACCATGCTACGTAATGCTACAATCCTGTCTAACCAGATCTTCCCTTGAAGGTCGAGAAGTCTATTTTTGACTTCTGCGACTGTGGGTTGAGCGGCACCGTCCAGCTCGACACCGAAGATCTCATTGCCTCGACATCTGGGATCTCGTGCGTTTTGCCCTCCTTCACCGCAACCGCATCAGCATGCGCAAGCTCGGCGAAAAGTCGCACCTTTCCGTCAACATCTATGTACGCACTCTTGGGCTTCACCCATGACTTGGCACCGCCCTTGGTGTTCAAATCAACGTATTGCAGGTGCGCCATCTCATTGCTAACTGCCTTGTTGATCTTCGACGACTTGCCACGGGTGCTGCGGAAATCACTCACTCCAGGAGGAGGGTCTGCGGTGACACCGGCAACACCAATATATGCTGTACCAGTATCGGCTCCGGAGGATTTGGGCTTCACAATGCGGGCTGGCACGGGAGCTGCATTGGCTTGTGGTCCAAACATTGGATGGTTGGAAAGGATTGAGGAGGTGCGCGTGTATGAGAGACCGGCAGAGGGGTGTGTTTTGGGAGGACCTGCTGCTTTGAAAGGGTTTCTGGAGACGGCTTGCGACCCGAATGTAGCAGAGCTTTGTTTGCCATCCTCGATTGGAAGCTCATTGCGGTTCAGGGGATCGATCGGGGGTCTGGGTGGTATTGGTGGCAGGTCAAGGAACCTACATATCAGCTCGTTGCGATAGTCCTTATTTTCTCGAAGATCTTTGATATATTTGTTGAGTTCACCAGGCAGGATATCCTCAGGCTTGACAGGCGGAGGTATATCTTCTCCCCTCTCCCTAGCAGCTCCTGTTCTGGCATCAGTCCAGCGTAGGGCCAATTCTGATCGTAGAAAGGTTTGGAATTCAAGCTTCCGGCGCCGGATC
>Ga0247807_10001015_pt1 | contig 17118 bp, 21 predicted proteins | sample UWRJL074202C1_FD_179931 | JGI IMG/M metagenome (GOLD analysis project Ga0247807, IMG submission 179931) | Plant litter microbial communities from Arlington Agricultural Research Station in Wisconsin, United States - UWRJ-L074-202C-1 | ecosystem: Environmental > Terrestrial > Plant litter >...
CAAACTCGCCTCGACTGGCCTGATCGAACCCGCGGCGACCCAGAGCAGCGATCACCGGGAGCGCTGGTGGCAGGCGACATCGGCGCTCACCAGTTGGGAGCCCGACCAAGTGCTCGACGATCCCGACAAACGCGCGGCGTCCTCCGCCCTGCAGAAGTCGATCGCGCAGATCAACGCAGCTCGATTCAGTGAGCACGTCGACGCAATGCCCGCATTGCCGCGGGAATGGGTTGCGGCCGGGACAAGCGGCGACCGTACTCTCCACCTCACCGTCGAGGAACTCGGCCAGCTCCGCTCTGAGCTCGAGGAGCTCGCCGAGCGGTGGCAAGCCACCAGTGCGGCCCACACCAGCACCTCAGACGACACCAAACCCGTGGTCCTCGTCTACCAGGCGTTCCGTCGGCCGTGAGGGAACGGCGATGACGAACACAGTCGTGGACCCACGAGCATCCCGCAACCGCCGCGCGGTCGGAGGGCTCTGGTCACTGCTCGCCGCACACGCGATCTCGCAGGTCGGCAACGTGGTGACCGCGTTTGCGATTCCGTTCTACGTGCTGGCGCAGGGAGGGTCCGGGGTAGAGGTCGGAGTCGCCGCGTTTTTTGCCACGGCACCGGTTGTTGTCGGGGGAGCGCTTGGCGGGGTCGTTGTGGACCGCGTGGGACACCGCCGGGCCGCGATCGGAGCCGACGTGATCAGCGGGGTCACCGTGCTCGCCATGCCGATTCTGGCCCTCACCGTGGGCCTGCCGTTCTGGGCGCTGCTCGCGCTTGTGTTTGCGGGCGGCCTACTGGACACTCCCGGCCAAACCGCACGACGGGTGATGCTGCCCGAGCTGACAGAACGGGCCGGGGTTCGTCTCGAACAAAGCGTCGGCCTGCTCGATGGTTCAGAACGCTTCGCCAAACTCATCGGCGCCTCGATCGCGGGGCTGCTGGTGGCTCTGGTGGGTCCGGTAGCTGCGCTATTTGTTAACGCCGCGACTTTCGCCCTCTCGGCACTGCTCACTTGGGCGTTTGTTCCGTCTGATGCCGCCCGGGCTGCCACCAAGCCTGAGCGCACTAACACCACTGAAGCCACCCCCAGCACCGTCGCGACGCCTCGGCCCTCGTACTGGGCAGACCTCGCCGCGGGCTTCCGCTTCGTCATCCACGATCCACTCATGCGGCTCATTGTCGCCTTGGTGCTCATCACCAACCTGCTGGATGCTGCCCGCGGGGCCTCCCTGCTGCCGCTCTACGCTAACGACCGGCTGGGTGGTGCCGCGGCGCTAGGGCTCCTTGTTGCGGTGATGAGTGGATGCGCGCTGGCGGGCAACATCGCGTTCGGGTTTGTGGCGCACCGGATGCCCCGCAGGATCACCCTCGCGGTGTGTTTCGCGCTCGCCGGTGGACCGTCGAGCGCAGCATTTGCGCTGGGTGCTCCCTTGCCGGTGCTGGTCGCAATGACGGCGCTCGCGGGCTTCGCTGCGGGCTCGCTCAATCCGATCCTCGGTGCGGTGGAGCTCGAACGGGTTCCCACGCACATGCGGGGTCGCGTGTTCGGGCTCATCAACGCGGGTGCCTGGGCGGGAGTTCCGTTCGGCGCACTGCTCGGCGGAGTCGCCGCCGACACCATCGGACTCTCGCTGGCGTTCGGAATCGTTGCCGTGATCTACACCGTCGTCACCCTCACACCACTGACCGGGGGAGCGTGGAAGCAGATGGAGAGACGTGTGCAGCCGGAGCATCCACTCCGATCATCCGATTGAGGGACGCGGCGCGGACGGTACCGTGGAGCCATGCAGGAGAAAACGGGACACCGGCATCCCTGCCGCGACGGCTCGACCGAATTGGCGATGGGCGCACAGGCCTGGTCGGTGCTCGAGCGATGCGACACGTGCGGGGCTCTGTGGGACCGCGGCGAACGCACGCTCCATCGTGTGCTCGCCAGCGATGCCGCGAAGTTGTACCCGGATGCTGTGGTGGATCCGTTTGTTCTTCCCCGTCCCGCGCAGGCGGGCCCGCCCTCGCGGTACTGGGCCCACCTCAATCAGGGTGCTGTGTACCGCCTTTACGTCGAGGTTGGGCGGGCGGGTGCGCCAGAAATCTGGGCGATCGTCAGCGGAGCGGTTCTCGAGCGGATTCCCGCGCTCGACAGGGGCCCGCTCGTCGAGTGCACCGCTGAACGCTTCGACGAGCTGGTCACGAGCTTTGGCACGGTCAAAGCTGCCGCCGTCCAACTTGCCCTCGCCGGAGGGCTGCATCCCGTGTCGCTCAAGGCCATCGACCTCGCGCGGGTGTTCGGCGCTGCGCCGCCCACAGGATCACGGACATTACCCGACGAACTAGCTCAGGAGATCCTCCAGCCGCTGGTCGACTCCGGTACGGTATCGCCCGAGGACCTCGTTATCGAAGGTTTCCCCTCGTTCTCGCGCTGATTCTCGCGCGCTACCGCGTGCTCTACGGGATGATTCGCTGGTCGCGCATGTGCTGGAAGATGCGGAGGAACATCGCCTCGGTTTCGACGTACTCGTGGAAGCCCGCGCGGCGCGACTTCGACGTGTCTGCAATGACGTCGTAGTCCCACGCGAAAACGAAATCCCCGAAGTCCCAGGACGAGACGTCAGAGTACGGCGTCGGCTTGAGGTTGTGGGTCGCGACCATCTGGTCCCACAGTGCGGACTTGTCGGCCATCACCTCCGCCAGACTCATCGGCAGGGGCGGAGCCACTTCCAGCTCGAAAAACGCGGCAATCTTCGGCCACATCGATGACCACCGGAACATGTCGCCGTTGGTGATGTTGTACGCCTCGTTGACACTCCCGGCATTGGTCGCCGCCCACACTGTCGCTTTCGCCAGCAGATCAGCATCCGTCATCTCGATGAGGCTTGTATACGCGCCGGACTTACCGGGGAACCGGAACGGGATGCCAAGCTCCTTACTGATTGAGGCGTAGATCGCGATCACCATCGCGAGATTCATCGGGTTGCCCAGCCCCACACCAGCCACCACCGAGGGTCGCAGTGCCGACCATGTCCAGGCGGTTCCCTGCTGCCGTCGTTCGAGAAACTGTTGCTGGTCCACATTGAACTCCGGCGGCATATGGGGCGGGTCGTCTTCGCGTGCGGGTGTGGCGAAGGGACCGAGATGGGCGCCGTAGACCTTGTATCCCTGCATGAGGCTGATGTGGTGCAGGTCGAACGCAACCGGTTCGATTGCATCCACCACATTTGTCAGCATCGCGAGGTTCGGTGGCACAAGCTCCGCCCAGGTCGGACGATCCTGGTATGCCGCGTAGAAAATGTGCGTCACCATGGTGAGCCCAGCCAACGCGTCCTGGGTCGCGGCGCGATCGAGTAGGTCGACAGCGATGTGACGTACCGACCCGTGGTCAGTTCCACCACGGCGAGAGATGCCGATGATGGACCAGCCACCTTCACGTTCCAGGTGCGCGATGAGGTTGCCTCCGATGACTCCGCGGGCTCCGACAATCAGGGCAGTGTTCTGTGACATTGGTCTCCATCGTTAGATCGCGTTTTACCGATGCGTCACCATATCGTTAAATCGCGATTTAGCGATATGCTCGGATTGTGACGAAGACGGACGAACTTGACCTGGTGGCAGCATTCAAAGCGCTGGGCCACCCGACACGCCTTGCCATCCTCGGGTGGCTGAAGGATCCCGAGTCTTTTCCCCCGCAGGATCGTCCCGCAGCCGAAGTCGGAGTCTGCCTGAAGCACATCCAGGCGCGTGCCGAAGTGTCGCAGTCGACCGCGTCGCAGTTTATGGCGGTGCTTCAGCGCGCGGGACTCGTCACCTGCACTCGCGTCGGCCAGTTCTCGCACTACCGCAGGAACGAAGACGCAATCGCGGCGCTGGGAAAGTCCGTCTCACTGTCCATCTGAGGCGACATTGCGGGAGCATCAGACGCACCGCTCAGAACTGGGTTTTGCGCGGTCACCTAGAGACGGTCGTCACTCTCACTCCAGTAGCCCCGGGGGAGCGTGGCGGCAGATGGAACGGGGAACGAATGCCTGAGCACTATGCCTACTATTCAGTAGTCGCTGTCGTCGCCGCATCGCCCATCGCCGTCAGGTCTCGCAGCGCCGCGATGTGTGCCCGGTATGCCTTCCGACCCGTCGCCGTCAAAGCGAGAGACGTTCGTACGTGGGAATCAATGACGGTCTTAGTAATTGTGACGTAACCGGCTTCGCTCAAGGGCTTGATTTGCTTACTGAGAACAGAATCGCTGACCCCCAGCGCGTCCCGAATCGTTGAGAACTCCGCACCCTCGACAGCAGCCAGAGCCGCGGTGATTCGCAACCTATTGGGTGCGTGGATCACATCATTGAACACTGCGCGCACGTCTAGCTTCCTGCCACCGTGCGGTGAGTAGTTCGTTCCCACTGCCACGGAACAAGGATCATAACGAGCGGGGCAACCAGAGCTAGCCCGGCGACAACCAGCGTTTGCTCAGTCAAGGTGCCGATGATGATTCCTGCGACCGGAAGCAGCACCGTCACTCCGACCAGCATCAGTCGACCCGAGGAATGCTGACCCGGTTGAGCGATGAGTCGGCGTGGTCCAGAACGTTCGAAGAGCCAGGTGGATGCGATGATGGCCACAAACGCCGCCACGGCAACCACAAATGTCCACGGATCCGGAAGCAGGATGCCGGCAGTGAGAGCTCCGCTGGCCAGCCCAACGATAGCGAGAGGCGGCCTGATCGACCGTGCGCGTCGGCGCATCGCCTCTTCTGCGTCCCGCGCTGACGCCAGGGCGTCCTGTGCCGAGATCGGGAACTGTTCATCGCTGTGCATAGCCACTCCACTTTCCGTTGAGGACTTTCCTGTATGGAAAACGTAGCACTTTCCGAGACGGAAAACCCTATGCCCCTAGAGTGGGCGCATGCGCGACCTCCAGTGGGGTGGATTCCCGAACGCTCGTGATCTCGGTGGCCTTTCGACCCCGCTCTCTGCAACTGGCTTCACGATCCCGGGCAGGATCGCCCGAGGACCCCGCCGCGAACTCTTAACGGACGAAGGGTGGGCGACCGCGCATCGCTGGGGAGTGGCGACGATTGTGGACCTGCGGTGTGACTATGAAATCGGACCTCAGGTGGATGACCCGATGGTCGACACTGCGTACACAACAGCACTCAGAATTGTCAACGCGCCCACCGAGGACCATTCCAATGCCGAGTTTCGTGAGGTCTGTTTCCCGATCCTCGACTCGCCCGCGTACTGGGAACACAACTGGCGCATTCTCCCGGAGCTCGTTCGAGCGACTTTTGTCGCAATCGCCGACGCGGAACCAGGCGTGCTGGTTCATTGCAGTGCCGGGCGCGACCGCACCGGGATGATCAGCGCGCTACTCCTCGGCAACGCCGGTGTGCCTCCCGAAGTGGTCGCTGACGACTACGCCCAGTCCGTTCGTGCGATGGCAGGCGTCTCGGCCCACACACCCACGCACGATCGGCAATCCGAGTGGACTCCGGCGGACGTCGATTTATGGGTCGCGCAGACGACTCCGTTGGTTCGTGTGGTTGCCCGGGACGCAGTGCGCACCCTCACGCGACTGGGGCTCACGGCATCCCGACGCGCCGCGCTGCGGAATATGCTGACCACCGCATAGAGCTGGACGTCGCGAGGCCGCGCCGAACCTCTACGACGGCACGTAGACCCGGAGGGCATCCGAGATCGGGAACGGCAGGATGAAGGTTCTCTGCGGAACGTCCATCGCGCCCCAGTCCTCCTTCTTCGCCACGATCTCGGTGGACGAGATCTCAATGAGACGCACGCGAAGCCATTGGCCATCGTCGAGCCGGAGCTCGTAGGCGTCACCCAGGTACCCGATGCCCAGCTCGTCGAGCGTTTCTTCGGCCGTGAGCCAGTCAACGGTCTCCGTTCGGTGGCGCCCGAGAAGGTCAACCGCGACAAAGCCGTCGCCCGCGGCAAGCATCCATCCCAACCGCTCACCGTCACCGCTGCGGCGATGCTCGATCCAGTCGCTGTTCATCATGTGGACCAGAGTAGTGACCGCCCATCTAGCGCGGAGCTATGTGACTTCGACCCCAGTCGCACTCTTCCAGAGGGACGCTCTTCCAGTACCCCGAACGACAGGCACTCCCTGAAACATCCCGTCAGGCGTTGACTGAGAAACGATCACGAGAGATCGAGATCCACCACAGCTCAGATCGACAACAGTAGGGAATCACCACATGCGAGCAACACTGATGTACGGCGCCGGCGACGTGCGCATCGACGAACGGGTCGCTCCCGGCGTCACGATGAACCCCGACGACAAAAGCTACGGAGGAGCCGAGCTGGCTGCCGGAGCGCGTCGCCGCTGAGAGTGACTGGCCCCGCGGCATCCACCCCCTGACCTGCGGATGCCACGGGGCCTTCGCTATGGGCGGGAAAGTCAGTCACGAGTGCCCTGTCTGAGTACCACGGCGCTACTTGACGCGTAGCAACGCTGAACTGTAGTCATGGAGGTGCCACCACTTTCAGAGGAGCTCCCATGGCTGTGCGCGTCGATTTGAACGTCTCGCTGGATGGATTTGCGACGACCACCGACCAGACTCCGGAGAAACCCTTCGGGGAAGACTGGGGTCGCTTGGTCGCCTCCTACATCGCGACCAAAACGATGCACGAGCGGGTGCTACACGACACCTCAGGAGCGGGCACCACCGATGTTGACGACAAGTACGCCGCGGCGTATTTCGAGGGGATCGGGGCCGAGGTGATGGGTGCCGGGATGTTCGGGCTCCACGAGTTTGGGGATGACCCGAACTGGCGTGGCTGGTGGGGCGAAGAACCGCCGTTTCGGTATCCCGTCTACGTGCTGACCCACTCGCCACGCCCGTCGATCGAATTCGCCAACGGAACCGTGTTCGAGTTTCTCAGTGCGAGCCCCACCGAAGCTCTCGACCGGGCTCGTGCCACCGCCGGCGACCTGGATGTACGCGTCGGCGGCGGTGCCACGGTGGTGCGCGACTATCTGACGGCGGGGCTCGTTGACCAACTGCACGTCGCCATCGTCCCGATCGTGCTGGGGCGGGGGATACGCCTCTGGGACGACCTACGCGGGCTCGAACTCAACTACACGGTCACCACCGAGACCGCTCCGAGCAACACGATGCACCTCACCTTCCGGCGCTGATGCCACCTTCGGCCCGGAGCGACTTCGACCAGGCGACCTCCTGGGCGAGCTGCCCGGACCTGCGGCTGAAAAGCCATGCGCGGTCTGCGCCCTTTTCGGCCGCGCGAGCCAATGCGAACGTCGCGAGCTTCGTTCCCGCACCTGTTCGCTGTACGGATGGATGCACCGCCACGCTTCGAACAAGAGCATGTTGGTTGTCTGCACTGAGTTCGAAGCCGGTCGTGGCGATTATCTCGCCCCGGTTGTCTCGCTCGGTCCAGATGCGTACTGAGGGCGAATCGAGTCCACTCACAGTCAGGTCGACTCCGCTCAAAAATTCAGTGAGCGCAGCGGTGTCAGCGGCCGACGCAGGAGTGAGAAGAGTCACACCACACAGGTTACTGATCTCGCGTGTCGTGGACGGCTACATCTTGCCCACACTACGACTCATCATCTGGGGCGCGACTCGCATCAGGAGGGGGAGCACTTTGGTGGTGCCCGGCAGAGCCATCGAACGGCGCGACTTGAGTGCTTGCAGAGTCACTGCCGCCACAGCCGAAGCGGGGATCATTTTGACGGACTTACCGACGTTCATCTGTGTGTCTGTGGCCGGCGGCAGAACCTCAAGTACATGTGTACCGTTGGGGCCGAACTGACGACGAAGTCCCTCAGCAAAGCCGTGGAGCCCTGCCTTCGCTGCACCATATGTTGGTGCGCGAGTGGGGGATACCAGCGCGAAACCGGAAGTGACAAAGACAATTGCGTCCAGCTCTGGCCAACGCCGGAGAGCCTCACCTGTGAGGTAAATGGGCGCGCCCATGTTGACCGCGAGTTCGCTGTCCAGGTCTTTAGTTGAGTTGGAACCCGTGGCGAAGTCGCGATCAACAAAAATTCCGGCATTGTTGACGAGCACATCGAGTTTCCCAAAACGATCGACGACGGACTTCAGCATCGCGTCTCGATCTTCGGCAACAGTGATATCTGCTCGAACGGCGAGGGCACCCGGATGGCGCTCCGAGAAGCGGTCGAGTGCGCCTTGTGAGCGGCCGCAGACCGCCACGTTGTCGCCCTGGGCGAGAAATGCTTCGGCGAGACTGAGCCCGATACCAGCGGTGCCGCCGGTGATGAGGACGACGCGTTGTGCAGTGATGATGTAACTCCTATAGTCAAACCGGACTTGCCGGTATACATTTGATACCTACTATAAAAGTGTTATCGAGAGAGCGGAAGGAGGCACTTTTGTGCGACTAAGTAACCTTTCGGAAACCACGGAATGCCACCGAGCGACGGAGGCAATATCGCGGGTCGCCGACAAGTGGTCGGTGCTGATCATTATGCAGCTCGAGCTCAAGGCGCAGCGCTTCAGCGATCTGAAACGCCAGATCAGTGGGATCTCACCCAAGATGTTGGCCTCAACGCTTCGCGGACTCGAGCGAGAAGGGTTCGTTTCGCGCACGGTGTTTCCCACCAAGCCGCCCAGCGTTGAGTACGCCCTGACCGACCTCGGTCACGAGATGGCCGTGCCAGTGAGAGCAGTGGGCAGCTGGGTGCTCGACAATATCCACCGCATTGAGGGCGCACGCGAGAAGTTCGACGCTGATGCCCTTGTGTGAGACGTCGTCACCTCTCTATTGCCCCGGCGGCATCCGCCCTTAGGCTCACCGTATGAACAATCGTCGGTATCGCGCTGCAGCGATTCTGATGATCGTGCACGGTTCGCTTATGGAACTGGGGGTGTTCGTCGCTGTGTTTCCACTGCTCGCCATCGGCGTCGACTTCGGGGCAGTCGGGCAGTACTTCTCGTTCAACGTTCCGTACTTTCAAGAGCACCTCATCGAGATGATGCTTCTGAGCGGAGTCTTCGGGGCGATTCGCGTGGTCGGGGCGATCGGCGTTCTCCGCAATCGGCTCTGGGGACTCGCCCTCTCGGTTATCAACTGCGTCGTCACCATGGTGCTGATGGTTTTTATGTTGCCAGCGGGCATCGTGGACGGCCTGCTCGCGTGCACCGCCCTGGTGCTGCTGCTCACCGCATACTTTGGAACGCGGCCACTCCAGCTGCACGCGCCTTGATCGGTGCGGGACGCGCTGCTTCACTGTGGAGACTATGCCTACCTCTCCGAACGCTTTCGCTTCCCTCGTTGGTCTCGACCACCCCCTCGTTCTCGGGCCCTTCGGCGGCCTCTCGTCCGTCGAACTGACCGCAACGGTGTCGAATGGGGGAGGGCTCGGTTCGTTCGGCCTCTACGGGTATTCGCCGGCGCGCATCCGAGAAACGGGTGAGGCATTGCGGGCGCAGACTGACCGACCGTTTGCTCTCAACCTGTGGCTCCCGATCCCCGGCGAGGTCGAGCCCGAGGTCACTGACGAGGACTTCGAGCGGTATCTGGCACCGCTCCGCCCGTACTTCGACGAACTCGGTGTTGCCTACCCTGTGCGCCCGGCTCGCTATGTGCCCGATGTGGAGGAGCAGATTGCTGCGACGCTGGACGTCGCGCCGGCCGCGATCAGTGTGGTGTTCGGCATCCCGAGCGCCGATTTTCTGGGCGCTGCGCATACACGCGGCATCGGTGTGATCGGCACGGCGACCACTCCCGACGAGGCGATCGCGCTGAATGCGGCGGGAGTGGATGCCATTGTTGCGAGCGGCTCGGAGGCGGGCGGCCACCGCGTCTCGTTCCTGCGCCCGGCCGAGGAATCGCTCATCGGCACGTTCGCCCTAGTGCCGCAGGTGGTTGATGTGGTCGACGTGCCCGTCATCGCTGCGGGCGGTATCGCGGATGCCCGGGGTGTTCGCGCCGTGATGGAGCTGGGGGCGGATGCCGCGCAGGTGGGCACTGCTTTTCTCGCCACGCGCCAGTCCGCCGCGTCCGAGGTCCATCGGGCGGCGTTGCACGGCCCCGAGGCGAGTCGCACTGTGCTTACTCGCGCGCTGAGTGGGCGTCTGGCCCGGGGCATCCCGAACCGCATCACGCGGGAGATCACGGAGCCGGCGCCCTTCCCGGTGCAGAACTGGCTGACGAGTCAGTTTCGTCCGACTGCCGCCGAGCGCGGGAATGCCGAGCTGCTGTCACTGTGGGCCGGGCAGGCGGCGAGACTTGCGACCGAGACAGACGCCGCGGTGCTGCTGCGCGCGCTGGTCGAAGGAACAACGACCGAGAGGTGAGCCGGGAGGGCGAGCGACGCCCTGCGAAGAGACCCCTGGCGACGAGAAAGGGGCGACGAGAGGCATGTGAAAATGCCAGCCTCGCCGCCCCTGTTGCGCAGCTAGATCGCAGACTTACGCGAAGGTGGTCGCGTCAATCACAAAGCGGTAGCGCACGTCGGACTTCAGAACGCGCTCGTAGGCCTCGTTGATGTAGTCTGCGTTGATCAGTTCGACCTCGGGAGCAATGTTGTGCTCGGCGCAGAAGTCGAGCATTTCCTGCGTCTCGTCGATGCTTCCGATGCCGGATGCCGCGTAAGAGCGACGGTTTCCCATCAGCGCGAAGACCGAGACGGGAAGCGGCTGGGGCGGGGCGCCCACGTTGACCATCGTGCCGTCGAGGCGAAGGGTCGACAGGTACTGCTGCAGGTCGACCGGCGCGCTGACGGTGTTGATGATGAGGTCGAAGGTGTTCGCAAGGGTGCCGAACGTGGACTCGTCGCTCGTGGCGTAGTAGTGCTCAGCACCGAAACGCTCGCCGTCGTCCTTTTTGCTCAGCGTCTGCGACAGAACCGTCACTTCAGCGCCCATGGCGTGAGCGATCTTGACGGCCATGTGGCCGAGTCCGCCCATTCCGACAACGGCAACCTTTTTGCCGGGGCCGGCGTTCCAGTGTGCGAGCGGGGAGTAGGTGGTGATGCCGGCGCAGAGCAGGGGAGCGGCAGCCTCGTAGGGGATGCTCTCGGGAACCTTGAGGACGAAGTCTTCGATCACAACTACGTGGGTGGAGTAGCCACCCTGCGTGACGGTTCCGTCGACGTCGACACTCGCGTACGTCTGGGTGTTGCCCTTGAGGCAGTAGTTCTGCATTCCGGCGAGGCAGTTCTCACACTCGCGGCAGGAGTTGACCATACAACCCACACCAACGCGGTCACCCATGTTGTGGAGAGTGACGTCGGATCCGACCTCGGTGACAACGCCCACGATCTCGTGGCCAACAACCTGCGGGTAGGCAATGGGGCCCCACTCGCCACGCACGGTGTGGATGTCAGAGTGGCAGACGCCGGCGTAGGCGATCTCGATCAGGACGTCTTTGGCACCAACGTCGCGGCGTTCGATGGTGGTGGGTTCAAGAGGTCCGGTAGCGGACGTGGCGGCATAGGCCTTGGCGGTGCTCATAAATTCTCCGGTTCAGTGGTGTCTGTAGCTCAGTGCAGCGCGATGATGGTGCGGCGCGGGGCCTGGAACTGGGTGCGATACCTGCCACGGTGTCCGTGGGGGTCAGCTGAACAAAAGTAACACCGTGGTCTGAACGTTTGGGAGGGCGCGATAGTGCCCCCTTTGTCAGGAATTGTTAGGGAGCGGCGACCCCTGCGGCCTTCGCCAGCTGTGAATAGTTGCGGATCATGTACACCGCATACCCGGCCGTACTGAGCGCACCGCCGAGACCCGCGACCGCGTACACCTCGATCCACGGCACCGTGGGCTCCGAGGCGAGAACCGCCGCGGCGATGGCGAATCCCATCGCGATAGGGCCCAACAGGTAGTCGATTCTGCGGTTCAGAATGTGGGCCATCGGGAGAAAATGCGCGCCGATAACAAACACCATCATCGGCAGAAACCAGCGTCCCTCACCGAATACAACGAGCAGAATGCCACCCACCATCCAGATCGGGTGGGTCACGCTGTTGAGAATGCCCATCGTGCGGCCCAGTCGATCGTTCTCGGGCGTCGCGATCGAGCGGTACTGCTTGGCATGTCGGATCTGGTGGATGCCCCGGCGCGCGCACAGTGCCGCAGCAGCACCCACCACCACAAACGTGATGCTCCCGGCGAGCGGCCAGGCGAAGGGTGCCCACGCGGCGTAGAACACCATGTAGACGGCCATCATCAACGGGAAGAATGCGGTCGCTCGTGCGGTGCTTCCGTACCACTCGGGCGCCTCGATCAGGGTGGTGTCGGTCATCGTCATCCCTCCGGACGGCTGCCTGGCATCTATACGTGAGAAGCTATCAGCGCTGGCGGGGGTGTGGATGCTCGGCGACGGGGAACTAGTCGGGATCGGTCGCGAGTCGCCACGCGAGGATCGCGACCGCACAGGCACCCAGAGCAAAAAAGACGATCGCTACCCACACGGGCATCCCCACAACGAGCACAAACAGCCCCAGGAGAACCCCGCCGACCGCGGCGGCGATCGCGGACCACAACGGTGTCGCCTCGTCGCGCGGACGAGTGATGCCCAATAGATCGAGTACACGCCGATTCATCACCCCACAGTGCTCGACGCACTCGGCATCACACAGGTGTGTGGATAACTATGCGGAGATCTTGCGCATGTCTCATATTTTTTTGACGGGGGACCCACCAAACGGTCGGTAGACCCCTAGAGTGACACGTGAGCACCCCTCTGGCGGTTTGCACGCCAAGTCTTCTCTTGTCGGTCGTCGAGACATGCCGTGACCGAAATGATCCGACAGACAATGAAAACCACAACCCTCTCCGCGCTGGCGTTCCCGCTGGTACTCGCCTTCGCTCTCGCGGGCTGCTCATCCGACGACTCGTCCACCGAGTCAGCGCCGTCCAGCGAGTCCAGCACCGAAGACAACGCCGCCGACGAGACCGCAGCGGACGACACCACAGACACCGAAGCCGCGGTCGGAACCCGCGAGAACCCAGCACCCGCCGGAGACCCCATCGAGGTGCTCACCTGGGATGGCAAACCCGAGTACACCGTGACCCTCGGCGCAATCACCCTCGACGGCAATGCGCAGGTCGCCGCGGCGGGCGAGTTCAACGACGTTCCCGAAGCCGGTATGCAGTACATCATCGTCCCGGTGACGTATACCTACACGGGCGACGAGTCCGGCACTCCCTGGATCGATGTGTCGATCGAGTTCGTCAGCGCCGCCGGCACCACTCATGGCCCCTACGAGGTTGTCGCGATGCTGCCGAACGCCACCACCGACGTGTCGGAGCTCTACCCCGGCGGCACGGGCTCGGGTGACATGGCACTAATGGTTCCGTCCGCCGATATCACCAGTGGAACTCTCGCGCTGTCGTCGATCCTGGCCACCGACAAAATCTTCGTCGCCGTCGAGTAGCTCACCCGCACCACCCGACGGGCACCTGCACATCGCAGGTGCCCGTTGTGCGTGGCAAATCGACAGACATGGGCGATACTTCAAAGATGAGGAACAAACATGTTGGCGGGGGCCTTGTCAGCGCAGCAGTGATGGTCATGGTGATGGTGGCGGGATGCTCTTCGGCCAGCCCTGAGGACCCCGCACCCGCTCCAAGCCAGTCGTCGAGCAGCCCCACGCGTGAAGCGACATCCGCACCCAGCGCCGAAGCAAGTTCCCCTCCCGCCGAGCTTGTTGTCGGAGATGCCGTGGCGACCGGGACCCTCGTTTCACCGGACAACTCTCTGACCGGAAACGTCACGGTGGTGGTCGCGGCCGGCGGCACCTTCACGCTCGACTTCGACAGTGTGACAACTACGCGGGACGACAGCCAGATGTCGCCCTCGCTCAGCGCGCGGCCCTTCGACGAGGCGTCGTACTGCGACGAGCCCTTCCAGATGCTCAACTACGGCAACGTCGACGTGACCAGTAACCCCTCGGTGCTGGTGTGGTCTGACGCCATCAACGGGGAGAACCCGTCATACCTCGATGACGTCGTGATCACCCAGGGAAACCCGGGAGATACCGATCCGCGAAGCTGCTACTACCCGGTTGTCGCCAGCGCGGTGCTGACCTGGACGCTTCCCGACCCCCGACCCGACCTTCTCGCGGTGGACTCGGGCGAGACCGGGGGAGCGAATGGACTGGCGCAGACCTCCAACGACATACTCGCGTCGTACACCGTGGTCGACAACGACGATATCTTCGAGATTGCGGCTCGCTTCGGGCTGACCGTCGAGGACATCTTCTACCTCAACCCTGCGCGGTTGCCCAACCCCGAGCTCCCGCTGGTGCAGCCGGGCGACGTACTCAACCTGAGCACCATCACCCGGTAGATCGCCCGGCTGCGGGCCCGCGTCAGCGCGCTGACGCGAGGTCACTCTCGTCAGCTCGCCGCGATCGGGTACGCCACGTCGCAGACCTCGTCGCTGTCGGCCGCACCCATAAAGTCCGCGAAGTAGACCTCGCGGGGTGCTCCCGTCACCTGCGCGCCGTGCTCAGCGGCCCAACTCTCCACGGCGTCGTAGGCCGAGAGGATGTCGGGAAACCGCACCTGCGCCTTGGTGATGCGCACATACGCCTCGCGGTGGGCGGGTTCGGTGCGGTAGGGCAGTCCGAGGTCGGCGGCAAGAGCATCCGTCACCGGACTGCACACCTCGACCGGACCGTCACTGTCTTCGTTGACTTCACCGTGATAGATGATGACCGCAGGGCCTATGGGGCCACCGTGCGCGGCGAGGGCAGAATGCTGCCGCCCACCGGCCTCGGCGATCCACGAGGTGAGCCCGTCGATTGCGACATTGCGCTGTTCGGTGAGCAGCGTCTGCTCCTCAACGTCACGCGTATTGATGGTGTACATGGGATATCTCTCCTTTCCTCCGGACAGAACCTCGTGCAGGAGGCCGGCGATCTTTGCCTGCGCCGCGGCACGCTCGACCTCCGCGGCCCAGTACTGCTCCACAATCCCCGCGCGGGCGGCGCGAGGTTCGGCGAGTACTCGGGCGACGTCGGCCAGGGGCATGTCGAGCCGCCGGAGCATCCGCACCAGGCGCGCATCCCGAAGTTGGCTCTGGCGATACCGACGGTATCCGTTGACCTCGTCGATGCTGTCCGGGCGCAGGATGCCGTGGATTTCATAGATCCGCAGGGCTTTCACCGACAATCGGGAACGCCGCGCAAATACCCCGATGGTGAGAATCGGGTTCGGCTCGTCCACACCGCCTCCAGCTTTCTGGGGTGACCGTCACCCCATCCTGTCCTGATTTCAGCGTGAGGTCTGCCCCAGGGGAGGAGTCAAGCACTGCGCCGGAAATAGCGCGCGGTGGCGGTGGAGCGACGACAGACCTGCGCGGTCTCGAGATTCCCTATAGGCTGTAGGTAATTGCCAACAGGAAGTAGGTGTACGCATGAAGCGACCGGGACTCACCCCCGCGCGACTTGTCGCAGCCGCAGCGGATCTCGCCGATGAGGCGGGACTCGCGGCCGTCACGGTGTCCGCTCTCGCACGCCACTTTGCCGTGCAGCCCGCGAGCGTCTACTCCCACATCAACGGGCTCGACCACCTGCTCGACGAAACCACGGCGCTCGCCCTCACGGAACTTGCCGACCAGCTCGCCGACTCGCTCCCCGGCAAGTCGGGCCGCGCGGCGCTCGTTGCGTTCGCGAATACCCACCGTGACTACGCCCGCGCGCATCCCGGCCGCTGGCAGGCAACCCACCGTCGGATCAGTGCAGACGCCCCGGGAGTCACCCCTGCGACCCGGATATCCCGCGCCGCCCGAGCTATTGTTCAGGGCTACGGACTCTCTGCCACCGACGAAGTCCACGCCGTGCGACTGCTGGGCAGCGCCGTCGACGGGTTTCTCGCCCTCGAATCCGGCGGCGGATTCGACCACTCCTTCCCGCCCGCGAGCGACAGCTTCGCCCGGATCATCGACGCCGTCGACTCCTCCCTGCGTCACTGGCCCGCCGCGGCATCCACCCCACCCACGGATTGAGAGCACAATGCTCGCCCTGACCACCCACACGCTCACCGCGTCGTTTATCAACGCGTCTCGCAAAGAGATTGCAGACATCACGCTGCCCGACGGCTTCGACGCCATCAACTGGGACAACCGCGACTACTTCGGCTGGCGCGACCCCAAACTCGCCCGCCGCGCCTATATCGTGGTGCCGGTCGACGGCGAGCTCGTGGGGATTCTGCTGCGGCAGTCCGAGGGGTCGCCGCGGAGCCGTGCACAGTGCTCGCTCTGCCAGGACGTCAAATTGCCGAACGACGTTGTGCTCTACAGCGCGCGTCGGGTCGGAGCGGCCGGACGCAATGGCAACACCGTGGCGACCTTGATGTGCGATTCGTTCCAGTGTTCAGCGAACGTGCGCAAAACGGTGCCGCCGGCCTATCTCGGATTCGACGTCGAGGCCGCCCGCGAGCAGCGCATCGAATCGCTGCGCACGCGGTCGGCTGGTTTCGCCGCGGACGTGCAGCGCGGCTAGCCGAACCATCCCATTTCGGCAACGGCCCTGTGCCCGTCGGTGGTAGCCGACAGAATGGTCAGTGCCGAGTCACACAGTTTGGAAACGGGGGTGCGGTGGTGGATGCTCTGCGCGTCACCTCGTCGCTGGTCTTCAGCGAGCTCTTCGCCACTCGTGAGGCCTCCGCCCGCGAGGTCTGGACCACACCTTTCGCGCCCGATGACCACTACGACCTGTCGTGGGACACCACGCTCTACACGCGCACCGCGCCCCGCGAACGCTACTTCGCGGCCCACTTCGATGACATCGAAGTGGCCCGGGTGCTTGTCCTGCAGACGCACACCAACCGCATCGAACCGGCGTTCCGCCTGCCCGCACTGCCCCCGAGTGTGACCGAGGTCGAGTGGATCGAAGTCGCGCGCGGCCATCGCCGGCTGGGCATTGGCACCGCAGTCATCCGTTCCCTCGAGCAGACGTTCGCGGGGGAGCACCTGATTGCGTTTGGTGCGGTGGGGGCGGAGCGGTTCTGGGATGCCACGGGATGGCAACGATTCGAACGCGACTCGGCCGCATCATCGGTGGGTCAACGTCCGCTTCATCTGAGGGTTCCGGCCGCTTAATTTCCGGGAGCAGTACATCCGGTACATCCAGTACGTCGAGCACATCCCGCGCATCCCGCGCATCCCGCACGTCGCCAGC
>Ga0247807_10001016_pt1 | contig 17115 bp, 12 predicted proteins | sample UWRJL074202C1_FD_179931 | JGI IMG/M metagenome (GOLD analysis project Ga0247807, IMG submission 179931) | Plant litter microbial communities from Arlington Agricultural Research Station in Wisconsin, United States - UWRJ-L074-202C-1 | ecosystem: Environmental > Terrestrial > Plant litter >...
TTCACCGCTTTTAATTTGCATTCACTGCTAGTCTTCAGCCAGCTTGATAATATTCACGTGCAAGATTTGCTGCTGTCAAGTCTTTTTCCGTGATCTAAACGGCCGTAATATATTCTCTACCATCTTTCAGGACATCCTTCTGCTATACTGACAGACTTTTACCGTGACAACCACCATGATGACGACAAATTCACGTCCAGTCTTCCTCAGCCAACGCTCCTCGACAGCCTTCATAATAAGCACTATCACCCTAGCTCTTTTCACAGACCTTTTTCTCTATGGTCTCATCATTCCCACCATTCCCTTTATCCTTGCCCACCGCCTACACCTACCGCCTCAGGAAGCCCAAAAACACATTTCCATGCTCCTCACCAGTTACGCACTCTCCTCTTTGATCTTTTCGATTCCCACAGGACTGTTCACGGACCGTATGACAACTCGCCGCCTACCTTTCTTCATCGGTCTGCTACTTCTCATCATCAGCACTGTTTTGCTTGCTCTTGGACAGACTATGGTGATTTTGGTAATTGCGAGAGTTCTTCAAGGAATGAGCGCAGCTGTGGTTTGGACGGTAGGCCTTGTATTAGTACAAGATACCGTCGGAAGAGAGCGACTGGGCACGGTACTAGGCGGCATATTTGGCTTCATCAGCGTTGGAAATCTGATATCTCCCGTGCTTGGTGGTATAGTTTACGACAGAGCTGGCGATAAAGCTGTTTTCGGGCTCGGTCTCGGGATTCTAGTGGTGGACTTGGTGCTAAGAATTGTTATGATCGAGAAGTCTGTTGCTGAGAAATGGAGGGTTCTTAGCGTGGATGGGGATGGTGACCACACTGTCGAAGAATGTTTAGATCCGACAATTTCAGAGAGAAGTCCTCTTCTCGCTCAGTCACCAATTCTCAACGAGGGACACGATGTTAACAGCAACGGCGAAGATCAAGAAGATAATACTGGAAGCTCGAAATACGTCCTCCCCAGCACTCTCCCAATCTATCTGCCAACACCGCTTCTTTATATGTTCTTCACCTCCCCTCGCATTCTCATGTCCACTCTGACAACGCTCCTTCAATCAATTCTTGTGTCTCTCAACGATACCACCATCCCTCTTCACGCCCTTGACCTCTTTGGTTTTACACCACTACATTCAGGCCTCCTTTTCATCCCTCTACTAACCCCCCTCCTCGTTCTCGGTCCTCTCATCGGCTACATTGTGGACAGAAGCGGCACTAAACTCGCTTCTGCAATCGGATTCCTCTATCTCTCAATTCCCGTTTTTCTCCTCGGCCTTCCGCGTGCCGCAGGCAAGGATGAAATAGCAAAATACGCCACTATCTTATTCTTCTGTGGGATAGGCTCTAGTGCTGTCAGCGCAGTTTCTCTTGTGGAAGGTAGTGACGTGGCAGCGAGATATCACGAGGCAAACCCAGGAGTCTTCGGGGAGCAAGGCCCGTTTGTGCTGTTGTTTGCGTGGAATAGTGTTGTACTTAACGCGGGATTTGCGTTAGGTCCGATGGTGGCGGTTTGGTTGATTGAACCTCTTGGGTATGGTGGAATGAATGCGTGTATGGCGGTTGTATGTGTGGTAGTAGGGGTGTTATGTTTCTTCTTCATGGGCGAGTCCAGAATGGAGAGGGAAAAGTGGAAGAAGACGAGATTGTAGATGGTGGTTTCCTATTGCAGCAAGCTGCGTTCATGGTCGATTTTCCTGGCATGGTGCAGAGGTGGTATCAAGCGTTGGTTGGCGGACCACATGTATAGTGAAAATTGTATTCGAACACAGGGATGGCAATACTCATTTATGATTTAAGAAAAAGAAAATATAGGACACCCCACTAGTCATCAAGTCAGCAAATAAGACACATACACCGTCTCAACTCAAATTTTCTGCATTGTGAACACGCCTCAAGAACATGAATACTGTCGACTCAGATGCCTCTTGACTCCTCCCTGTTATACTTCCATATACATTGCAACGTTTCACGACATAGGTAGTCCCTAGCACTATTTTCACACCAGTCGCAACCACCTTGAGGCAACATTTCCACTCGAAAGAGTAACACTCGGCTGGGACCCTGCTATAAGATGTTTTATACATTCATAGGTTTGTATAAAGATGAACAAACCCATTAAATTAGTAGCAGAAAAATCTGTTCCATCCTGTCAGTAGCAAACAAAGAACTACAGAAGTGACTAGCAACAAGTTAGTGTTTTGGTTGCATTACTTAAGCTCGCCAGCTAGCCACTATGCCGAGTTGAATACAATAACTAACCTGTTTTGCATTTGTTTACATTCGCTTAAGCACCTGGTTGAGGCTTTGCATTCTCCGGAACACCGCTTCCTCCCGCAAAAGCGGGGAATGCTCAAACCTACTTGGAATGGAGAAAACGACGTAGCACTGGATAATATTCTGGCTGAACTCGGTTGGTGAAGTTCTAATTGGTCTAACCGACTTCCATCGAAAAGCAGCGTGTCACACATTTGCCATCTCGCCGATGTAGACGGCCAGCAAGGTCGTCCCACAGTGCAGGCTGGTAGTTCTATCAGATCTCAGATCTCAGATCTCAGATGCCGCGGTCGGTGAAAAGAATCTACAGGAGACGGAGCAAGCGCCGACATACTCTCTCATTTGTAAATTAAATTGTGCCTCCTTATTTCAAATCTCATCTCGCAAGAGCTGCACCGACGGTTCGCAGCGCTGATGGATGCAAGGGTGTGGCAAGCGCTTATGGATATGTTTGCAGCTCCCTTCGGAGCGACCACCGGCCATAGTACATGATTGGGCTACGATTGAAGTGACTTGAACGAAGGCTGTCCCCAACGTTATCAGTCCTTCCACTCTGCCTAATATTGGGAGGTTGTGAACCGACGATCTAAACTCATCAAACTTTATTACGACAGAGTAGAGGATGTGTTTAAGTACATTGACACACTCAATTCGGCATCCGGAAGTTCTACTGTGTTCGATGAATAAAAGTCTCCCATCTCTCTAGGTTGGATAGTATTGGCGTAGACCCTCACGTAGAAGAGGGGTTCCACAGCTGATTCTTTCTTTCCTACCTGGTCACATTCAGCACTTGCCTTAATACCATTTAGCTGGCATAGGCCGCCAAATGAGTGAGGTAGCTCGGCATTCCCGAGGCAGCAACCCATGCCCGATGTTGTGTAACAATATCAGGGTAGCAGATCGCTATTGCAGTATCAGACCCTGAAAGCGAGGTATGTATCCACAAATCGTGTTTGGGAGCTTACCAAGAACACCTCGGTGTTGGAGAGTGTAGCCGGGCTGGCAATGAGTGGCATAATTGATAAAGAATGCTTTCGATTATCAACACAATAATCATGAAATATAGCAACTCATGTACGAACAAATTGATGGTCTACACAGATGGTCAAAGTATTGGTCTTTGGTTTTGAGTGAGGCAGCATACTTGATCATGACCAAAGGCCAATATTTGGACCATCTGTGTAGACCATCAATCAAATGCAACGGCCCCTCCTATTCGGTCGAAAGGAACATACACAAGCCTAAAAAGGTGTAAGAACCTCAATATGACGAGACCAAGCTATTGGCGATGGAAAATTATTATTATGCATGTCTTATCCCACTTACGTAACATTCAGTAGTTTACAGCTTGACTTAGATGAAATTCAAATGGGACTCGAGTTATGACCACTCTATGACCACATATATTAAGCCATAACCGAACACGTGTGACATAGGAACGAGAGCTTTTCTATTCTGAGATCTTCCCTTGGTGGAAAGGAGAAGGTAGTGGTGGTCTGGTGCAATAACGCAGTGCTACTGGAGTTATCAAAAGAAACTATCACATAAAGAATTTTGTGCATGCTGTAGGGCAGCGCTGCTTTGAAAATGATTATGTGGCAGACTTCGGGAAGCTTGATTGACATTGACATCATTGATCACGATGAGATTAGTGAAGATGTGGTGAGATGGCATGTGCACTGAGATCAGCCACATCATGCACAAAGAGAGGGAACGACTTCCGAGAGAATGAAAAACTCAGAGCCAATTTTCATCTCGTACTTTCCATTCAAACTATCCATTGTCTTGGACCTACACATCCTTGGTCTTCAAGTCTACTGGAAATTTAAATCCCCTATGGCGAGTTCTAATTTCCTGCGTCAATTATCCCTTGAGGCCCCTTTCGACCTTTTCATGCCTCAAACAGAATCCATTACTAAAGATGCTTACTCCAAAGAACTCTTAAAGTTTCGTGAAAGTCTCCTGCAATCCTCGCCCATCTGGCCAAAACAGCTCAACACAGTGGCAAGTCCACTCCCAACACTCATCCCAGGATACCTGGAGAAACATCTTGAAAATTTGGGGAACTATATTTGTCGTGCCGTGACCAGTATCGTGGAGAGATGGTGGAGTGACAAAGACGCGAGATTTTGGGAACGGATGCCACTCCTAGAGCACCAGGAGGAAGTATTGAGGTGGATTGACGGGCCAGGAAGTGGAGTTGTGGAGCCATTTGCTCGGAAGAAGGGTTCTTGGAGACCAGACTTTCTACTTAACTTTTTAGGAAATTCCCTTCCTGGGGACCCTAGGACAGGTGCTGTCCAGATTTGTGAAATCAATGCGCGGTTCGCGTTCAATGGTTTTTGGATTACCGCATTCGCTCACGAGGCATTCCAAAAGAAATTGTTTAAAAATCTACATCTGAGGTCGCCGGTCGACCCAGAACAGGTACATTATGCACCTCCTAGCGATCCAGGGGTTTTTGAGTAACTCTTGATTTTGTCGTGCTTTGCTAATTTTAATATCTAACTAGATCTTTGCGGCCTACGAGGGACTGATCAACGTCAACAAACCGGTACATCTTCTCATGGGCCAAGAGGAAGGTCTAGATATTCATCTCTTTTCCAAATATCTTGAGAACCGACTTGGGCTTCGAGTTCGTTTCATTCAGCCTTCTGATTTACGGCTGGTACCATACGGCAACTCCAAGTCTAGTCACATGGTTTGTTGCATAGCCACTACAATCGATTTTGCCAATCAATCCGAAGACTTCAAGAGCTGGAGATTGATTTCCAAGGATGGTGAAATTCTGGAGCAGGTCTTCCAAGTTGGTCTCGAGCTTCACCAGCGCGAGATGGAAGATCTCGGAGTAGATATGTTGAAGGCATTGGCACCGATATGTTTCAATGATTTGAGGACCATCTATTTGGTTCATGATAAGCGAATGCTCGGAATCGTGCTACAGGAGCTTGACGCATTGGTTCAAAGACACCATGTCTTAAGTGCTGAAGAGGCGGAGGTACTTAGAAATGGGATCGTTCCGACTGCTATAGCGGGATCCGAGGAAAGCAGAGCCTTGCTCCAATTGGCAAAATTGGGTCTTGTCAGCAAAGACAATTACATTCTCAAGCCCATAGGAAGTGGTAAGGGGAAAGGAATCATGTTTGCATCAGAGATAGAGAGCACAAGGTGGATTAGTTTGATACAACGACTTTCGGTTACCCCTAATGTTGAAGGGCAGAATTACGTCGTACAGCGCCGTGTCTTGCAGCCACAATTCAAAGTAGTTATTCCGGCGGATGATACAAGATCTGAAGAAATGGACCACTTTTTCATAGGGACTTTCATGATGATCAATGGCGTACATTTGGGAATTGGATGCTGGAGGTCAAGTACGGAGAATATTTGTGCGGTAAGTAGAGGAGGTAGTTGGATGTGCAGTCTGATGCTCGACGATTCAAGACGTACCATATCATCCATCACAGGTCCGTTACCAATCAGACGTTGCTGTTATATTCGGCTAAACCTCACAGCATCAAACATCCCTCGCATTGTTGTACCGAGCTTGGGCAGTTCCAAACATCTTTTACACGTCCAGGAGATCCATAATACCCTTCACAAGTGCGGTATTCTACTGCTTAGCCTGAACTTCTCCGATCCTCGAAGCGAATACCTCCTAAACCTTGTCCATGCTTTAAACAATTACCACTCCCATGGACCACCATTAAGTCACTCCGCCACATGCGGCTACTTCTGGGATGTCAGGCCCACGCCAATAGCGGTATCTATTCCTTACCTTGCAAGATCACAGACAAAGAAACATTTTCCTTGGCACACTGATTGTTCCTATGCCAACGAGCCGCCTCGCTTTTTTGGACTGCACGTTTTGCAAGCCGACAGGCGTGGAGGCGGCACGCTTTCCGTTCTGCAACTGACAAAGGTTCTGCAGCGATTGGGAAAAATGACGGTTGTAGCACTTTGTGCTAAAGAATATAAGATTGAAATACCACCTGAATTCGCCAATGGCATAGATTCGATTGTAGGTTCGGTTTTATCACGAGAGGCTCTAGGCTTCTTTGAGAAGAACGGAGAGTTTGAGACAATCGAATTGGAACCTCGCATTCGGTTCCGCGCAGACATTCTGACACCGCTGACAGCCAGAGCTGCAAAAGCCCTGGATGAATTGAATGGCATATTAACCCGAGCAAGGGATGATGCGAGTGATATGTGTCTCAATCTGAACCCAAGTTTAATGCCAAATGGCACCATCGTTCTTCTAGACAATGGACGATGGTTACATGCTCGAAATCAGGTAAATGATGATGGAAGGCATCTCAGAAGGATTAGGTGGGACGCTAGGGAGTTTAAAGGAATCTAGGCATGAAGTATTAGGATGCTTGCGAGTTGAACTGACAAGTTTCAAGGTAAGCCTATAGATTGTGTATACACTTGGGTTACAGAAGTTCCCTACCGAGCCATTTTTTTTTGGAGATTATATAAACACCTTTCTAATGTCACCTTCAGTAGTTAATATGACTTCCACATTTTTTTATGTGCTAGGAGTTGTATAAGGAAAACATCTAGGTAGTAATCTGAGGCTAAAAATTATATTGTTAATAATAATCAAATTACATGAACCTTCAGCTGTGAGGCTCCAAAGTTATGAGGCTCAGAATTCTGACATGTGGTGATGCGGCTCAAATCCAGAGGTAATTACTACGCTTGGGTAACGCTAGGAGGGCGCTTGCAGAGCGCCGGAGTATATAAACTGGGAAATGGGGGTAAATTGTACAATATAGATTATCTTCTGTGAATATTAGAATACGAATTCTAAGGGTTGTATCACTCTGTCTATTGCTCCTCACATCAGCATTAACTTCAGACTTCAATTTGTAAACTTATTAATTTTAGAAACACCTGAAGTTCTAGCTACCAATCTATAGATTGCTAAATGATTAGCGGAATGGAATAGTTCCCTTCTTATTATGGAGTGAGATTCTATTTCAACACGCTCATCTTCTGCTAAATGCTTTTATAACTATAATCTTTTACATTCAAAAAGCCAAGAGCTATGGATAGCGGATAGTTATAAGGATTAGAGCGGCTGTAAGGTAAAGTGTTGGTTAATATCTTCTACTACTATCGCTTATACAACTTATACTAATAAAAAGCACACCGCCGAGAAGATGAGTGCCACCCTTTGAAATAAAGATAGCAAGTTCTGATAAATGATACAGATTCTCGACGATATGCTTTATTAATGTAATGCCTAAGATAGAAATGCTAGTTAATAAAAACATTTTACAGAGACAGCTCTTACTCTGAGCAGAGATAATCAAGGTGCCGTCATGTTATCATGATGTCGAGGCTAAAGTTGCATTCTTGGTATGATGGGGAGTTATAACTTGTGACTGTTAGAATACAGATTTCACTAATAAAGGTCTGTGTCATATGCAGCAGTAAGCGTATGAGCGGCCACCGACTTGTATATAGTCATAGGAAATGCCTAATTTAGAGAGGCAAAAATTAGTTTGTCAAATACAGCTAATATAAGTACTACTACTATATTACATCACTCTATCTCTGAACCTTTGCAAGAGAGAACTTAAATGAAGAACACCCCTATAAACATAGCGCAAGCGCTTATTAAAATGTTTCAGCCTTTCAACTTATTTAAAATTGAGGGCGTGGAGCCCATGTGGGTATTAACAGTCAGGCTGAAGTCATTTTCAGAATCTCACAACCTTTTGCACGAGATTAGGTAACCCTTTAGTACATGGTTTTGCCGCATACAATGTCAACACACTAATTTCCCTTCTATACAGTTCAGATTTGCACTGCTAAAGATCACCTCACTGTTGTCACTAAATCGCAGTCACTCTATTTTAGCAGTACTTTTAACCGTTCTGTGCATGGAAGTACGACCTTGCATTTCCACAGTCTACCTATATAACTTCGTTCTAATCCGTGACTAGTCTCCTAATTCTGCTTACACTATTGTCGTATAGCCTACCATAAATTTTTTCTGATCTGCAAATGGCAACTCGGCCACGGCTGCTCTATTGCTTGCGTAGCAGTCACAAATCACAACTCTGTACTATCTCTGGGAATGACCTCCGTTTAAGAGAGATGGAAATTTGGTAGCCAAGCCACCACTTTCTGTCGACTACCTCAATCTAATGTAGCTCCTATTGCAATGGATATGCTCATTACTCTTGTACATCTATTCTCTATATTACCAATGATTTGGTCATTTTAACCAGTGTGTTTTTCGCATAGCCTGTATTTCATCCTTTTAGTATGCACACGCGGCCAAACTGATCTCTAGCACGGTCCGACAACAATGACAAATAATAGCACCTTTCCATCTAACAAGACGGTAATAACGCTGCTCACTTTTTACGCTACCGCCGTTTGTATTCTGGGCGATCCTTGCTAGTCAGGTGAGAGACGATTGGCTTGAGCTGACAACGGAGTAGAACCAGTTAGGGAAAGGCAAGCGTTGCTAAATACATAAGGGGTAGAGAGACTTGAAATTAGAATACCAAAGTTAACGCTTGAGATTGGGATTTTTTGGAATATTTTATGGGCTGATATCCTCGGAAGGGAGTTGATGGTAATGTAAGAATTGGAAGAACTAGAGTCAAGTGCTTCCTCATTGCAATAAAAATCTTGTGCCTGCCAGCCAACAATTAGTCAGCTAATTCTAAAAATGCCTGGATTATTAGTCTGAGCAGGGGTGCAAGTTAAGCGACCAATATTTGTCAGCCTCGTTTATCAGTCTCTATTGCCTCAATTGCCTCTTTTTGATGGGCTGATATAAAATCAAATACTATTTGTAAGCAATACAAATAGCTCTATAGAATGATTTATTTGGAATAAAATGAATTTAGTAACGTGGCATGTTTCATAACTAATTCGATTCGGTAATTGATTATATTTAGCTAACTTACCTGAGTTTTATTCAGCTTTTCAACTGATATTCTAATATATTTGTGATGGGTTAGAAACCAAAGATTGATTCTAAAATTTGAGAATGTAGGAATATATAAATACAGGTCAGTTCTAATATGTTGGAGAAGCATAAACCCAGCCAGATCCAAACATTTCCAGCAACATTTCCAGTTGTACAAACTTTAATCTTTTCATTTGCAGGAACATTCTTTGAACTAATCCTAACACAATGAAATTCATTCTTTCTTCCATCCTTGGTTTTAGTGTTCTAGCTGTTGCCACACCTATTGCTAAGTCAGATAAAGTCGTTGCTGAAAGAGCAATCCAAATCGGCGTTTGTAAGAATTGAAAACCCAATTGAAAACTTTGTCTGAACTAATTTATTTAAGTGTTTGATGAAAGTAACTTCTGGGGCAATAATGTTCCCATTGCGCCAAATACGCTGGGCAGCTGTGGTAAGTAAACTCAAATGCCATATGTCTTATTAAACAGGTAACTGAATACCATGATAGTCACCCTGTCAAGCCCAGACACGGCCTCCTCTATCCTGATGTTCAATTCAGGAGTTTTTGCTTGTCGATTCTATGAGTATGACTTCTTATTTAGTTGCCTTGTATTCTGCTTGCGATAAAAACAGTACTAACATAACTAGCAATGTTGATTGCAACAATAACCAAGGCAATTTGGATAACATTCGAAGTAACGTTGCCGATTTGAACAGTATAGGATGGAACGATCGTATTGCATCTTATCTATGTGTTGCTGTATAAGAAATCATTGTTGTATAGATGATGAGCACTGAAATTGGGGTGGCAGTTGTTCTAAGAAAACAAGACATATAGATTTCACTGATTTTTGTTCCATGGTAGTAATATATTATTGTAGTTCAACACTACAATAAATATTATTATTATTGTTGTTTGCTTGAAGTACAGAATTTGTAGATTTTATTTTTGTCTGTACTTCCACAAAGGAAAGGTCATATTTTCATGGTGTTAATACTGATATTCGCGGCGGGAGGCCACACTAAAATCATTTTTGAAAATTGATAGGCGTTCCTTTTTCGTTCCTAATTTTCCGTTATCCTTGTTTTTATTCTTATTCTTCATCTTGGTTTCTGGTATCCCCTCCACTGGGGTTGCTGGGGTATTACGGGGGCCCGCCATACTGGTAGGGATTCGCAGCTCTGATAGCCGATTATGCATTCAAAGGATCTTGTAAACAGAGCAGATTCCGGGTAGATAAACGGCTCGTTCATAGTGTCTTGATAGGGTAGGCTATATAATTTCTAATCCTTCATGAGGATTGGTGAAGAGTGACCTTTGACTAATGTGGCAATCACTATCTCAAGAGTGTAACTTCACAGTGTATGTATAATCAATATAACATTCTAAGCCAAAAAATACAGTACAATTGAACAAGTCAACAATGATACAAAGAAATTTAGTGAACCCTGTGTGGAATTTAAGTCACGACATCACACATGCTCAGAATACAGTTGAAGCTTGGTACAAGACTTATGAAACTTCCTATTCAAGCTTGCTCTTGATGTGTGGTTGACATAGAAAATACGTATGATATCTATACGTAGGTAGCCACTTGTGTTACATTTGTAAAGGGATAGACAATGTGGTGATCGTACTAAAAGTACCTTCTTGTAGTTCAATAATCAAAATTAGTATAGTTTTACTGTCTAGTTTATGAACAGTTACTTACTGTCGACTTCTAGAAGAAACTGAGTGTTTCTAGTGCTAGAGTTTTAGGAGTTGTAGTAAGATACCGTATACGTTTCCAAAGAAAAAAGAAAAAAGAAAAAAGAAAAGGAGATGTCAAGTTGGCTACATACTATCAGGTCCCTCAAAGATCACATGCATCCAAATTTCTTTGAACATTTATGTTACTTTCCAACTCCTCGCATCTAGATGGCGCTACTAAGGTGCTAGGATTAGTGGAACTGTTTTGAGTTTCAGCCACTTTTGTCGTTATGCATAAATTTGACTGGTCTGATTCCCTGTATCATATTGCAACAATAACGTCCAATAGGGTAGTCTCTATCAACACAAAACCAATAATTTCCGTAGCTTAGGTCACATCAGAAATAGTTTAGGGAATGGAACTCATACTTCAAATTACAATCTTATTTTCACTGTTCATGTTTACATGACCATCACTCACTGCATTTCTCGCTCAGCTTCGGATGAGCCTTCAAGACTAGTACGATGACGATGATTGAGATGCATTAGATTTTAATTGGTCTTTTGGCCAGTTTGTTATTCGTATTTCCGGATGTTCTTGATAACATTAGCTGCTTAGAGTCAATTGATGACCAACCCTGTATTCTCGACGATAAGTTCAATTCCTAACATGGTTCAAATTTCCAGCAGAATTCATGTATTATTAAGGTCTCATATGGGATATTGGGCTCTAGGGCGGTCATTCATAATTGCGAGCTTGCTACGCTACTTGAACACCTGAACAAGAAAAAGATGTTAGAAGAGCTCTGGCTTTCGCAAAGCGGTCCCGGTACATAAGGATGGTCCACTCGCCATTGTTGATGTACGCGTTTGTAGATGGCAAGGAGTCATGAAGTCAGATCACTATTGACAAGAAAGCTTTCATGGGTAGTAAGATACACTGGAACAACTCAGGAGATATTACTGCGTTCAATTAGCGGACGTGCGCAAACCGATTTTTAAATAAGACACACTCATGTACGGTTTACATGTCGATCCTTGGATTGTCAGACTATATTGGTGGCAAAGGATATTGCTGCGATCTAAGCAAAGGATGTTTACATGGAACATGAGTCTCTGTTACTTGGTTTTTCCTGACAATTCCAGAGCGTTTTGGGGCAAGGTTGAAGAGCGTCCAGTCGAGCGTCCAGTCGGGATCCATAATGAGTTTGTGTTAGACCCTTCGTTGAAAAGACTTGCATAGGGAAACATCAGTACCGCCACCGAGACTATTGCCAAGAACGTCCCGAAAATTATTGGCAAATATGACGTAAGACTTGCAAAGGGAGATTTTGCGGTTGATTCCTGCATGTCTGATGGGTAGGGTTCTGATTCCATGACGACTTGGGAGATATGGGGATCAATCGATGCTCCGAATAATTTTCAGTCTAAAGATTTGTTGATTGGGCTTGTATCATGTTGAATGGTAGTATTGACTTTGAGTTCACATCTGATGGAGATCTGTTATATCCAATACGGCCTGGTGGAAGCAGATTTCGTACCCCGAAGTTGCCCATGGCGCATTTGATTTCAAAGACATTCGTCGATAACCAGCATCTCACCGATCTGATCAATGCGCAGAATCCGAAGGCGGCCATTGAAGAGATCTGGACAAGCCAAAACCTTCAAGCATCTCTCACTAGTTTCTTGAATAGCTCTAGATGGTCAATACAAATTCAGGAAAACTCTAGATTAGATAAATTTGGCTGCGATATGACTCTCCAATTGTTTATAGGTAGAGTGTTAATAATCATAGTAGCTTGATATGAGTTGATTGGTTGTTCTAACTAACGAGAGTCCTTCTAACTATATATACAAGATGGAAAATAATAGGATCGTGCAGGGCATAGGTTTGACCCTCCGCCATCTGGACACAGAGTTCCTGATTACAATATGAACCAAGTATCCTTTCAAAGATTCTCCTTCAAGTTTGAATTTGAAGTGCCTACGAAAATCATCTATACCAACATGGTAACTGTTACAGAGCTTGCCGGAGGATGGATAGCGACGGGTGGTAAAGTCATGTCGGAAATCTTGGTAGAAGTCGGTGAGTTCACGCCACTCCTCAGCAATGGAATACCTTATAAAGCTGCCAAAAGATTACGAGATAAAGAAAAGAAAGATGGAATAATATGGATGTGGACAGAATTTGGACCATAGTATCTGCATTTCCTCTATAGCAAGTCAAAAACTTCAAGGGCTAGAAGTCCAGATTATACGGAATTGGTAGGTATAGCAATAAATTATTCGTTTGAACCTGTTAGAATTCAGGAAGCTCGATTGTGTGTAATTAGTGGAGGGTAAATCACTGTATTGGTTGGTGATGACTAGTAAAATTACACTACGAAGATGTGCCCTACCTTAATACCTCCTGAGATCGTCATGTGATTACGGATACGATCATAAAATCATTCATGCTTTTCACCCACCCTCGGTGGCGAGTTTCTTGGCTAAAATATTACCAAGATAAATCGCATGAACACTTCTAGCTTACATTCCTCAACTTACCTAGTTGATTTTCAAAAATGTGGCTGCAATTGTGACATGGCTATACTAAGCCTTCTTCATGCTAAATTCTTACAAAACGTGTAGTAAGCGCGTGCACACTTCATCCTTGGCAGCCCAGTGTAGAAAATGCATCATTACTTTGCATAGCATCTCCACAATAAGCTGCATGTAACTGCTTATCCGTGAAGCATTTGACTTATATGGATTACTTCTATTGAAGTCCACTTAGTTCAAGCCATCTCCTCTTTCATTTTCTTATGATCTGGATTCATATATAACCCATTACAACCAGCAAAACCTTGAAAATATATTTATCTAAGTCTGCCTAGCAATTGCTTCATTTGCACTCAGCTTCTCAAGAGAGGTTCTTAATTTCTAAGATTTTTTATCAAGCGGTCTCCGCACGTCGAGTGCTCTGGCTCCTTCTGATACCCAGGTAATGGAGCGCGACTTGAAGCAACCCATGGCAATTCAACAAGTGCCTTTGGCTGGATTAAGTGCTAAGGATCCACGACGAGTGCAGTACGAATCCTATATCAAATACTGCAATGCGCATGATTTCAAAGCCATGGAAACATTCTACACCTCACCTATCAATATCAATGATGAGCCTTGGGCGCCCTTCGAAGTTACGGCACAATTTCGGCCACTCGTTGAGGGATTTCCCGACTGGCATTGGGAAATTCGCCATTTCGGAGTCGATGGTGATTATCTCCACCTGCACTTCAAAGTCACAGGTACGCACCTAGGCACGTTCCAGGGAATTGAACCTACTGGCCGCCGTGTGATAGCGACGCAGTTTACACTGTATCACCTCGTGGATGGCAAATACGCTAATGTCTGGGACTTGACCGATATCAACTCTGTTATTAAACAGATTCAATAACTTAAATCTATGATTATTACTTCGGCATCCTAAGCTGCTTCCAATGTTACACATATTTATTTTGTCGTGATTTAATATGTTCAGATCGACTACAGTACTGAAAGATAAGTTGTGTGAGAGAAAAAGAATATATTGTTCCTAGAGAATATCTACATTATAAAATTTAACACTATATTTGTTTGCTGACTTCGTTTCTAAAAACCACATTATGAGAGATTCTTGCGCTGTAATTTCACATATGGCCAGACTTTTTAAATTCATTCAGTTCAACTTCTGACTGTTGTGTCCTACATAAACTAGCCTTGTAAAATAGATGACTAGGGTTATTGTCGATCCTCTTTGAATACAGGGCACCACTACGTATTTCACGTAAGTGCTAATTGTATTCGGTGGTGATCGGTTGTTCTATTAAACTACGTACTAAGTTGGGTATTTATTGATCCGTCGGGATCACGTTGATCCGCTCCGAATGATCATGAAATACCAACAGTTATAATACCGATTTTCAACTGGATTTTCTTTTACTTATTTTCCAAAATCCTGAGGATAATATACTTACATTAGGGTAAGCTTCATCCAAAATTCGCATAGATGAGTCTGAATGCAACACAAATATGTATAAGATACAACTGCAAAATATATAAGAGGTTGGTAATAAAGCAACAGTTATGAGAGAAATCCAAAATAGACTAGAAACATGAATTTGTAGTATCACTTTTTAAAAAATACAATTTGAACAGTTTCGTGAACTAATATACACTAATAAAATATTTTTGTATAATAATTGTAGCTATCAGAATTATAATTACACCATCTACTTATAATATAAAATACCTTTATGTGGAAGTACAGGGTCTCGTTTGGTCCTTCAAGTTCTTTACCTCGGGCCTGTATCTAATCCGCCTAGTCATATTTACAGTGGGTGGCTTCCTCATATACCGAATCCTCTACTTTCACTTATCACTATAAAATAGTAAGTTACATTTCAAAAATATTGATGTTAAAGTTATACATGTCAAAAAAATATAAGTTTTGGTGTAAAAAGGGGTCGTGCACGTTCATAAGTACACCTACTGCAAGCAAATAGGTCCTGCTGTAGTATTCTCAGAGCTTATCAATAGTTCTGTACGAAACAGTAATAAATACCTGTTATCTAGGCGCTCTGTCCTGACGCAATCACTTCACTGAACTCGGGGATTTAACTTTTCGCTCTTCAAATTTGTAACAATAATCTCAAAAATGGCGACATGGCAGTCAGTTGTGTTGAATGAAGGAATTTTACAGTGTCTATTCTATGTCACCTAATCTACAGCAGCCTACTAATCTGGCGAAATATACAACCCAAATCTGGGGACTTTTTTATATTATTATAAATATTGTTCCAGTTTAAAAAGCTTGAATAGCCGTTCAGTGGCGTCACAATCTGGTAATCTGACCTTACTAGCTATTCACAGAACAATGTCAGTATGGCCCCTGGAGCCGGAGAATAGATTGTAAACATAGCTATGTTTATTCGACTAATATAATGTATAGGGATTTGAACCAGTTGCCGTCCCCGTGATGATGCCGAAGCCTATGTCATTTACTTCCTGAATATCAGGCCACTGCGCAGCATAGCTGAGCATTTCCCCAAAAGCGAAGTTATCGGTAGATAGCATAGATGAAATATCATTGACGCTGTTTTCGTGTGTGAACATTGCTCCATGGGGAATCTGTAGCTGCTGCAATACATTCTCTACTTGTTTGTCAAATGCCAAGCGGCTGTGGTATATTTCTTCGGCGTCATTGGTGACTAGCCAATTAATAGTGACTGAAGAAAGAGTGTCGAAGACATTACGACAGCCCACAGCTCCGTGGAATGTTTCCGACATGGCAGAGAGCGTTGAGGCGCAGGATTGCAGTGTTGAAATGCTGTTGCTGACAGGAATCAGATCTCGAATCTCCTTTGACTGCCATAGTGAATATAGGATTGTCAAGCCCGCCATAAAGAGGTGATGAACCGATTTCCACAGTACGTCAAGTTTACCCTCCCGCTGTAGGGTTTTAATGCTTGAAATTAATTTAGAGGCGGCCTTGTATGAAATATCTAATACTTCTGTAGATTGATATTGTATGTTGGAGTTGGGCCGGTAGAGCAGGAGCATGGAGTTATTATAGATTGTATCCCAGTAAGCCTGATTCGAGAATATAGAAGACGTGTGAGCCCTACTAGGATTTGGAATAGTACTGTACCATTCCTGTAGACGTGGTTGAATATCTTGAATCCAAATCGCGATATTCGGCCTTGGGTAGGCTATCTTTAGATCCCAGGTTTGGCTGTGCTGTACGTGCTTTATTTCAGATTCCAATTTCGCCATATTGAACAGGTGGTTGTGGGCTCGCTGGTGGTGTATATCAAAGTTGTCAGTCTCCTGAGTGAGGTGGCAATGAGATGCTGCCCATGGGTTTGGAAGCGGGACCCGTATGCTTTGGTCAGTGATACCAAAGGGGCGACCGAGCGTAATACCTAAGACGCGGTCAAAATGGTAGGTAGAATACCATAAGCGCCGCTTTTCATACAACAAAACCGGATCTATACTAAGGGACTCTCCTTCAGCTTCCCAATGTAGGCCCATGTCAATGCATATGCGTAGAGCGATACCAATAAGATGCCATAAGCTCCCCTGCCAGGGGCACATCGAGACGAACTGGGCTAGAAGTAGTACCGCACGGAGAGTTTCGAGGTCACTTTTTGAGTAAGTGACGACTTTTTCGATGAAGCCTATTGCCG
>Ga0247807_10001018_pt1 | contig 17093 bp, 17 predicted proteins | sample UWRJL074202C1_FD_179931 | JGI IMG/M metagenome (GOLD analysis project Ga0247807, IMG submission 179931) | Plant litter microbial communities from Arlington Agricultural Research Station in Wisconsin, United States - UWRJ-L074-202C-1 | ecosystem: Environmental > Terrestrial > Plant litter >...
GCTTCAATTTGACAAAAAGCTGATTCAGGTTAAAGCAGGACAAAAAGTGGTGATCAATCTGGAAAATCCGGATGGTATGCAGCATAATTTCCTTTTGATAAAACCGGGCTCGTTACAAAAAGTAGGCAAGGCCGCGGACGAAATGTTGTCGGACCCGAAAGCTTCGGAAAAACAATATGTGCCTCAAATGGCAGAAGTGCTCTTTTCGACTAAACTGGTGAACTCAGGCGAAACCGTTACATTGGAATTTACAGTTCCAACCGCGCCCGGCGATTATCCGTACGTATGCACATTCCCCGGCCACTGGCGGGGTATGAACGGAATTTTGAGAGTTACAAAATAGCCTCATATGCCATACTTCTAACTTTAACTACTGACTTCTTAACTTCATATTTTTAACTTCTTTTTTAATGCTAAAATCAATTTTAAAAACCTGCCTGGCCCTGTTATTTCTAATGATTGGAGTTTCAACTACAAAAGCTGAGGCTGAAAATCCATTCAAGAAAACGGCAATCAGAGTGCTTATTGTTGGCGGTGGTTCGTCTCATGATTTTGACCGCTGGTATAAACAGGAGGATGTCGCGACTTTGCAAAAGGACGGTTTCGCTTCGGCAGAATATACCAGTGATCCGACGACGATTTTGGCAAAATTGCCTAATATCGACGTGCTTTATCTTGCCAATAATCAGCCTATTGCCGATGATGCTACCAGAAAAGCCATTTTTGCCTTTGTGGATGCGGGAAAAGGTTTGGTACTCGGCCATCCTGCGATTTGGTACAACTGGAAAGACTGGCCGGAATACAATCAGAAGCTGGTGGGCGGAGGATCGAAAGGCCACAATAAATATGGCCCGTTTGATGTAACCATTACCAATACCAAACATCCGGTTACCAAAGGTGTTCCTGCAACTTTTCATCTGGACGACGAGCTTTATTATTTCATTGCCGATCCCTCAGCAACACCGATTGAAATACTGGCAAGTTCCAAAGCAGCCGGTTCAGACCAGGTTTTTCCAAGTTTATTTATAGTAAAATATCCAAAAGGAAGAATTGTGGGATTTGCTTTGGGGCACGACGCCAATTCTCACACAATTGAACCTTATAAAACCATCTTGCGCAATGCCGTAAAATGGGCTGCGGGAAAGTAAAAAAGTAAAAAGTAAAAAAGTTCAAATGAAAATGCCCTGAAAGGGCTACATATCTCAACCGTGGGCATCGCACACGGAACCGACCACGAAATTCTATACTATAAAACAACAAAACATGAGTCAGAAACAAATCACAGTCGTTATCGTAGGAATGGGTTTTGGAAAAGAATTTATTCCTATTTATCAAAGTCACCCGAATATAAAGGCAGTGGGAATTTGCACCCGCAGCAAAGAAACCCGTGATGAACTGACTGCAAAATTCAATCTGGACAAAAATCTGGTTTTCGAACATTTTGAAGATATTCCCGGGAGAGAAGATGTGGATGCGATCCACATTGTAACACCCGTTCCCGAACACGCAAAAATGACCCTCGCCTCACTGAACGCAGGGAAACATACCGCATGCACGATCCCAATGGCCATGACTGTTGAAGATTGTACCGCAATCGTTGAAGCAAAACGCCGGGCTAAAAAAGTGTACATGATGATGGAAACCGCGCTTTATACACGCGAATTTCTCTACGGACTGGAACTTGCAAAAAGCGGACAATTGGGCCGAATTCAGTTTGTTCGCGGCTCGCACATTCAGGATATGAGCATGGAAGGCTGGGGTGAATACTGGAAAGGTTACCCGCCCATGCTGAACGGAACGCACGCGATTTCGCCCCTTTTGAAAATCAATAATACCATTGCTGAAACAGTCGTTTGTCACGGTTCAGGTAGGTTATCTGATGACCTGACTAGCCGTTACGGATCTCCGTTTGCAGTAGAAACAGCCACATTTACTTTGAAAAATTCGGACGTGGTAGCAGAAGCAACGCGTTCGTTATTTGATGTGGTGCGCCAGTATCGTGAAAGTTATGATGTGTATGGTACTAAAATGTCGTTCGAATGGGAACAGTTGCAGGACGAAAGCCATATCATTTTTGACGGCGGTGAAAATGCGAAACGTGTTGAAATTCCAGACACAGACGAACTATTGATCGAACCAATAAAACATTTTACAAGAAGAGAAAAAATTGACGATCCAAACCACGTTTCCTTTTTACAGGGAGCAGGTCATGGTGGCTCGCATCCGCATTTGGTGCAGGAATTTGTCGCTGCTATTATTGAAGAAAGAGATTCAGCGGTGGATGCGGCATTGGCGGCAAATTATACTTGCGCAGGTATTTGTGCGCATGAATCTGCCATGAACGGTGGAATTCGTGTGAACGTGCCAAGTTTTGCGGAGTAGATTGGTAAAAATACGCCCGGCCTTGGCAGTCTTAGGCCTGAAAGGCCGCAATACAATAGCCATGGGTGTAGCTCATGGAATGACGGAATCCATGGAATTATAGAATGACGGAATTATGGAATGGCCAAATCCATGCAACGCCGGATTCCATGGATTCGGGAAATATTACACATCATAAAACCCTGAAAGGGCGTAACAATAGCGCATGTTATTCGGAGCAAGTACATTCATTTGGGTATCGCCATTTTCCACGGACAACGTCGGTTTGCTCACCAAAGTAAAAAAGATGGGTTACGATATCATCGAAATAGCAGTCGAAGATACCAGTATCATCGATTGGAAATTAGTAAAAACGGTCGCTCAGGATCTTGATCTGAAAATTACCGTTAGTGGTGCATTTGGTTTGGAACGAGACATTTCCAGTACCGAACCGCAGTATCGCCAACTCGGGAAGAACTATATTATTGAATGCATTAAAATTGCAGAAAATGTAGGAAGTCCCATCTTTGGCGGGCCTGTTTATTCAGCTGTGGGCAAAACGCGTCTGGTTTCTGACGAACAAAAAAAGCAGGAACGGGAATGGTGCGTTGAAACATTGAAGGAAATTGGTAAGATCGCTGCGGATCATGGCGTAATCGTAGGTCTTGAACCACTAAACCGTTTTGAAACGGACATGGTCAATACCGTTGACCAGGCACTTTCGATTGTCGATGAAGTAGGGAGCTCAAACTTAAAAATTGTTCTGGATACATTTCATTCGAATATTGAAGAGAAAGATATTCCAAATTCCATTCGTAAAATTGGAAAAGACCTGCTTTGTCACGTTCAGGGCAATGAGAGCGACCGAGGTACGCCCGGAACCGGGCATTTGGAGTGGGAAGGAATCAGAGATGCGCTGAATGAAATCGGTTACGAGGGCGCAGTAGTCATCGAAACCTTTGGACAGCCTTCCAAAGAATTGGCAAGAGCCGCCTGCATCTGGCGACCGTTGGCAAACAGCGCCGATGAGCTGGCAAGCGAAGGGCTGGCTTTTTACAAAGAAATGTTTTCCTGAACAGTCTCAAATGAAATATTTCCTGATCGTTTTTTTTAAGCACAATATTTTTTTAGGACAAATTCCGGCCGGTTAAAGCAAAACAGGCATTTGGGAATAACATTCCGTTTTACGCGAAATTTGAAACAGAAAATGGCTGCGACTGAAAGTGCGTGACGTTGCTGCAAACGGGCCCTTACACAAATTGTTTGACTGGAATGAGATCTGAATTCTTGAAAATTGGTGAATAAATAAATTTAAAACAACAGTTCTAATTAAAATGAAATACATAAAAACAACACTTTGGGTATTACTGATTTGCCTTTCTTTCCAAAATTGTGATAAAAAAACAGAGAGCAAAAAAGAAGAAACTGCAACGGCTGAAACTGCAGCCAGACAAATATGGACCAAACAACAAGCCAAAGACTGGTATGCAAAACAAGGCTGGCTGGTAGGCGCTGATTTTTTGCCAAGTACTGCCATCAATCAGCTTGAAATGTTTCAGGAAGCTTCTTTTGATACCGCTACAATAAACAGAGAATTGGGCTGGGCAGCAGGAATCGGCATGAACACCATGCGGGTTTATCTGCATGACTTGCTGTATCAGCAGGATTCCGTGGGATTTTTCAAAAGACTTGATGTTTTCCTGGATATTTCTGCAAAGCACAAAATCAAGCCGATTTTCGTGCTGTTTGATTCTTGCTGGGATCCATTTCCAAAATTAGGAAAACAGCGTGCTCCTAAGCCGGGTGTTCACAACTCGGGTTGGGTACAAAGTCCCGGTTTCGAGGCGTTGAAAGACAGCACGCAATATCCGCGTCTGGAAAATTATGTCAAAGGCACAGTTGCCCATTTTGCCAACGACGAACGTGTTCTGGCCTGGGATATCTGGAACGAGCCCGACAATACCAACGAGAGTTCTTACGGAAAGATTGAATTACCTAAAAAAGTTGATTATGTACTGCCATTGATGAAAAACGCATTTGGCTGGGCAAGGTCGGTAAATCCGGTACAGCCTTTGACAGCGGGAATATGGGCAGGTGACTGGACTTCACATGAAACCCTGAAACCCATTGAAAAAGCAAGTGTTGATGAATCGGACGTGATCTCTTTTCACAATTACAATGACGCTACGGATTTTGAAAAGCGCGTCAAACAATTGCAGCAGTATGATCGTCCTTTAATTTGTACCGAGTACATGTCTCGTGGCAATGGCAGTTTCTTTGAAGGTTCTTTACCAATAGCGAAGAAATACAATCTTGGCGCGATCAACTGGGGACTTGTCAACGGAAAATCTCAGACGATTTATCCCTGGGATAGCTGGAGAAAAACATACACAAAGGAACCGGAACTATGGTTCCACGATATTTTCCAAAAAGACGGAAAACCATACCGCCAGGCAGAAGTTGATCTAATCAAAAAACTGACAGCTTCGAAGTAGAGTTGAAAAGTTAGCCACGGATTACACAAATTTACACGAATCTTACTTTAAATAATTCGTGTTTTTCGCGGCCGCCGCTGCGGTGTAATTCGTGGCTAAATTTTGAGGCTAATTACAAACCTTCTTGAGTGGCTAACAAATCGTTGAGCGTTTCGCGTCTTCTTACCAGTTTGGCGACGCCATTGTCTATCAGCACTTCCGCTGTACGAGGACGCGCGTTGTAGTTTGAACTCATTGTAAATCCATAAGCACCGGCATTCAGAAAGGCGAGCGTATCTCCCTGGCTTACTTCCGGTAAATTTCTGTCCGTTGCAAACGTGTCAGTTTCGCAGATGTAACCTACAACGTTATACAATTTTTCATCGCCGGTCGGGTTGGAAACATTCAGAATATGATGGTAAGAACCGTACATCATCGGGCGGATCAAATGGTTCAAACCTGAATCGACATGAACGAAATTCCGCGCCGGATCTTCCTTTACAACTGTGGTGGTGACCAGCAGATAACCAGCCTCACTTACCAGAAACTTCCCGGGTTCAAACCAAAGCTGCAATTCACGGCCATAATCTGCACAAAACTTCTTGAATCGTTGAGAAATTTGATTTCCCAATAATTCCATGTCCGTGATCACATCGCCCGGCAAGTAAGATACTTTAAAACCACCGCCTAAATCAATGATTTCCAGGTCAGGAAAATATTTGGCTGTTTCAAATAATATGTCGGCAACCTGTAAAAATGGCTCGGCATCTTTAATGTCAGAACCGGTGTGCTGATGCAGCCCGATTACTTTAATGTCGTATTTTTTTACAACTTCCAGAATCTCATCAATAAGCAAAACAGAAATTCCGAATTTGGAGTCGGCATGAGCGGTCATGATTTTAATATTACCGCCAGCTGCCACGTTGGGTTTGATACGTATCAGACAAGGTTTTGTGTTGCCATAGGTTTGTCCGAACCATTCAAGCAGTGGAATGCTGTCCACATTGACAACCGCACCCGCCTCGACTGCTGTCTTAACCTCAGAAAACGGAACACCACTCGGGGTAAATGTGATCTGATTTCCTGTGTAACCTGCCAACAATCCCATTTCAAATTCACCTGGTGAAACTACGTCCAGCTCCACACCAATTTCCCTCATTAATCTAAGGATCGAAAGGTTTGTATTGGCTTTACAGGCATATTTAATCTTCATATTCAGCCCGGCAAATGCATTTTTAAGTTCGCCTGCTTTTCTTCTGATTGTACCGCCATCATATACGTAAAGCGGACTTCCGTAGGTTTCTGTTAATTGTATTGGATCAATGCCTTGTATGGTATATTTATTTTGTTCGGAAAGTTGCATGGTATTCAATGAGAGAATTTTGAATGATAGAATTTTCAATTAGGGCTATTGGCAGTATTTGTCAAGATAAACAGCCATTTCCTGTTGCATACTTTTGGCTTCATCCGCTGCTTTTTTTGCAAAATCATTCCCGTTCCCTGCATATATGATGCTTCTTGATGCATTGATGAGTAATCCGCACTGCTTATTCATCCCATATTTGGAGACTTCCTCGAGACTTCCTCCCTGTGCGCCAACGCCCGGAACCAGCAAAAAATGATCAGGTACAATGCTTCGAATGTGTTCAAGATCCTGTGCCTGAGTTGCCCCGACAACATACATCAGACGGTTCGAACCGGCCCATTCCTGTGATTTTTTTAAAACCTGTTCAAAAAGCGGCTTTCCATCCGACTCGATGCGTTGAAAATCAGCGCTTCCAGAATTTGAAGTAAGCGCCAAAAGAATAACCCATTTATTTTCAAATTCCAGAAAAGGCGTCACCGAATCGCTGCCCATATAAGGCGCAACGGTAACTGCATCGAAGTCCAGTCCGGAGGAAGCCGGGTCAAAAAAAGTACGTGCATATAGCCCGGATGTATTGCCTATATCACCGCGCTTTGCATCGGCAATCGTAAAATGACTGTCAGGAATGTATTCAATCGTCTTTTGCAAACTTTCCCAGCCCTTTGCACCAGAAGCTTCGTAAAATGCAATATTGGGTTTGTACGACACGCAATAATCCAGTGTGGCGTCAATAATTTGTTTGTTGAAAGCAAACACAGGGTCTGCCTCTTTTAACAAATGGGATGGTATTTTTCTGATATCTGTATCAAGGCCGACACACAAATAGGATTTCTTCTGTGAAATTTGTTCAAATAGTTTTTTATCAGTCATGATTTTCGAAATATTGCGCCGAAATTACAACGTCTGCCAATAGATTCATAAATTTGTTCGCAGATTAATAATAACCATTAAACCACCGCAACATTAAAATCGCCTATGCAGATTCGAGAAACATCCATTGCCGGCTTAATTGAGATTTTTCCACGTGTTTTTGAAGATGATCGGGGGCTGTTTTTTGAATCTTACAACGCAGAAGGATTTAAAAAACTCGGACTTCCAACAAACTTTGTTCAGGACAATCAATCTTTCTCAAAAAAAGGAGTTGTTCGCGGGCTTCATTTTCAAAATGCTCCGTTTGCACAGGGAAAGCTGGTTCGTGTAATTTCCGGGAGGGTTTTGGATGTTGCCGTTGATATTCGTCCCGAATCGTCGACATTTGGCAAACACGAGGTTTTCGAGTTGAGAAGTGATACCAATAATATGGCGTACGTTCCCGAGGGTTTTGCTCACGGTTTTGTGGCACTCGAAGATTCGGTTTTTAGCTATAAATGTACAAATGGTTATAATAAAGGGGCAGAATCAGGAATTTTATGGAATGATCCTGACCTGGGAATCGACTGGGGTATAGATAATCCGATCGTGTCAGAAAAGGATATTATCCTGCCAACTTTCAGGGCACTTTTTGGAGATATCAAGTTTTAAAAAGGTTTTACGCAAAGAGCGCAAAGCGGACGCCGACCGGTTACATCTCTGCGCTCTTTGTTTTTGTTCTTCTTTACTTTGCGTGAAATTTTCTTATTTCTCAAATAACTCCTCCAATGCCTTCGAGGCCACTTTTTTTGCTGAATTTGGGTTTTGGCCGGTAATCAGGCGTTCATCCAGCTCTATGAATTCGATAAAAGGAATGATTGATTTGGTGTAGTGGGCGCCGTTTTCTTTCAGTTTGTCTTCCAGATAAAAAGGGACTTCGCTTACAAAGCTCATCAGCGTTTCCTCCATATTTGAAAAGCCGGTTAAATATTTATCTTTTATCAACAGGGAGCCGTCTGATAATTTGACATTCAGCAATGCGCTGACACCGTGGCAAACGGCAGTTACAGTACCATTGTTTTCATAAATTTTTCTTGTAATTTCTTGTAAATCAGCATTATCTGGTAAATCCCACATGGCTCCATGGCCTCCTGCAAAATAAATCAGTCTGTATTCTTTTGGGTCAATTTGCGAAGGAAGCAGTGAAGCCGTAAATTTTGACTGAAAAGTAGCATCCTCCAGATATTTCAGATTAATATCGTCCTTCAAATCTATACTTCTTTCATCAACCGGGATTTTTCCGCCTGCCGGGCTGACAATGTCGACGATAATTTTTCTTCGGATCATCGCATCGTAGAAATGTGTCAATTCGCTCAGCCACAAACCAGTTTTGCCGGTTTTGGTGGGATAAGTGTCGTAATTGGTACAAACGATAAGAACTTTCATAGCCTGAATTGTGAAGGAAACTTCTGGAAAGATACCAAAAAATCCACAGTAATTTCCAGAGACGTCCTGGCAGTTGACGCTCTTTCAGTTTCAATAATTGACGGTTTCTGATGATGATTTGTATTGTGGCAATAAGAAGAATTAAAGCAACTGATTTTTGTATGCAAATGCAACAGCAGCTGCGGTGGTTTTGGTGCCCGTTTTTTCAAGAACCCGAAGGCGATGACCTTCCACGGTGCGTACACTTATAAATAATTTATCACCGATTTCAGACGTAGAAAGTCCGTCGCAAATCAGTTGCAAAACCTCCTGCTCTCTTGGAGAAAGTGCAACATTGCATGCATTGGGGAAGAAAGGATGTTTGTTTGGCTGGCGGTTGACCATTTTACGGTGCATCGCTTTCGACACGAAATCGTTGTAGTAAAAGCCTTCGTCAGCCACACGGCGAATTGCTTTTTCTACCTCGTCAGGGCTCGTGTCTTTCAATAAATATCCCTGAACGCCTTTTTCAAGCATGTGAATTACGAAGCGATCTTCATTGTACATGGAAACAACAATGACCTTTATTTCCGGAAACCGTTCGAATGCGGCTTCCGTAGCCTGAATACCATCCATAACCGGCATCTGCAAATCCATGAAAACGATGTCGGGCGTATTTGCAGGAAGTTTATCCAGAAGTTCCTGCCCATTGGCAGCTTCCAATATGAATTCAAAGTCGGGAATACCGCTCAACATGGAGATAAATCCTTTTCTGAAGAGTTCATGATCGTCAGCGATTCCTAATTTTAGCGTTGCCATATTCTTTTAGATATTCACTCGTTCACGACGAAAAGGATGTAAAGGCTCAGGCTTACTGTCTGTTACGACCACAACCGGAATTTGGGCGAAAGCACTTGAACCGCCGCTTGTGGCTTTGCTGTACTGTACGGTTCCGTTTACAATAGCCAGTCGGCTTTCAATACCTAACAAGCCAAGCCCGGCCAGATTACTGATTTTAATTTGTTCAGGATCAAAGCCAATGCCGTTGTCCGTTACGCGCAGACCGATAAATTTCTCATTAACATTCAGATTTATTTCGATTTTTGTGCAGTTGGCATGTTTAATTGCGTTGTTGACAAGCTCCTGCATAATCCGGTAAAGCGTCAGTTCTATCTTTGCGCCCTGCCTTGGCAGCTCCTGTTCTTCCGCATTGAATTTGAAGGAAATGATCAGGTTATTTCCTTCCTCTAGTTTAAGGATAAATTCATCGATTGCTTCTGCAAGCCCGAATCTTTCGAGCGTAGTAGGCACAAGATCACGTGTGATGCGCCTTACATGCAAAATGGTTTCTTCAACCAAAGACTGCGTTTTTCGCAGGATTTGATCTTCCTTTTCTCCGGTTTCACCTATTATTTTATTGAGCTGATTTAAGCTTAGTTTTGTCAGCGAAAGCATGGTTCCGATATCGTCATGCAGATCCTGGGCAATACGTCTGCGTTCGGTTTCCTCGGAATTAAGCGCGGTATCCAGTAGCCGGCGACTATGATTTTTTTCGATCTCACTTATTTTCTTCTCCTCTTCAAACTTCTTTTTTTGATAATACATGACAAACATGATCACAAAAAACGCCATAATTACCATTGCCATAGTTGCAATGAGCAGCGCAAGTTTTAGTTCGTCATTGTTTTGCATAGTTTTTTGCCGAAAAGAACCAAATTCCGATACTGATAAAGATCATGCTTATACTTTCTGAAATAGAAGGAACGTATATGAAAAAACCCAGATCCATCCCTCCGTTCCATTTAAAGGTATAGTGAAAAAATGGTGTAAGGAATACAATACTCGAATAATATATCAGCATTCCTGAGCAAAGCCAAAAAAATGGATAAGAAAGCAGATTTGGGATTTTCAAGGATCTGATTGTCTCATAAAAATAGACCATAATCCAACAGATCATCAATAAACACTCTACTGTTGTTGAATAGAGAAATTCCTTATGATCATGTGAACTCGAAATGCTCTCGTTGATACTAAAAAAGTCCCAGATAGAAAATATAATAAACGTAATAATTGTAAGCGTAATAATGCGTTTAAAATGTTTATTTTCCAATTGAAAACAAAATATACTGCTAAGAAAAGTATATCGGATAAGAACTATAAGGCTTTCGAAAATAATGTTATTAGACCTGTTAGCTGCATAGTGAAACATGATTAAATCAAGCGAAAATTTGATAAGCAGGTATATTAAAAGGATCAAAAAAATTGGATTGATATAAGCTTTTCTGATGAATATCAAGGCAATTGGAACGATAGTAATAAAAACCGCGATGCATACGATCGGTTGTCTAATCAGGTAGGAGATATAACTCTCGATCATTTAATAATTATTTTCTTTTTAGCAGAAAGTAGGACAAACTGGCCCGTTCGCCATTGCATTGCCACCGTCTTCCTCCGGCATATCTTTCAGGCCCGATTCAGGATTCATATTTTTGTAGGCTCGTGCCGTATGAAGCCCGGTTAATTCGGTTCCGCTGGCATCAACAGGTACAATAATTAGTCTTGGAGTAGGTTTGCCGCCAAGTTCTGCGCTGCGTTCGCAAGGCTCGTCGCTGTGATCTTCGTGACGAAGACCATAATAAACCCTGAATCCCACAGGTTTTCCACCACATTCTTTTAGCAATTTTTTAAAGGTTTTTAGGCCAAAAAATTCCGCTTCGACCAAATTATGGTCATGTTTTGGATCCTGACAGTCCATATGAGCGCAAGTATATTTTTTTGCCTCCTTAATTGGAATCAATTCGCCTTCGGTTCCTTTATACTGTGGCATTTTGGTAAGTGTTTTAGGGTACGGTTGTAATAAATCAGCATGTAAAATTAGTTGCATGTTTTGCAATAAACAAGTGAATAAAATTCTTTTGAGTTAACGGTATTTGTTGTAACCGACTGAAATTAAACATCTTGTATTGATTGTTTTTTTGCAATCACGTAATTTTACGTATAGGAATGGGGATAAATACCATACGACAATGGTCGTTTACCTGTTTTACAAATCGGGGAATTTCACGCTAAAAGTACCGACCAGCCAACATTAACTTTGTATCATTAAAAGGCTTTCTTCGAAGGCTTTCTCATTGAGATTAAAGGGTTAGGTTATGTTCGAAAGCCGCCGCAGGTTTCTGCCGCGGCTTTTTGCCGTTAATTCGACTTGACAGAAAATGAATTTTGTTAATCATAGATACCGCTCCTAACTTTGCATGAAACCAACCATAGTGTTAGTGCTAAAAGCTAATCGCCAAAAGCTAATAGCCCGTAGCTGAAAAATAATGAAACCTACTATCAAAATTGAATACTGTCCAAAGTGCGGCTGGCTTTTGCGCGCTGCCTGGATGGCGCAGGAATTACTGACTACGTTCGCTGATGATTTGCATGCAGTAACACTTATTCCTTCCGAAGTAGCGGGGCGGTACACCATTCATGTTGGCGAAACCTTGATTTGGGACCGAAAAAGAGAAGGTCATTTTCCGGAACCAAAAGAAATTAAACAGCGGGTGAGAGATGTAATCGATCCGGACCGCGATCTCGGACATAACGAGAGGCAAACCAATCATTGATGTGTATTATCTACTGAATTTGTAGACATATTGTCACCAATGGAGAATTATCTACTGCAATTATGACAGATAGAAATTAATCTGAGATTTATATTTTTGAGAGAAATTTGTACATAATATATAATGTATTGATTATCAATATTTTATATCTAAATCAAACACTTTATTTTTGAGTTATATTTAAGCGGAATGAATCTATGGCACGTAGTTTGTCGTTTATAATAAAAAATGAGAACCTAAACGGACGATTGCCATGGAGAGCAAACTAAAAATACCTCGTGAAATGTTGATGAATATTGATTTCATTAATACAGTAAACGGTGGAATGAGTGAGCCGGCCATTCAGCTTGAAAGAGGATCGGATGGTTTTGAGGTTGTTGTGAAAGTTCCTGGCATCGATGTGGAGGATCTGCAACTCGAGGTTGTAAAGGGTAAAAAAAACGCAACCAACCTTAAACTTTATCACTTGTTACCAATTTTTTCGCAGGAAAGCCGTGATGATGAAGAGCAATGGAAAACCATACGTTTCATCAATACATTTGTGATTCCCGACGGAGTAGATATTGAGAATATTTCAGCAAGATATGACGATGTAATGCGGCATCTGGTTCTGAGCTTGCCTTTTGGCAGTGAAAAAGGGAACTACAGAAGAAAAGTTGATATAAGCCGTTGGTAGTAAAATTCTAATTGTCAGAGCCCGCACTTTTCACGAATTGCGGGTTTTTTTATTGATTAATGACCCGTAGTTGTTAACATCTATGTTCACATAAAACCCGTTTCAATTCATATTTTGGCAGTTTTTCCAGTGAAAATTATCTTCTGCCAATACATAATATTAAATTATTGCAAACCTTCATAACACGCTAAAAAAAGGGAATACATATTCGTAAATTAGTGCCTTGTAATTTACCTCCATGCTCAGCGTTATGAAAAAGTCAAACATCTTTGCGTACATAGAACTTTCAAAGTTTGTGGAAGAACTAAAACCCGCTCTGGCCTCCGGAACATTAAAAGAACAACTCAGGGCTCAATCGGCATACTTCAATATTATTCAACCCAAATATTTTTCCGATTCGCTTGTTCAGGAATGGGAAGGAATTCTCGATTTTTGCAAGCAAAAAGGAGCAAGGGTTGATGAAGAAGGAAAGGTAATTTCCAATGCATTTTCCAACACGATTGAAAACTTAACTTTTAATGAATGTCAAAAGCTTGTAGAAAAAGTTTTTGCTTTATTCGAAAAGGTGAAGATGGAATTTCAGTAAATTTTAAGTGCTAACCTTTTGTTTTATAAAGGTTAGCACCTGACTTCTGCATTATTTTAGCTTACTGTTCCTCCGTTCCATACTTCTTTGCCGGGCTGCACAAAAGCCAGAGTTCCGTCACGGTCTTCTGCCATCAGTATCATGCCATGGCTTTCCATACCCATCATTTTGCGGGGAGCGAGGTTTGCAAGATAAAGCACTTTTTGCCCAACGATTTCTTCCGGTTTGAAATGGCCTGATATTCCGCTCAGAACTTGTCGTTGTTCGCTGCCCATATCAATTTTTAATTTCAATAGTTTTTTGCTTTTAGGAACATGCTCCGCTTCAATAATTGTAGCGATCCGAATGTCCATTTTGGCAAAGTCGTCATACTCAATTTCCGCTTTTACAGGACTTACAACCTTTCCTTCCAGTTCATTCATACGCCTGTCGTCCAGCAGTTTTTGTATTTGCTTTTCTATGACATGGTCTTCAATTTTTTCAAAAAGCAGGCTTGCTTCTGCAATAACCTGGCCTGAATCCAACAGATCTGGTTTTCCCGCATCCGACCAGCTTTTGTTTTTTACCCCCAGCTGCGTAATTATTTTTTGTGCCGTAAATGGTATAATCGGTTCAGACACAATGGCCAAGGAAGCAGTTATTTGCAGGGCAATGTTCAGGATCGTATTTACGCGTTCCGGATCTGTTTTAATTACATGCCATGGCTGTGTTTCTGCCAGGTATTTATTGCCTAATCTGGCCAAATCCATTATGGCTGTCAACGCTTCACGAAAGCGATAATTTTCCATTGCTTCCCCAATTCTTGCAGGAAAAGCGGCAAGTTCCGCTAAGGCATTTTGGTCAATTTCCAGCAGTTCTCCGGGCGCAGGAACTTTGCCTTCAAAAAATTTATGCGTCAGAACAACCGCACGATTGACGAAATTGCCAAAGATCCCAACCAATTCACTGTTGTTCCGGGTTTGAAAATCTTTCCAGGTAAACTCGCTGTCTTTTGTCTCGGGCGCATTGGCCGTCAGCACATAGCGCAGCACATCCTGTTTGCCCGGGAACTCCTCCAGATACTCATGGAGCCAGACAGCCCAGTTCCTGGAGGTCGAAATTTTGTCTCCTTCCAAATTCATAAATTCATTGGCAGGCACATTGTCCGGCAGGATTAACCCTCCCTCTGCAATGATCGTAGCAGGGAAAATAATGCAGTGAAATACAATGTTGTCTTTCCCGATAAAATGAACCAGTTTGGTATCCTTTTCTTTCCACCAGTTTTCCCAGCCGGCATCGGTTCCGTTCTTTTGAATGAGCCAGTCCTTGGTTGCAGAAATGTATCCGATTGGCGCTTCAAACCAAACGTAAAGCACTTTTCCTTCTGTATTTGGTACAGGCACCGGAATTCCCCAATCCAGGTCGCGTGTCATGGCGCGGGGTTTAAGGCCTTCTTTTAGCCACGATTGGCATTGTCCAAGTACATTGGTTTTCCACTCAGGATGGCTGTTTACAAATTCTTCGACTTGTGGTTGCAGCTTGTCCAATGGTAAAAACCAGTTTGTTGTAGGCTTCATAACCGGCTTTGCACCGGAAAGCATGGAGTGCGGTTCGATGAGTTCCGTAGGACTCAAAGCCGAGCCGCAGCGTTCGCATTGGTCGCCATAAGCGTTCGGATTTGCGCATACAGGGCAGGTACCTACAATGTAGCGGTCGGCCAGAAATTGCGCTGCTGTTTCATCGTAATATTGCTCGGTTGTTTCCTCTACAAAAACCCCTTTGTCGTAAAGATCCTTGAAAATTTCCTGTGAAGTCTGATGATGAATGGGTTTGCTTGTACGCGAATAAACGTCAAAACCAATGCCTAATTCTTTGAAAGCATTGTCAATCTGTGTGTAATATTTATCAACGACTTGCTGCGGAGTCATGCCCTCTTTTTTGGCGCGAATTGTAATCGGAACGCCATGCTCATCGGTGCCGCTTATGAACGCCACATCTTTTCCGCTTGAACGAAGGTAACGGACATATGTGTCGGCAGGAATATAGCAACCTGCAAGGTGGCCAATGTGAATAGGGCCATTCGCATATATGAGCGCCGCTGTCACGGTATATCTTTTGGGATCGGTGATTGCCATTAATTTTTACGCTGTATTTGTATAATCACGCAAAGTTAACAAAATCGGTGTGAGCGCAGTTGATTGGGCAGATCAAGTTTTGTGAGAGTAGTTTTAAATGAAGCAATAAGTAGTGTTTTTTGATGTCGGCAAAGAAATATCTAGATCAAATTGTAATTGGATATTATCAATATTTTTCAAGACGTTACAACTATTTAAGTAACTTAGGTGTCACTAGTTTAAACCGATCCGGATTCCCATGAAAAAGACTTTACTAATATTTGCTTTGCTTACATTGTTTGCAGATTTGGCATATTCCCAGGATGCTTTAAAGTCCCGTTACGGTTGGGGTTTTGTTGGCGGGTTAAATATGTTCGGCACATACAAACTCGCTGTTCCACAAATGAAGATTGGGGGTGTTCTATTGGGATTTGATTTTTACTACAGAATTCTGAAAAATAGTGATGCGTTAAAACTTCATTTCCAGCCCAACTGGACCAATTTCAAGTATGATAACGGAAAAGGACTAAAAGACAACCAGGAGCGCATGGTCAGGAGGAGTGAAACATTGGTGCTACCTTTTTTACTTCGTTTTAGTCCTTTGGCTAAAAAAAGGATTGGCATTTTTATTGAAGGTGGCGTCGGGCTTCAACATAAATTTAAGGATACTTCTTTAATGGATTTAGAAGTAAATTGTGGTTTTGCTCCATGTGATTTTAATTGGAAGGTCACGGAGAATATTATTGGAAAGACAACCTCCGAGAGAATTATACTTTTGGCATCTGTAGGGACAGAATTAAATTTAGGCGGTGTTCAAATTCCTGTTTCCCTGCGTATTAACGAAGGAATCGGGACATACAAACTTAATGATCAAAATTACAGTCGTAAGCAGGATAATATTAGTGACTTCAAAACCAGAACAATTCAAATTGTCACAGGAGTAACATTTTAAATATCGTCACAACGACTTTATAATAGGTTAATTATATCAGTAAACGGGCTTGTCATTTGATAAGTCCGTTTCTTTATGCGAATACAGACCTACATATTGCCTCTTCCGAATATATGGTCGAACTTTGGCGTCTATTATTTTATCGCATTATCATGAAAATCCTCATTACAGGCGCAACAGGTTTGGTTGGAAGCGCAGTGGCCCATCGCTTTATTTCAGAAAATCATACTGTGCTGGCATTGTACCGTTCGGGATCTGACAGGAGTTTGCTGAGTGATATCAATGAAAAAATTCAGTGGATTGAAGGAGATATTTTGGATATCAGTTCGTTGGAAACTGCAATTGAAAATGTTGATTTTGTGGTTCATACTGCGGCAGTGGTTTCTTTTGTCCCGCAGGATCGAAAAATGATGCATAAAGTAAATGTGGAAGGAACAGCGAACGTCGTTAATGTTTGTCTGAAATATAAAGTTCAAAAGTTTTGTCATGTAAGCAGTATTGCGGCTTTGGGAAGGCCGGATTCCCGAAAAATTATCCCCGGCCGGGACGTGTTGCTGGATGAAACCCAGCGTTGGGAGGATTCCCCCGAAAATTCAGAATACGCAAAAACCAAGCATTTTGCCGAGCTCGAGGTCTGGCGCGGTATTGCAGAAGGGCTGAATGCGGTAATTGTAAATCCAACGCTAATCCTGGGAGAAGG
>Ga0247807_10001019_pt1 | contig 17091 bp, 16 predicted proteins | sample UWRJL074202C1_FD_179931 | JGI IMG/M metagenome (GOLD analysis project Ga0247807, IMG submission 179931) | Plant litter microbial communities from Arlington Agricultural Research Station in Wisconsin, United States - UWRJ-L074-202C-1 | ecosystem: Environmental > Terrestrial > Plant litter >...
CCCTGATGGCCATACTTACACAATTTTGTTTCGAGGATGCGCCGAACACAAAGACACCTCGCACGCGCTCGAGAAAGTGATATCAATATATCGAACAATGCTTCTAGATAAGTCGAAGATTAAACCAAGTACCATACATATAAATGCTGTATTGAAAATGTGCGCTCGCGCGGGAGATATGAACTCTATGGTGACCATTGCGGCAGAAATGCCAGATCACGGCCCTGGTTCACCAGACACGTTAACATACACCACTCTCCTCAATGCACTTCGAATGGATGCGGTGATTACTCTAAGAAATACTCTAACTCCTATGCAAAAGCGAATGAATGCAAGAGAGGCAATCTTGAGGGGCCGGTATATTTGGCAAGATCTAACTAAGCGCTGGGCCAAGGGGTACTTATGGATCGACGAAGAGTTGGTGTGTGCTATGGGTCGCCTTTTAGCGGTTGGAGAGACACAAGACAAAGATGACGTCTTCCACATGATCGAACAGACCATGAATGTCCCTCGCCAAATTGAACCTTTGGGTGCCAAAGGCACGAATCTCAGTCTAAAAGAGGACGTCGATCTCAACCAATACACACCACCGCCTATGGATACTATGTCAGCAGATTTAAACGAGCCACAGAGTGAAACTCAGCTCGAGACTTTTAAACATGCACCATTACAGCAAAGTTCTGCTCCACGATCCGGTTTATATGCCAAACCAGGACGGAATACCCTCTCACTCGTTCTTATGGCGCTCCTAAACTCGCGCCGAGGACAGACTGCAACTGTGAAAGGACCAGCTGCTAACTACTGGAATATTATAACAAAAGATTTCAGGGTAATACCAGATCGGGAGAATTTTCTTGCATATTTACGCGTTCTTAGAGCAGCAAGGTCGAGCAACGAAACTCTCGAATTGCTCGGCTCGATGCCCTTGAAAGACATGGATCACAGTACCTTCAGAATCGCCATCTCTTGCTGTCAACGTGACAAAAGGAATCACAAGGCGTTTGCAAACGCAGGAAAGATTCTGGACTACATGCAGCAAACTATGAGTGTACCTGATATTAAAGTTTGTGAAGCCTACCTCGACGTAGCCATTATCTCAGAAGCTGGTGGGAATTGGACAGACACTCGGAATGCTACGACTGCCGCTACAGCAAAAGCTGCTCAGGGGAAACAAATACTTAGAGCCCTTGACCGTCTTCACCCTCATTTCACCAACCTTCGGTCACTGCTTTCTTATGGCGATCCTGCACCTATAAAGGAGCGTTCGAGAAATTACGAGACTCAAGATCCTTCCATTCAAGAAGGTGTCATCGGATTGACTCGGAGAATGATTAGTGCCGTTGATATCCTGATACAACAGTCGCTTGTCCCCGAGACCTTGCATTCTGAGCTCCTAAGCAAGAAAGCAACGTTAACACAACTCGTTACACGATATGCACCAAAGTCCACGAGATCCGCCCCAATAAGTAACAATGATGCTCCCAAGCTGACAGCAGCTATAAGCCCACCTCTTCCAACACCGGCGCCAGAGGTGAAAACCTTTACCGCCATGTGATACCGTTAGGGATATCCCTACCACTTTCAAATGTGGCATAGATGTAATTTGCTTCAGCGCCATGCTCCATGTTTATGCTCAGTATTAAAGAACATACATCCTAATTGCTGACAGCTACGCAACTGCCAGAGCCAGCAAATGACACTTATTCCGGAGGAAAACGCCTGCACTTTACGGGATATGAAGGCGAAAATGAAACTTCCTGTGGCCTATCCACGCGACCCTGCGAGTGGGCAACCTGGAACTGTATATTATAATATGTTGGGATTTGAAACTAGATGCAGGCTTGTTTGTATACATATGAAGAGGTCTAGAATAAGCCGGGCCAGACGACACCACATAATCCCCAACTCAACTCGAGCTACATATCACAACCTTTCTAAATAGGGCTATTGCCTGATTTGCAGTTGAGCCAACAATCTATTAAAAAAGTCAAAGTGATCAGCAACGCTTTGACCACTGTAAATTTTACATCAGCTGAATAGAAATATGTTGAGACGAGCGAAATATATAGATGAATTGAAGCTGGACGATGAATAGAACTGATTCTGTGTTGTGGAAGGTTAGCTATACGAAAACTTCCAAGTCTAATATGCTCCAAATTACGAGGAGTCAAGCTTCGTCCTTAGTTTAAATACACTCTGATTATTCTAACGAAGAAGAGATGCTGCAACACATTCGAAGTCCACTAAACTAACGAATGTGGCAGAAGATGTGAATTACAGGCTACACTATATACTCCCCTGATAGTTATCCAAGAAAATATAGACTTCTAGAAGAGAACAATGCAGAGGGAGGCTAGATAGCAATGATAATGGGAGCTTTACGTTGTCGGGTGTCACCCGAGCTTCGACGAGAGATGTTTGGATAAGTGTTATTAATTCATTAGCCAATCAGGCCCCTGCTACTGCACTCATATCAAAGATGATAATATTCCCTATTCTCTAATTCCAATCACCATTCCATGGTAATACAGGGTTGCTATTAATCACAAGACTCGGCGTCTCCAAATTCTATGTTCATGCATGGGTTTTCACAGACCCGCATCATCGTTGTTTGATTGCCTAGTGAATGTTGCCATTCGTGGATACGCTGCCACCGGCTTTCCAAACATGGACTGAAGATTGCTGTCTTCTTCTTCATATCTTCCACACCGGATATCGCACGTAAACTCTCCACACTTTCGATACTGGAGTCTCTCCAATGGCTCGCCGAACTCAGAGTCGACTTCGGTGGAAGTTGCACTTTGTCTTTCGAGACTGCGTGCGCGATTAGTCTAAGTTAAAATAATACCTGAAATAATGGAGCTTACAGTTCTTGGTAGTCCATGAGTTCTCTGAAAATACTGCAAGTTTTGCTTTCGTTTTCACAGTCGGTAATAAAGTTGTAGTCATCCACTACACATGTCAGTTAACAATGTATGTACCAGTCAGGAATATTTCAAGAACAGAACGTGTGCAGCCTCATAAATTCTACTCACCATGTTTCGAAGACTTAAGTCTTTTTGCTAAATTGCCTCGGTCAACGTTTTTGATAGACTGGAGTGCATCTAAAGGAGATGACACATACTTGGAGCGCTTGACCTGCTATTCAGTGTCGGCTCAGACTTTAGAATCCCCTGCGTCTGGAAGAAGTCGACTAGCGACATCTTTTTGGAGATTTTGCGCAGGCCAGTGTTTGGAAATCTAGTACTGATTGTAAGGAGCCATGAGCAGCTTTGGGGACCAGTATTTGCTTTTCACTCACCTTCGCTTTTTGTTTGATGAATTACGACTGGAGCTAAACTGGCCATCAGCCCCGAAAGATGAGTCGTGAGGATACGCGTCAAGTTTTTCGGCATTCAAACTATCTTCAGACGAAGAGCTTTCATCAACTGCGTAGTACGGAAGGCTGTCCATTACGATTACTCCGGGAGACTCTTTGTGAGGTTCTTTGGTTGACCCCGGACGGTTTCCAATATAATTTTGCACATGCTCGGAAATATTATATTCATCATTATTTTTAGAAGCACACTTTGGAGTAACGCTTGGTGTTGTGAGTTTAGAACCTGTTTCTAATTTATGTCAGAAAGAAACGAAATGTGGAAGAGACGGTCACCGACGTCTGTTGATGCCCGAATTGTCTGAAGATAAACAAGATAGATCTAGTGATAACAATTCAATATAAATTGGGTCATGTGTATTGAAGAAAGATATTTCGAATTCGCCGCTATCAATGCTCAACGGGGAGAGTCCGGCCTCCCGCAAAGTGCCTTTCACAACTTGATCTGGCATATATAACAAGTCGAACTCAGTAACTGAAGGATCTTTAGCCAGCTCGACACATTGACTTCTTAGCGGAAGCGAATTCTGCCCATGCAATTAGCAAACCTCACTTGAGATATTCACACTATATACCTCTAGAATGCAATCCAACGATTGTGCGCTAACAAATGATGTCCCGCACCTCTCTCTCCTTAGGATCCTCGATCGTTCAAGAATAATGTCTTGCCATTGAGCAGTACCGGGAGTTTCCTCAAGCCGTCTCCGCACCCTCCTCATGTAACTCATATTAGCTTTTACATTTCGAGTAACCGGTTCCATATCAAGCTTCGGCTTCACTTCACTTGCCCATTGACGAATATTGATCTCTGCGTAAGAGGGCGGTTGCTGAGATTGTAAGCAACAATATTAATTCAAAGGTTCACCCCTGAACCTAAGATAAGTGTAACATCAGAATACACACCTGCAGGCTATCAGATAACGCTTGGATCGGCTGTTCCAAATGGGCATTATAGAGCGACGAAATAGAACCCTCGCTTTTCATGTGCCGTAGTTCCCGTCTCCTTGAAGGTGATAACTGTGTAACAAGTTTCTTTACTTGGTAGCTCACCCAGCTCCTTGGTTTAACAGTCTCAGCGCATCTCTCTTTGTTTTCGTTTATTACAGGCTTCTTTCTGTGCAAGAGAAAGTCACCGAATGACCGGCGTCTTCGTAAAGTAAGCTGGGATTTGGATTCCGTTTTAATGCTACTGTTGCCATTCGCCTCCCTACCCTGATTAGTATAGAACCGCTCTTCGGAAAAGAAGACCAGGAACAGCATACTCTAAGGACTGATATAGTGCTGTCCCACGCTCCGCCTGAGGAGCCCAACGTATCGAGCGCGGTGTAGTAGACATATCTTTAGTAAGAACCATATAGGGAACAAAGGGTCACTAGATTCAACGAAAAAGCGTTCCCAGAAGTACGTATCAATGGATGGATGAGTAGAATAATGGGAGTCAGATGGAGGAATGAGGATGGAAGGAAGCGGCTTAACCAGACAAATTCAGCAAGTACTACCCATTATTTGAGGTGGCCTTCTCCGACCCTGCACACATATATACAGTCCAACGGTGTTATATGCTTTGACGCATTCAAGAGAGGAATGGATGCCTTGATTCTCCAGGTTATACTTGACGTTCTTGAGGATGTAAAATGCTAGCAAATACCTATTTTCTTATCAGATATCCTCCACTATGTATTGCTAAACTTGCCCTCGACTTTAACTGTGCCATACAACTGTGATTAATTCAAGCACTTCAAGACAGCTACATAAATGGGAGGCCTGGAAACGGCAAGATATACAAAATATTCTGCCTTCTAGCAGATATCAACAAATCACACTTTTTCGGGATACAAACTAGCATAGTGCTTGTGGTGAGTTATTTGCTATTTGGAGCAGGACCTTAGATCTTGAAACAAAATAGATTGTTTTTTGACTCCAGCTTGAATTCCTGGCACACTAAGGTGCAATGCATGGATCTTGAAAGCTATAATGATTGTTATACTGAAACTATAGTAATACACTTGACTGTCTTCAGAATGAAAACAAGTCCAGGCAACCGTGTAACAAGACATACCATAGTACAACAAAAGAGAATAAAGGCCACCGCAACCACTAAATCTCAAAGAGACCATTATTCTTGGGAATGGTAACGGTAGTGTTGTCGTATTTCTCATGTGACTATGTAAAGCAGCAATCAATGAACGCATACTTTTCATAGTACCTTGAGTCAAGACAGTGAAATCAGTAGCATAGCTTCATTGTTCTCTGTGAAGGCGCTGGGGCTTTATGTGTCAGAATGTTTGAAGGATATAACTAATAGGCCCATCAAGTCCATTCTCAGCCTCGTCTAGAAAAGGGGAAATGCACGGACCACTTTTTGTTGGCGAGCCTTTCGCAAAGTTGAACACGCTTCAGAGCGCGTAGTGGCTATACTTTTTCCTAACCTATATTTTGCACAACTTACTATCATAACTCTTGACTAAATTTAAACGTCTATCTTGTGCTGGCAGACGAGATACGATCAGTTCTTCACCCACGGTACTAAATAGGTTCTTTGAGTAATAAATCAGCATACATCAACGCTATCATGGCTCCAGGAAAACCAAAAGTCGCCGATGACTTCAACGCGATGATCAACGCAGGTAAGGATATACTCTACTGGCTAGACACAACGCCGCTGACACTCTGGTAGATCGCCAGCGCCGCAAGAATGAGGCTCTTGCTCGAGAGATATTTGGCAAAGGACGGAGATCGAGTGCACCAGGAAATGCAAACCGCAAACCTGGCACCGGACCATCCCTTGCGAGCAGAATCGGCAATGGTATTACAAAGGTACATACAGCCGCCCTACCCTTAGCGAAGCTCTGCTGATTCTGTTTGCAGAGAAGCGTTTCAACCTCTACCAACCCGGTAGGAAGAAACCCAAGACAACAGAATGGTCGACCTGCCGGTAATGTTGATGCCGAGTGGACGCACGATCTCCATTCGCACAATAACCCGGCGGCACCTCTACCTCGACACGCAAGCAGAAAATCATTTCGACCAGATCAAGCAAACCGGCTCCACTCCGCCATTCATGCCTCAGCCTCGTCTCCAGCACTAAACACTCAATTCAATGTTGTTACACCGTCTAGACCTGGAATAACCATTCGAGGAATTGCTGGACCATACATAGTGATGGCGAAGAACTTTGTTCAAGGAACAACTGCTGCAGATATCGAGAGTGCTATGACACCGGTTGGAGGAATAGCATTGAACTGCCGTCTTATAACAGAAAGACCTAATGTCATTGCTGAGATCACCTTCGAGACGAAAGAAGGCGCTGACAACGTAGTTGATACTTTCAATAACCAAAGCGTAAGTGTAGATGCAACTACATCATGTGTTTTTGACTAATCCTGCCATAGGCTGATGGCAATATCCTACACGTCTATCACAAAATTGGTGGTTCGGCCCCAAGATCTACACTCCCTCACCAGGCCTCAGCTGCCCCTGCATCTGCTCCTACCGGACCTCGTTCGAACGGGCCTGGAGGTGCGTACGGTAATCCAGATAGATATCCACAAGAACAGAGCAGCGACCGCAGACGTGACTATAATTCCAGAGCTGATATAATGGATGGTTCCTATGGATTCGATGACCGGATGGACGAGGACGATCGTGCTGGAAATAGTGTCAAACCCAATCTTTACAGTGATAATCTGATCAACAAGCGTGGGCGTGGCCATAGTCGGGATAGAGGCCGTGGAGGTGGCCGTGGCTATAACTGAAGCGAGATTACATAATTTACTTGACCGATCACCTGCTGTTGAGTTTTACCACAGTAAGAGCGCCAGATATGGAAGTACAGTACTGAACAAAGACGATACACATCACGCTATATTGTAAGGGCAAAACATACGGACTATACTCCGAGAAGAGCTAGTTCATAGGTCTCAACCTCGCATTTAGCCTATACCCTGTAAGAATAGTAGAATATTAACAGATGATTCTCGAAGAAAAACCTTGTTCAGTGAAAATTAGCGACGAGTAGGAAGAGGGGTGGAATTCCGCATTTAGTTGTGTGGCCATATCGAGGCATGCTCACTGTTGAATCATAAGATAATGCTTTCTATCATCAAACGAGCCAAAATATTGGACTCAGGAATTCGAGCTTTTGGCATTAAGGTCACATTGGAGTAGGACAACCCCGTTGGGTCTCTGTGCATGCTCAGTGTTTCATTCTAAGTGCAATGCAGCATCTGTAAATTACATGAGCAAAGTAAACTCCGTGTTATCGCCCAGGTCTTATGAACTTTCTCTTTCGCTTCGCATGCCTCTCACGATGCACCCGCTGAACTAGAGGAAACCCATCCTCAAACATCAATCGTGTTGAGGTAGATTCCGTGCTTCCTCCCTTGTACTCGACAGACCTTGTCCGAGAGTGCTGAAGTTCATCGCTTGTAGTTTGGGTTTCGCTTAAATGCCAAACTAGTAGCTAGTACAATTCCCTATTCCTGAATGGCGCTAGCTCAGATGGGTTGTAAATATATATCGGCGCCAAAGTGCCTACTCCCAGGAAGTAGACTAAAAGCAGACTACTCTCAATGCCACTGGCTTGATCCCATGAATCCTTCTTCGAGGGTCCTATCCTCGAGATTACGGACAAAGTTTTGATTGTTTCTTGGTCCTGCCTGACCACCTTGTGCTGCCCTGCTGCCCCTTCTCCGTGCGCTTCCGGGGTTCCCATCTTGTACTCCGTCAGGGGGCGGAGGATAGTATGCAGGGCTTGGCTGCAGACGGATCGGTTGGCTCGGGTCTAGGTGACTAGCTACTCTTTGGATAGTCGCAGGTATTCCTCCTTGCTGTACCTCCATAGTGGAAGCTCTTTGACGCCCTGAGCGCATGGTTGCCTGTGCATAAAGGCTCTGTTGTGGCTGCGATGGACCTGCTGCATATTGCGCAGGAGCCATTTGAGCTGGTGGCTGTTGCTGTTGATGTATATTATTATTCATGCCCATCTGAGCGTATGGCCCTGGCTGTTGCTGTTGTTGCGCTGGGTATGGCGGCGGTGCTCCTTGATGGTTCGAATTCCCTGCATACATGTTGTTGTAGTTGTGGGCCGGTGGCGCTTGAGATTGTGGCGTCTGTGGGTATTGATTCATGGGCGAGGGGCCATATGGGTTTGCAGCTGCCGCATGTGCTTGAGCCGTATGTGCCTGAGCTTGAGCAGCTTGTGCACGCTGTTTGCTCAAAGCTTCAGCCTGCTGCTGCTGCTGAGTTCCAGGTGCAGGTGATCGGTTTATAGAGCTTGACTTCAGGTTCATTGGGGGTACAAATGGGCCAGTGTACTTCGCCTGAGTGATAAAAGGATGCATCTTTGCCTGTTGAGGTGACCACCGCTCCAACGGGTTGATGTTGAGTAAACCGCGCACAAAGTCGATGAATGCCACCCGATTGTTCATTTCTGTGGAGACTGATTAGCAGTTAATCTTCTAGAATACTAATTGGTCCTCACCTCGATCTATTTCGCTTTGTTTCATGTTTTTTCTTGGCATAGCATAGGAACGGATAATCTCTGGTAGGGTAGTCGCTTGGAAATACTTTTTGCTCGGTTGCTCCTTCGTTCCATGCTCACGAGAATACTGTTCCATGCCCTTCAAGTGATATGTGCGCCTCCCGAAATCATCCACATCATGCCTTTTTTCAAAGAATTCCCCAGACTGTTTTCCCATCTCTAGCATCCAGTTGGGGGGATTGCCAAGCATCTCAACTATGCGAGAGACTTGGTTGTATTCAGACGAACCGGGAAATAATGGTAGGCCTAAGAACAACTCCACAACAATGCAGCCCAAAGACCACATATCTATTGCTGATGAGTATGGAAGTCCAAGGAGGACCTCAGGAGATCGGTAGAATCTGGATTGAATGTATGTGTATACAGTCTGCCGTTCGTCGCATGCTGATCCAAAGTCAATGATCTTAATTATTGGACTCTCCAGATTCTTGAGAAGAATGTTTTCTGGCTTTAGATCACAGTGGATCAGGCGCGCTTTATTCAACAGACTTAGTCCATTCAAAAGTTGTTGTGCAAAAACCCGTACGAGTGTTGTGCTCAAACCTCTGAATTGGTTTTGTTTGATAAGTTCGTATAAGTTGACACTTAGTAGCTCAAATACCAGACAAAGATGTTGCCTATGTATAAACGTGTCTTTCAGTCTGAGCAGATGGTGATCATCGTTTTTGTCGAGCTTGGTATTAAGCTAGGAGTAGTAAGTAAGTAGCCCAAGGACGTAGATTGAAGTCCCTTACCAGATCAAGTACTGAAACCTCCATCATGCTTTGATTGAAGTATGCGGTTCTGTTCTTGACAACTTTAACAGCAACAACTTCCTGGGTCTTCAAGTTCTGGCATTTAACAACTTGTCCAAAGGTACCTTGCCCAAGTACATCAAGAATGAGATATCGATTTCTGGAGCATGTTAGCAGTCATCATCACAGTGATATTTAGACTTGTTAACCTTGACACGTACTTATGACCAGTCTCCTCTGACCCGAGAATGTCATTTACATATAGTATGTAGTCGCTATCCTCGTTGTCGAATCCATCATTCTTAACTCCCTTGCTTGGTTTTGTAAGTACTCGCCGAGGATTTCTAGACGATTCGTATTTGAAACTTGGGTTACAAATCCTGTATGTTGAAGGCAAGTGGCTTGTGAGAGCTTGAAGCGGCTGTTTATAAAATTAGCTTCGGATCATACATTTTGGCTTTAAGGAGGCATACACTTATGAAACCACCTTCTGGATTCGCCCGGCGAAAAGCAGGCTGGGCATTGATCTTCGGACGAAGATCGGTAGCCTGTCTAACTTTGGAGAATTCAGGTACCGGGCCCCTACCAGGCGGGCCATCCAAAGACTGCTGTCCAGGTCTGCGCTGAGCTTTAGGATCGTTGCCAAACACGGCGTTCAATTGTGCTGTCGCAGAATTTGGGTAGGACTCGTTGCTGTTATTTGAGGAGTAAGGTGTAATAGGGGGCAGTTGCTGTGGCTGTTGACGACCTGTGTAGTAAGAGTTTGGAGATGGATAGTTCCCCGGTCTTGTAGGTGATTGGCGCTGGGAGGCTACCTGCGCGCTATATTGATTTTGGGCCTGGGCTGTACCATAAGGTGATGTTGGAGATAGTGTCTCCATAGGAGAATAACGCTGAGCTGCAGCTGACGGTGCCTCACCCGGGGAATGCTGCGAAGCCAATCGCGAGCTAGACAAGTGTTGTTGATGGTGTGGCCGCATTGGGTACTTCATCGTGTTATATGGATCTCCTGCATCTGACATACTCACATCCCCATTTCCATCCCTCATGTTTGGAGTAGATATAGGAGATGCAGTGACCGACTGAGGATGGCTGGCCATCCCACCTTGATATTGATCGTAATTGAAACCGCCGGGAGTCTGGGATTGGGATTGGGATTGGGAGCCTCCGTTGTAGTCGCGCGATGACTGTGACGGTGGTTGGTTTGGTGGAGCATTGCCGTTGTACCGCCTGGAAGCTCCAGCAGAGTCCGAATAGGCGCCCCATTGGTCCATGGTGAAAAGCGATGCGAAAGGTATCTCTCGAGCAGGTGTCGTGGAGCTCGTGGGGCTGGCGCTTTTTATTGCGAAGCCAGGGGAGCACAAAAGCGTTGCGGGCTCAGATACCAGCTTCTCTGGGCCACCAGTGACTTGAGAACGCGTCGCAGAAAATGAATGACCTCGACGGGGAGGTAGAGATAACCTGTTGGTAAGTGATTCTGGTGTCAACGATGCATGATGGTTTGGGAGGGGAAAGTTGACGTGGAGACAAAGTTCTAGGGTGTCGTCGCTCAGATTAAGCGCGTACGGGAGGTAGGTGTGTAATAAGGCAGAGTTGCGACCTGAGGTGCTTGGCAACGAGGCAGTTACAGATTTGTTATCGGCGCGCAGAGGAATTGAATATCAACAGAACGCATTTCGCGCTGGGAATTTCTGATGGATTATGCGCACGAGCAGAGTCATCTAGAAGCAACGTGACAACCAGCGCATCACCAAACCGCCATACACAGTTGAGCGTACGTATCCGTGGTGCACAAAGGTTGGTCGGTACCTAGGTACTTAGCCTTACTATTTTGGTCAGAGCTGTCCATGGGGATACGAGTTTATTCGTAGTTTACATGAAGATCCACAAGTCAAGGTCTCAGCATGAAGGCACATATCACATAAAGAGAGCCCGAATGCGATAGGTTTGGAAGTGTCAGCCAGTACATCCCCAAACACTAGAGCAATGCTTTACAACTCGCTTCATCTGGTAACCCCGGCTGGTAAAGATACCTATGAAGATCTCCATCATTGACCCCTCATTGATGTTATCTTGATCCCTAAATATGACTTCAGCTACAGACTAACAGCTACGATTAGGGATCTCGAAAACTGCGAGAAAGGCGTCGTGTCCCGGGGATGTAAGAGGTGATTAGCTGTGCAACGGGCGCGTACTAGTAGGTATCAGTCCATATACTGATACCCTCCCCAGGCATAGAGTCATGGTGATAAGGTACACGTGATACCCCTTTTGCAAATGCAAATGTATTACATGCTGTAAATCGCTTACATGCAAGGAGGCTCTATAGATTAGCTCTCTCTGATGTATACATACAAATTGTAATGTAGAGTGTACAGGGAACATATAACTCTGGAGATAAGTCCCCGTCCTTCACGCCCAAGCCTGGGGAGGCTTACCTAATAAAAGTTAGTATGGTTGACAAGGTCGTTTATATGTGACTCTACTGTAGTGTAGTGTAATATGTTGCTGTAGTATAGTAGTATAGTAGTATGTGACACTGTAATTGGTCCTGGTCCTGGCTTGGGGGCGCGAGGACGAGGCTGACCTGTTGGCTGTAAGGCTATCTCAGTGGGGCGACTCCATGACGCACGCCGGAGTTGTAAATTGTAGTCAGTCCCTCGACTTAGAAATCCAGAATCTCTTTGGTACAGTATATGAAATCATCTCGTCTGCCACAAGTTCGATGACTCGTTGGTCGGTCTTCGGTACTCGCAGACAAGATGGCGTCCTCAACCACACCCGAAGTCAAACTCGAGCTCAGGCTTGCTCCCTCTATTTCTCCAGACAACAACGAAAGACCTGCGGAGGAAGTGAATTCCGGCTCTGGGATGGCACCTATGGATGACAACTTACAAGAAGACGAAGGTATTAACAACATCGCCATGGCTTCTGATGAAGCCAGCGCTCTGAAAGGTCTGGGGTTGGCAGACAACGTCCGCGACCAAGACGAGTTGGAGAAAGAAATCACAAACCAGGCCAATCTGGTCATGATCGAGCAAGAGGATGCGCGGGATCTGAAGAGAATAGAAAAGGCCAACAATAGCATTCAGAAGCTCGAGGCTCACCTACTGATTCAACGTCAACGTATGGATACTGCTACTACCGATCGGCTACATATGAAATTCCAGGATGAAGTGAGACAAACTACGAGCGAGATTTTGGCACTTAAAAAGGATATCAAGGATATTGAGCAGCGCGTTGAGCAACGCCACCAGGAGCCTGCTGCTGCCGGGGGAGTTAGAGAGGATGAAGCCACAGCTGCAAATCAAAGACTCGCCACCGAAACTCAAAGAGAATTTCTTATTCGTACCGGCAAGATTACACCTTTTTCGCGCATGCCAGTTCGGGGCCCTGATGGATTCAATGGAGATCTTACGGAAGCCCTCATGGATGCGGAAGAGGAAGCAGAGGTTGGGGACAAACTACTAGAATCGAATGAATCCGAGTTCAAATCTCACCAGAATTTGCGATTACCAGGTTTTGCTGATGTACCGGAGAGCAGCCTGAATGTCTCGGACAATGAATTTGGGTTACGGCAACGTAAGAGAAGAAAGCTAGTAGGCGCGGCTTCCAATGGCCGAAGTCAGAAACCGTCCACGGACGATGAGGCCCCTGACATATATTCTCCTGACCTGTCGGTCGAGGAATCTGATCCACTCGAGGACGACGATGAGGATGACGAAATTATGACCAAGAGTACAAGTCGCAAGAGACCACTAAAGGCTTCTAATACTGCAGAAACTATCAATTTAGGTGGTATCGATGATGGCAACGAGCAAATGTACCAGTCGAGACTGAAGAATTGGGTAGAAAAGAGAAGTGCGGCTAGACGTAGTAAAACACAAGAAGACCAGCAATCGACACAGGATGATGAAGATGTCGATGACGACGAATGGTTCAAGCCGTGCCCAGATGCACCTGATCATCACTTTGACAACGGCATCAAACTCCCCGGAGACATTTACCCAGCACTTTTCGACTACCAAAAAACTGGTGTCCAGTGGCTTGGAGAACTTTACAACCAGCAAGTTGGCGGTATTATTGGTGATGAGATGGGCCTCGGAAAGACAATTCAGATGATCTCTTTTTTGGCTGGGCTACATTACAGTAAGAAGCTTACCAAGCCAATCATTGTCGTAGCTCCTGCTACAGTCCTTCGGCAATGGGTCAACGAATTTCATAGATGGTGGCCACCTCTCCGGGTATCCATTCTACACAGCTCAGGTACTGGTATGCTAAATGTCAGTAATGAAGGCCGCATCGAGGGGATTGAGGAGATGTACGGAAACGCGAGACGGCCATCGAAGTCCAGCAAGGCTGCTCAAAGAATTGTCGAACGAGTCGTGAACCAAGGGCATGTTCTTGTTACGACATATGCAGGATTACAGACCTACTCGGATATTCTCGTTCCTGTTGATTGGGACTATGCTGTGCTTGATGAAGGTCATAAAATCCGAAATCCAAATACGGCTATCACAATCAACTGTAAGGAGCTTCGCACAGCTAACCGCGTCATTCTCTCTGGTACTCCAATGCAAAACAACCTAATTGAACTTTGGTCACTCTTCGATTTTGTGTTTCCAATGAGACTTGGCACGCTTGTCAATTTCCGATATAGCTTTGAGGTTCCCATCAAGTTAGGTGGCTACGCAAATGCGACGAATGCTCAGATTCTCACGGCTACAAAATGTGCCGAGACGCTGAAATCGGCCATTAGTCCATATCTTCTACAAAGACTCAAAGTTGATGTCGCTTCAGATCTGCCTAAGAAGAGTGAACAAGTACTGTTTTGTAAGCTCACCAGACCTCAACGCGACGCTTACGAGGCGTTTCTCGCTTCTGGTGAAATGGCATCAATCTCAAAGGGCCAACGCAACAGTCTTTTCGGGATTGATATTCTCCGCAAGATCTGCAATCACCCTGACCTTCTCGAGAAATCTTTAATATCAAAGCCTGGTTATAAATGGGGTAGTCCAAACAAGTCGGGCAAGATGCAGGTTGTTAAATCCTTGCTAGAAATGTGGAAGCGGTTTGGCCACAAGACACTGCTGTTCAGTCAAGGTGTGCAAATGCTCGACATTATCGAAGAATATGTGAGGAGCCTCCATGGTTTCAACTACATTCGTATGGACGGTAAGACTAATGTGAAGGACCGGCAAACTCTAGTGGATCGTTTTAATAATGATCCTGATCTCCATGTCTTCCTGCTAACCACCAAAGTTGGTGGACTTGGTGTCAATCTTACTGGTGCAAACCGAGTTATCATCTTTGACCCAGATTGGAATCCATCGACAGATGTGCAGGCTCGTGAAAGAGCTTGGCGTCTCGGTCAAAAGAAAGAAGTCACCATTTATAGGCTCATGACCGCGGGAACTATTGAAGAAAAAATATACCATCGCCAAATATTCAAGCAATTTTTGACGAACAAGATCTTGAAAGACCCCAAGCAGCGGCAGACGTTCCAAATGAAGGACTTACATGACTTGTTTTCTCTCGGGGCATCAGACGATGGAATTACTGAAACTGGCGAGATCTTCAAGGAAGCTCAGGTTCAATTTGCGAATCAGCCACATGCACCAGAAGAGGCAGGCGCCGTGAAAAGAATTGAAGACGCATCCACCACCCAGATTGACGTGGATAGCAATAATACGAATCAAGTCGATACTGTTGTCAAGGATGAACAAGGCGATGATGATAATGAAGTACATAATATCACCGGAATTGCCGGTATTGAGCAGTTTCACGACGAAGAAGCAGAGAATCAACCTTCTGAAGAGGACCGGTTGATGGAAGGCATTTTCGCGGGATCTGGTGTACATAGTGCTTTGGAGCACGACCATATCATCAATGGTTTGCCCAAGTATTCAGTAGATCGAATAATGCTGGAAAGAGAAGCAAAGGCTGTTGCTGCCAGTGCTGCAGCGGTCTTGCTTAAGGCAGGTGAAGCTGCAAAGAAGGTCGAGCCGGGTACAGTGACATGGACTGGTGAGTTTGGCTCGACTGGTAGACCAATCAACCATCGTCGTGCCGCTGGCCCAAGTTCTGCTAATATTCTTGCTGGACTATCGAGCAGACAAGGTCTGAATTCTGGAGGCAGCACCGGCAGTTCGAGATCAGGAACCCCAAGCACTAATCAAACTACTGGTCCACCACCGAAGACTGGTATTGATTTCATAAAGTTGATCAGAGAATTCATCATCCGTCAGGGTGGCTCGGCCCCCAGCCAAATGCTAGTAAATCACTTCAATCGCATGTGTAAGACTCCTCAACAGTCGGCTGAATTCAAGTATATGCTTGGCGAAATTGCGAGGCTAGAGCGGTCTAATAGTCGCATGAGAGGTAGATGGTTTTTGAAAGACGCATACAAATGAGTGCGGTGCATGTGGTTAGATGAATTTCACGAATTGCGTTGTATATTAGAATCAAAGGCGTTCTTTAGCGACTGGCGTTTGGCAACAACTATACTGCAGCGACAGTAGTTACTTGCAATCACTCTATGCATAGATGTACAAAAGAATCAAACAAATAGACCATTTGCATGTCCGTTGATCAGTAATTATTTTTGATGATTATATAATGATCGAAGCCCTATCTCTTTCTGTAAAATATTCATGTTAAGGATCCCCCCCTTACTTATGGACTAACAGATATTTCACCAGGGTGCTCAAACTTTGTGGCCCAGGTCAGGAACTTAAGTATTAATACCGCTCAGTACTGTTTGAGTTTTTTAATGCATTCAAATGTCTAACAGAAAGTGGTGGAAGCTGAGTGATATATATATATATATATCATTTTGGAAACAGTGTCGAGGTATTACTGAAAGTGTTCAAACGATAGTTGAGCTACTAATATTCAATATATGTTACGAACTCTGACTTCCTCTGTCTTCAGGATCTTTAGCAACCTCAACCTTATATCTCACATCATGAAGCCAACCCATTGGATCCTTGACCGGCTTCTTTGCAGCTCTAGGATCACCGCTCATTGGCATCCAGGCACTAGCAAAGTCTCTTAGCCACCTCCACCACCACCTCTCTCCTAGTGTCACCAGCCCGGTCCAATAACTCTGATTCGTCATTCTCTTGCTCCTTGGTACCCTGGCAGTGGTATATTCCTGGATTGCCTTCTCAAAGCTTGCTGAGCCATCTACACCCACTTCAGGAGCGTTGTTTAGCAACGCGTTTGCAAGTACAGTAGCATCTTCGATACCGAAACACGCCCCTTGCCCACTTGACGGTAACATCGCCCTTCCCGCATCACCAATAACGACAATATTCGTACCGCTGATTTCCTCCGCCTCCCAAGAACGATACCAAAGCGCGGCCCGTACAATCCTCTCCGAGTGTTTGAAGACCTCCCTGAAAGTTCCGGAAACTGGGTGCCAGACATGCTCGTGT
>Ga0247807_10001021_pt1 | contig 17083 bp, 16 predicted proteins | sample UWRJL074202C1_FD_179931 | JGI IMG/M metagenome (GOLD analysis project Ga0247807, IMG submission 179931) | Plant litter microbial communities from Arlington Agricultural Research Station in Wisconsin, United States - UWRJ-L074-202C-1 | ecosystem: Environmental > Terrestrial > Plant litter >...
AAAAGTGTACTCTTACCACTACCGTTTCGTCCGACAATCCCAAAGAAGTCACCTTCTTCGATTTCAAACGAAATATCTTTCAACACATGTTGTAACTCGTAACCACGTTTACGTTTAAGTACATTAATAAGATACTGCTTAACACCACTATGCGCCTCGTGAGGAAGCTTGAACGTCTTGTTTAAGTCTTTAACCGCTAGTACTGTTTTAGTCATTACACATTCTCCGCAAAGTTCTTAGAACTCTTCTTAAAGTAAAGTATTGCAAGAACAATAATTATTAGTGTAATTACATAAGGAATTATTTTTATATACCATTCGTCAAAAAGTGATCCAGTTGTTATTGTGTCATGTGTTATCAAAGAGTATCGTGCATCTTGTATTGCCTGAGCAACAGGACTAAGCATAAGGATTGACCCGATTCTATAGCTTTGTTCTAACACGATCGACACCGGGTAAAGCACTGGTGTTGCATAGAAGGCGGCTTGAATAACAATGTCCCATATATGGCCAATATCTCGATATTTAACATTTGCAGCTGCTAAGAAAAAAGCGATCGCTAAAGATAATATATATAAACTCAGGACTGAAAGCAGAAATAAAGGAGCAGTCCCTAATAAATCAACACCGTTAAATATCATAAAGACCGCAATAACAACCATATTAATTGCAAGGTTAATTAAGGCAGAAATTGTACCCGATATAACTACGATATATTTAGGGAAATTTATTTTACGAATCAAATCACCACGTGCAACAATAGCTGACAAACCTTGACTTGTTGCTTCGGCGAAAAAGTTCCAAAGAACAATACCCAACAAAAGATACACAGCGTAGTGCTCAATTGAAGATCCTATTTTTAGAAGATGACCAAAGACAAAGTATAAAATAGCAAACATCATTAACGGTTTCAAAAGAGACCACAGAAAACCAAGCGCGGAGTCTTGATACCTAAGCTTAAACTCGGTCCGGACGAGTTCGGCAAGCAGTACGCGGTTTTTTTTACTAAAGATGTTTGAGAGTTTCATAAGTTCAGAAATAATTATAAGGTAGAATTAGTATTATGACTAGCGCACTAATTGTTATTTTAAACTGGAATGGCATTCAAGATACACTCAAAAGTATCGACTCACTCCTTAAACAAACGTATGAGCGATATGACATCTTAGTTGTAGACAATGGTTCTATTGATGATTCTGTTCCAATATTAGAATCGTTAGTCGCTGAAAATAATAAAGTATATCTCATAAAAAATAAGATAAATCTTGGATTTGCGGGCGGAGTAAATACTGCTATTCGTTACGCAATCAAAAACGATTATGACACGGTAGCACTTTTTAACAATGATGCTGTTGCTGACAAGGATTGGTTAAAAATATTAATAAATGGCTTATCTGCAGATATTGCGATATCAACTGGCTTACTACTTACCGAAAATGAAAAGAAAATAGATAGTACGGCAGAAATGTATTCAATTTGGGGTATGCCTTTTCCTCATAATCGGGGTAATAAAGCCGACTCAGCTCCAGACTCAAATTATGTTTTTGGCGCTACAGGTGGAGCTACCCTATATAAGACAAGTCTTTTCAAAAAGATTGGTTTTTTTGACGAATCCTTCTTTGCATATTACGAAGATGTTGATATTAGTTTCCGCGCTCAACTATCTGGTCATAGAATATTCTACAGCAAGAACGCCGTTGCTTACCATAAACAAGGTGCAACGAGTAAAAAAATTCCTGGGTTTACTGTTTATCAAACGTTTAAAAATATTCCTTTACTCTACACAAAAAATGTCCCAGTTGGTTTATTAATCCCTATCGGAACAAGGTTGTTTATACTGTATTGGCTTATCTTTAGTAATGCCGTCAAAAATGGTTCTGGGAAATATGCCCTTAAGGGTTGGCTAGCGAGTATTTGGTTTTTTTGGACAAAGTCACTTTGGGATCGTTTCTATATTCAATCTCACAAAACCGTTCCGACCGGCTACATAAAATCACTTCTTTGGTACGATCTACCTCCTGAACAAACCGGTCTTCGAAAGCTGCGAAAAAAGTTCACTGGCAAATAGCCTTTAACCTCTGTTGGTGCTATACTATCATCAGTGAAAACCATCTCTATCCTTATCCCCGCCTACAACGAAGAGCCCGTCCTCGACAAGCTCTTTACTCGCCTTGCAGACCTCGCCAACAAAACTAAGGGCTATGATTTCGAATTTTTATTTGTAAACGATGGTAGTAAAGATAAAACCCTCGATTTCATTAAAGATTACGCTGCTACCGACTCTCGTGTCAGCTACATCAACCTCTCTCGTAACTTCGGTAAAGAAATTGGTATGATTGCTGGGCTCGACCACGCCATTGGCGACGCAGTGGTTATTATTGACGCCGACCTTCAAGATCCACCTGAACTTATCCCTGAAATGATTAAACTTTGGGAAGAGGGCTACGACGATGTATACGCTAAGCGTATCTCACGCGAAGGTGAGAGTTGGTTTAAGAAATTCACCTCAAAAATGTACTACAGAACCCTCCAAAGTGTTACGCGTATCCCTATTCAAGAAGATACTGGAGACTTCCGTCTTCTCGACCGCCGGGTGGTCGAAGCTTTAAAACAATTCCGAGAATCTCAACGTAATACGAAGGCTATGTTTAGTTGGGTAGGCTTCCATAAAAAAGAAATCCTTTACAACCGCGATCCTCGTGCAGCTGGTGAAACAAAATGGAATTATATTAAATTAGTTGAACTCGCTATTGATGGTATTACTTCATTTACGACTGCGCCGCTTCGTATTTCTACTTATGCCGGTGTTGTAGTTTCAATACTCGCCTTCATTTATCTTGTATACCTTGTTATTCGCACTGTCTTCCTTGGTGTCGACCTGGCCGGTTACCCATCAACTATGGCGGTTATTCTCTTCTTGGGTGGCGTACAGCTGCTCTCACTTGGTATTATCGGTGAATATATCGGCCGTATCTTTAACGAGACTAAGCAACGGCCATTATATTTAATTGAGGAGTATCACAATGGAAAAGTTCCGCGAAAAACACGGCGATAAGCTTCGGTTCGCAATTGTCGGTGGTGCCAATACAGCGCTCGACTTCATCTTACTTTTCTTGTTCGTAAACCTTGGTGTTGATAAAATTCTTGCTAATTACTTTTCAACCGGCGCTTCGTTGATTTTTAGCTTCTTCGCCAATAAATCATTTACCTTTAAAAACAAAACTGGCAACGCAAAAAAGCAATTTGCAGCCTTTTTACTGGTCACTATTACCGGGCTGTGGGTACTCCAACCAATTATTATCTGGCTCGTCACTTCAGCACTTGAATCACAAATTACAAACGAATCTATTCTCTTATTTATAGCTAAGCTAGTTGCTACCGTCGGATCACTTATCTGGAATTACCTCCTCTACTCTCGCCTCGTGTTTAAAAAGGACGCCGCATAATGCATATTGCTATCGATGCCCGTATCATAAACTCCTCTACTGGCCGCTACGTGGAACGCCTCGTAACCTACCTGCAAGAAGTCGATACCGAAAACGAATACTCAATCCTCGTTCCAACTAAAGACAAAGACTTCTGGAAACCTCGTAATAAAAACTTTACCGTTCGTACGGTTGATTTTGCTAACTATTCATTTGCCGAACAACTTGGTTTTAAGAAGTATCTTAAAAAGCTCAATGCCGATTTAGTACACTTTTGCATGCCCCAACAGCCAATCGGCTACAAGGGTAAAAAAGTCACTACTTTTCATGACCTCACCCTGTTAAATACTTACAATAGTGAGAAGAATTGGTTAATATTTCACGCTAAACAACGAGTCGGAAAGTATGTCTTTAAGAAGGTGGTTGAAGATAATAATGGAATTATCACCATTAGTAATTTCACCCAACAAGCACTTATCGATTTCACACCCCTAGCGGCTGAAAAAAGCGTGGTTATTTACGAATCTTCAGACGTTGCCCAAATAGCCCCTAAAAAATATGAAGTTCCGTTTAAAAATTACATTCTCTACGTTGGCCAACAATCCGACTACAAAAACATCAAACGCCTCGGTGACGCTCACCAAATTCTCCTCGCAAAATACCCCGACCTTGGCCTTGTATTAGTAGGGAAGAAAAACGCTTCAGCGCTCACTAATGAAAAATATTTCGAAGACCGTAAGTACAAAAACATCCACTTCACCGATTTCGTGGAAGACCCACAACTTAGCTGGCTGTACACTCACGCCAGCGCCTATGTCTTCCCCTCTCTTATGGAAGGCTTCGGCCTCCCAGGCCTCGAAGCTATGGGATACGGAACTCCCGTCGTCAGTAGCAACGCAACCTGCCTCCCAGAGGTCTACGGCCCGGCTGCACACTATTTCAACCCACTCGACACCAGCGACATGGCTGAAGCTATCGACCAAGTATTAAGTGACAACACAATCCGCACCCGTTTATCAAAAGCTGGCTATAAACAAATCAAGAAATATTCTTGGAAGAAAATGGCGAAAGAAACTCATGCTGTTTACATGAAAATTTTAAATTCTTAATTTCCCTTTGTAGTTTTGAAGATACTAAAAGCGTAGTGCAACCCAGTAAAAATCAGCCAGAAGCGATTTTTTCTGGCGTGTAACGGTATCTGAGAAACTACAAAGGGAAATTAAGGCCACTAAGAACTTGCTTGGCTAATAGAAATACTTCGCTCGACACCTTCTCCAACAGAGAACGTCTTAATATCTGAATACTCAGTTGCCACTTGGTGGACAATCCGTCGGTCGGCTGCATTAAGTTGCATTACCTTAGTCGTCCCATTGGCACGCACTTCCTCAATCCATCCCCGTGCTTCGGCAGCCAAACGTTCATTGCGTAATTTCTTGTAATCAGCAATGTCTACATTTACCCGGTTTAAAGCAGCATTCTTGTTCCGTAAAACTGTCGAAACTAAATACTGTAGGCTTCGAAGTGTCTCAGCATTGCGGCCAATTAATAAGCTATTAAGGTCGGTTGAAGGGACGGATAATTCAATCACATCGTCTTCAACTGATACTGCTACGTCTACGTTCACTCCAAAGAAGGTCAAAAGGTCGGCCACGTATGTTCGGGCGAATTCTATTGATTCTTCTCTGTTCATGAGTTGCTCTTTCTACTAGAAGTATCCTTAGCTTTAATACGGGTAATGTTTGGGCCTTTATTCTCTGTAACTTTAGCTTCAGCGGCTACTTTAGCGCGGGCTTTTGCAGTCGCTTTTTTACCAGTACCCTTAGCAGGTTCGTCGGCCATCTTATCCATCTCTTCGGCATCACGCTTTAGAAGGAAGTGTTGTTGAACAGCAGCAAAGATGTTTGAAACAACGTAGTAAAGCACCAGTGCACCTGGAAGGCTCATCATAATAAAGAACATCATAAATGGTAAGAATTTCACCATCTTACTCATCATTACGGCGTTCAGTTCAGCTTGGTCGGGTTGTTTACCTTCGCCAGCTTCAGACAGTACGTCACGTAAACGTTTCGTAGTGGTAGTTGGTGATGTTTGCTTAGAAATAACATACTGTGTGTATGCAGCGATAACTGCCAAAAGAATCAAGAAAATATTTACACCGTTCGCGCCGATAGCGTGGGTAGTAAGGTCTACAAAACCAAGGAACTGTTCGTTAAAATTATCAGGGTTAACAAGCAAGTCTTGAACCGGCTTGAGGTTTTGCATGAAGCCATAGGTAAACTCAGCAATCTGGTCACGGTGAGTAGTGAAAATTTGAATCACTTGAAAAAGGGCAATGAAGATTGGAAGCTGAATTAACAGCATTAAAATAGAACGGAATGGTTTTACACCGTGCTGCTTATAAAGTTCAAGCATTTGCATACTTTCAGCTTGGCGATTGCCTTTGCTAGCAGCTTTAATACGCTTCAACTCTGGTTGTAGTTTACGCATTGCCTTTACTTGGTGAAGTTGGCGTACAACTAATGGGTAAAGTGCAAAGCGAATAATAATCGTAAATATAATAATCGCGATACCGAAATCGGCACCAGGAAGAACACTATAGATAAACAATAGTAAGTTAAAGATTGGTTGGACAACAAATAGTTCAAAGATATTCACAGATTAGCCTCGCATGGTTACTAGCGTATAGTATACCAGTTTTAAGCTTCTTTAAACAGACCTGCTTTAGTAAATAATTGGTCAAGTTGGTCGGTTATTTCTGAGGCGGGGAGTGTACGTAACTCAGAAGAGGTACATATAAGAACAACGTCGTGAACGCCATCAATCTGGTCAAGGTGAGTACGAATATACTCATAAAGCCGACGGCGAATACGGTTTCGACCAACAGCACCCTTAATTACTTTTTTACTAACAACAATTGAAAAGCGTGAATATTTACGACGATCATTAGTTGTCGTCTTTAAAGTAACTGTTTGAGTACGCACTGCTTTACCGTTCGTGTATACATAACGCAAACTATTGTGGCCGTGGAATCGGTATAAGGAAGAAATCATCTATAAAATAGTATACCGTAAAAAAATAACCACAACGGTTAGGAAGTGGTTAAAGTTTATTTAAACTTGGTAGTTTAAACTGTCAAACGTGCGCGGCCTTTAAGACGACGTCGCTTTAATACAGCGCGTCCAGCTTTAGACGAAATACGCGCGCGAAAACCGTGTACTCGGGCACGGTGACGTGTGTGTGGTTGAAAAGTTCGTTTTGGCATATCTCGATTATTATACATTCTTCGCCTCTATAAATCAATCCCAAGCCGCCAAAAGACTTGCTTTTTCCTTAAACGGTGACGTTATATATAGAAACTATCCCCCTATTTATAGTAGTTATCCACATATTAACAGAGGTGGTATGCAATTGTGGATAAATAACACCCCTTACTCCCCTCTTTTATTACAATCGTTTTGTAGTTGTGGAAAACTCTGGCTTTCGGGTATAGTATAGACAGTAATCGAGCAAATGTAGGAGTTGAGGGGAACATGCAAAAAGACGTACATGCACTTTGGCACAGCGTGCTAGGGGAAATAGAACTATCGGTCTCAGGGCCGAACTTCAATATGTATTGGTCGGACACTAAGTTATTACGTTTTGATGAAAACGAAGCTCTCTTCGAAGTTCGAAATGTTTTTATTAAGCGACAGTTCGAAACGAAATTCGATAAAACCGTTCGAGAAATGCTGGAGAAGAATGGTATTACCTCCCCTAACCTCACCTACGTCGTTCAAACAACCAACAAGAAACCACGCATAAGTCGAGAAACCACAAGCGATGCAGCGGACTACACTTCTAAACAAACCTCTCGTTCAGCAAGCGCACCATCATCAGGTATGTCTGGTATGCAATCTATGTTGTCATCAAACGGTCTTAACCCACGTTATACATTTGAGAACTTTATTGTTGGTTCAAGTAACGACCTCGCTCACTCAGCTAGCCAAGCTGTCGCTACAAACCCTGGTACGAAATATAACCCTATCTATTTCTACGGTGGTGTCGGGTTAGGTAAAACTCACCTTATGCAGGCAATCGGTAATGAAATTGTTGCCAATAACCCAGAGGCACGAGTGTTATATGTCAGCTCAGAAACATTTGTAAATGAATTTCTAGATTACATTCGTTTCAAGAAAAAGGGTTTCTCCGATAAATACCGTAACGTTGACGTCCTTATTGTCGATGACATGCAGTTTATTGCTAACAAAGAAAAAACCCAAGAAGAATTCTTCCATACGTTTAACTTCCTCCATCAAAATAATAAACAAATTATTATCAGTAGCGATAAACCACCACGCAGTATCCCGACTCTTACCGAACGTCTTCGTAGTCGTTTTGAGATGGGAATGTCAATTGATATTCAAATGCCCGACTTTGAAACCCGTTGCGCAATTATCAATGCTAAAGCAGGACTTTCTGGCGTTACGTTAAACCCTGAAACGGTTGAGTTCTTAGCTACGAACATTAAAACGAACATTCGTGAACTTGAAGGTGCCTTAAACCAACTCCTTGCCTTTGCCGACCTTCACCGGGTTGAACCGGATATCGCTACAGCTGAAGGGTTACTAGGAAGTGCTCACATGTCACGGCCACAACACCTTTCTAGCAAAAAAATTATCGATCAAACTGCTAAACATTTCCAATTGAAGCTTGAGGAAATTTGTGGAAACAAACGTGACAAACATATTGTTACCCCACGCCAAATTGCAATGTACTTACTACGTAGTGAATTACATTTAAGCTTCCCTAAGATTGCTGGTGAACTTGGCCGCAAAGACCATACCACTGCTATTCACTCTGTTGAAAAAATCGAGAAAGCTATTAAATTAGATTTCGTTATTCGTGAACAAGTAGCGGCCATACGGGAGAAACTATATGCCTAAAATGCTCACTTTTGCCTGGGTAAAAAATGTGTACAGCCTGCGGACAGACAGTGGTATGAATAGTGGGAATACCCAATTTTCATACACACCCCCTAGTGAAGCTCAAACACTTATACGTGTACAAGTACCTAGTTTCACCCAAGTTGCCATCATGTTATCAACGGTTTTATCCACGCTAAAAAACCAAATTCAACCACTGTTAATTACCGACTTATACCCTGTTTCCACAGTACCTACTATTAAGAAGAAAAAAGAAAATAAAGAAAGGAACTCATAACAATGGAACTGTCAGTAACCCAAGAAAACTTCTCCAAAGCATTATCGGCTGTAGGGCGAGTTGCCAGTACAAAGACTCAATTACCAATCCTCAGTAACATTCTTTTAAGGACAGATGGCAACAGGCTTTTAATTGCAGCGACTAACTTAGAAATCGCCTCTACTCAATACATAGGTGCAAAGATTGTAAAACCAGGTTCAATTACTGTACCTGCTCGTCTTATATCTGAATTTGTTAGTAGCCTTCCGAAAGACACTGTTGAACTTAAGATTGTTGGTGAGAATATCCACATAACTTGTGGAAAGTATCATTCAATTATTAATGGTGTTATCGCTGATGACTTCCCAGAACTTCCAACTATTAACGAAGCAAGCTCAGTTACCTACTCGCTTAATATGGAAGAATTTAAACAAGCTATCTCTCAAACTATCATTACATCTAGCTCAGACTCTACACGGCCAGTTCTAACCGGTGTCTATTGGCATTCGCATGAAGGCTGGATCTATTTAGCTGCAACCGATGGATATCGGCTCTCAGAGCGTCGTCTTGTAGAAACTAAAAGTGAAGTAGCTGCAATTATCCCTGCAACGACACTTCAAGAAGTACTCCGTTCAATTGATGACTCTGTGGATACTATCGATGTCTTGTTTGATGAAAGCCAAGTTCGCTTCCGTATTAACGATGCCGAAGTTATTAGCCGCCTTGTAGACGGTAACTTCCCTGATTATCGTCAACTTATTCCTGCTAGCTCGGATATTACAGCGATTGTGAAAAAGCCCGAGTTTACTCGTGTCACTAAAGTTGCTGGGTTATTCGCTCGTGAATCTGGTGGGAGTGTCACGGTAACAGTAGATGAAGATGTAAAAACAGTTTCACTCCACTCTATAGCTTCTGAATTTGGTGAAAACACCTCTGAACTTGATGGTGAAATTACCGGTAGCGGCCAAGTTACCCTTAACTCACGCTACCTAACTGAAGCATTGAGTGTACTTGATGCCGAAGTAATTTCATTTAGCTTTAACGGCAAGCTTTCTCCTTGTATCTTAAAATCAACCGATAAAGATACAAATTATTACCACGTGATTATGCCTCTTAAGAGTTAATAATCCACTTAGGTGGAAATGCTATGACTTCAATAAAAAACCTTCACGTTCAACACCTTCGTTCGCACGATTCTTATATGATTGAGTTTTCACCCGATGTAACCATTATTACCGGTGCGAACGGGAGTGGAAAAACCACTTTATTAGAGGCTATTTACGTTTCACTTCAAGGCACCTCTTTTAAAGGTGCTGATAGTGACCTGTTAAAAAAAGAAGCACCCTGGTGGCGTATTGATGTTTCATTCGATGATGAGCCGAATCGTGTCGTTAAATTCGACCCTGAAAAAGTAACCAGTCGTAAACAATTTAGTATTGATAGTAAAATAACTGCTCGCATTCCGGCTAAATTAAAATACCCAGTGGTGCTATTTGAACCAGAGGATCTTCGTTTACTTCATGGCTCGCCTGCGCGCCGACGTCAATTCATAGATAGGTTTATTAGCCAATTAAACCCGCTGTATGGCCCAACGCTTCGTAAATACGAACGTTCGCTTAAACAACGAAATAATCTTCTTAAAAACGCTCTCGTGTCGAATGATGAATTATTTGCATGGAATATTTCACTTGCCGAACATGGTTCGTTTGTTATTGAACAGCGCATTGCGTTTATTGAACAAATTAACCAAAATCTTGGTCGTTTATATCAAGAAATTGCTGGCACGCACGACGACGTTTCAATCCACTACTCACATACCTTTGTCGGTGATATTAAACAGAAGTTATTAAATGAACTTACAACTCACCTCGAACGCGACCGCTACCTTGGTAATACTTCAGTTGGTCCGCACCGCCATGATGTTATATTTCAAATTAACACCTCCCCTGCCCTAGCTGTTGCCTCAAGGGGTGAAGCTCGCACAATTGTACTCGCTTTAAAGTTTCTCGAAGTTGATATTATTGAACAACTTATCGATAAACAGCCAATTATTCTGCTTGACGATGTCTTCTCCGAGCTTGATGCTAACCGCCAACAACTTTTAACCAGCCAATTAAAAGGCCATCAAATTATTATCACGTCAGCAACCAGCCATGCCGGTGATCATATTTATAATATTGAACTAACTAAATAGTTTATTCGCCGTCAGAATCACCGTGTTGGTCATGGCTTTCGGGTAAGAGGTTGCCATTGTCATCGTAGTTATATTCATAAGTGTACTGGGTCGGGTCGAGGCTTTTCGATTGTAACCAATCCGTCACTTCTTTTTTATACATTGCAACAACAGCTTGTTTTGAAGCTGCGTCACCTTTTAAATCAGATTCAGGAATGCGTAGTTCAACGAGAAGAATCATTTTGTCATCCCCGGCTGTAGTATCGGCGGCAATTTTAAAACTGAAATTACTAAACGGAAGATATTGGAGAATAGTGTCATTTTGGGTTGCTTGTGCTGAGACGTAATCGGTACATTTAAACGATTTATATTTTACATCCTCTTCATTTACACAACTAACCACTACCCTATTTGTTAATCCCTCACTATTATTCTCATTTTTTATATAGGTGTATTGAATTAGATACGATTGCTTTATGCTATCGATATCGACAATAAATTTACCACTATATATATCGTTCTCTTTGTCATAGTCTTGTGAATTGGAATTATCTCGAATAAACGCATCTTTAATTTTTGCTGGGTTCGTATCTTCGGGTACATTCTTTTTCACGACGTTGTATAAACTTGCCTCAGTCCCGTCATGCAACTGTTGTGAAACATTTTTTACTTTTTGGTCGTAGTTCTGAATTTTTATACCTTCGCCATACTCATTTTTCGGTGACAACTGTACGATAATCGCAATTATAATAGTAATAATAACTACCGCACTAAATATAATTCCTATAATAGTAAGGAGTTTTTTTCGTGAGTCAGTTGGTTGCATATTAGTTTACCGCTCCCTTTAAGAATCCATCAGTATATATGTAGGTGTACGCATCGCTGTCGAATTTCGACAAGTCATATTCTCGGGCAGTATCCCATTCACTACCCCCACCACAAGCCGCTTCACCCACAATAACTTTACCGTTTACGGTATCGACACCTAATATTACACCAGTATGACCACATTTAACGGCTCCGCACATCTCAGATCCACTTGGGGTACTAAAGATTGCATACGGCCTTGGACTATGGCCGTTTTGCGCAGATGGATTACGGGCGATTGCGTTCGATGCGACAGTACTTCCATTGCCTGGTGAGGTACCATTACCAAACCCTTGGAGAGTTGTGTATTTGTTAATAAAGAACGTCGAGAATGAAACACAGTTAGAAAGTGGTCCACCAGCACAATCTTTTCCGGCACCACCAATATATTCGTCACTATCGTCTGCCGATTTATACTTTTCCATAAAGGCAATTGCTTGCTCGAGGGTCATACCGCCCGCTTGCAACCCACCACCACAAGTAGAAGAAATACCTTCAGAGTATAAAGTCATAATTTCAGCAGCACTGTTACCGCGAGCAATAGAGGTATTTTTAATATCCCCTGGGAATTCATAAAGATACGTCCAGGCTACCGCAACGTCAGCGGCTTGTACGAGAGTTTTCAAATATTCATATAAAGAAACGCCACTGGTGATATTTTTGCCAAAATCTCGATTATACGCGGCAGTACGAACATTATTAGGCTGAAGTGATTTAATATGATCAAGAAGGTAATTGAGCTCAGCTAATAAGAATTTATCATTTACTTCAACTGGTACACCAGCTGGAACAAAACCATTCGATTCAACTACTGGTCCACCGAAATCATTTTTATAATACTGGTTAAACAAATCAGCCCCAATTGCATTCGATACGAATGCTTTAGCGGCACCACGTTGGCCTGGATCAAAGGTAAATTGCGCTATCCCCCATCCGCCAGCTGGCCAAGTCTTTGACATTTCTTGGCGGAACGGGCTAAACCCACCTTCGTGTTTCATACTTCCAGTTATACCGGCAGCTTGTTGGGCTGTTAAACCAGCATCAACCCAGAAATTGAAAATCTTTTCACCGTTATTTGAACCCTTTAAAGCAGAAATTGTCCCCGCTGTACCCGATGCAGAGCTTGAACATACATTTGCACAGGGGTCGTAGAACAGAATATCGTTACTACTATAAAAATCCCTATCACACGCTGAAGAAGCTTCTTTCTCGTCTAATGCAGAAACTGAGGGTTGAATAGGAAATAAGACAGTAAGAAAACCAAGAATGGCGACAAAGGTGACAATTCTATAAAATACCGTTTTCATAAATTACCTTCCATCCGTATAGGTTGCATTTATTATATCAACACCCAGTAGCGACATGATTTTTGCTGGGTTGCGGTTTATACCACTTGCATCAGCGCCAGTGACACCGAGTAAGGCTGGGTCTGTTGCATCCCCTATTTCAGTTTCGAAGTGAAGGTGGGCACCGAACGACTGTCCACAGTTACCGATTTGACCTATTTGTTGCCCGGCCGTTACTTTATCGCCGGCATTTACGGTTATCTTATCGGCAGACATATGCCAGTACGAACTGATTATTCCATTAGCATGTTTAATTTTCACAATATTATTTGCACCCCTACCGCCACCAGTACAGTTGCCATTTACCCCGTTTAGTTTCGCCGCACTAACAACTTCACCATCGGCAACGGCATAAACAGGTTTATTTAATGAGCCCCCTGGGAAGTTAGTGATATCAACACCCTTGTGGTACGTTGAACAGCCAGCACAGCTTCGTGGACCCCAACCGTATGAAACTTTGTAGCCAACATCGGTTGGCAGTACGAACGCTGTTGATGCCGCCGGAGCAGCCGATTTAGCGCCCACTTCATCATTTCCATTTATCATTTGTGTTTGTTGATAATCAAGTAAAAATACTGCCATAGCTTCCAGTGAGCGAGGGTTTTTTAAGTTTGGTAAATCTGAATCGGCTACTGCCGCACCGTTAGTTGAGGCGACAGTACAGCCAGCTGAACTAAAGATGTAATCACCTGTTTCTGCATTACTACAAGAATCAATATAATCAAATAAAGGTGTATCAGCTTTAATAACTTGGTTAGTTACTAAATCTTGAATTGAATCGGTATCTTTAATATTTTTTGTTTCATCAAGCCAACCTTCTTGAACCATAAGATCGATAGCTTCACTTGTACTCATGTCTATCTGTGCTGTGGTTAAGCCGGTACACGGTAATCCAGCTGCATTAATAGCAGGTGTGTCTTCTGGGTTAGGGGTTACTAATCCAAACTCACCAGCGTAGCCGCAATAATTAGTGTCAAACTCTTCCGCGTGTGTATTTGTTGAAAGTGATTCACGTGAGAAATTTAATAACCCTGGGAGTGATGACAATATACTTCCGTTGTAACTTCCGCTTTGAATAACGGCTAATTGAGCATTATTTACAATGCTTCCTAAGAAGGTGTATTTACTCGAAGTGTCGAATGGACTAAGCGTTGCTATATCCATGTCTCTTTGAAATGCCTCATTTTCTAATGAAGCAGTTTGAAAAGCTGGTACTTGAGATGTTTTAAGTACTGGTAAGTTTCTCGCCATTCCCGCAGCTGAGAACATAGACATCATCGATATACCAGTAACATCACCAAGCGCCTCGCCTGAAGCTTTAGGAATTGCATCGTTTTTTGCAAGGTCAACAATAGCAGTTCGAGCAGCATCACCCGCTACGTTAACAGCAATTTCTGTAACCGCAGCAGAGGCAATGAAATCAGCAACAACTTTAATAACTCCACCCACAACCGTCGCAGATAAAGCTACGGTAACACCGGCACTAATAGTCATAGCAGTATACATAGCAGCTGGGCTCATAATGACATTACAACCCGGTTCTAATGCCTTATCGGCTTTATTAGCCTCGATAACTAATGGATTAGTAAGCATCGAATAACCCGGAGTGTAATTTTTAGAAACTGCTGGCTTACTCTTGTTAACGCCCATTGCTGCAAGAAGTATGGGTGAATCTAAAGCTGATGTCATTTTTCCGTCGCTTTCGCGTGCAGTTTTATTTGTAAGCAATGTACCAATAGCATCAGTGTCTTCAGCAGTAATGCTATTCGCTGTATCAACCCCAGATGCTTTAGCTTTTGCTCCTGGTGATAATACTAAATCCATACCTACCGGCATTACCTGGGCTAATTGAACAGCGGCAACGCCTGCAGCTATATACCCAGGAGCTTTAACAGCAATACAGCCTGCAACTGCGCCTGTGTAAACAGCACCCGCCTTACCCGCCTTACCTAAATGGCCTCTTACTTTTTTCTCTACTCCATCGGCAACACTACTGATTTTGTCAGATTTCGGTATTTTTTCTTGCAATTTCTTTGTAGCTTCGGCTAGCTTTTCGACAGGTGTGAGCCGCTTACTTGACCCATCTGCCAGTCCACCATTCCTGTTTAAGCCAAACTTTTCATATAACTTTTCCGTAATATGTTTTCCTGACCAGGCATTAATGCGTACATTAAAAGCACCAGCTCTTCCGAGTACTTTAGCGGCCATTTTGGGGTTCTGGGCAAGGGTTTTCGGTAAATCACGAGCCGTTACAGTAACAGGTGTAGACCCATCTTTTAAATCAATCGTGTAACTGGTTGGGTTTTTTGTCGGATAACCAGTCTTTTTTCTATTATTAGTATCGGTTTCATTATCGAAAACTGGTGTTATTCCCTTTTTCTCAAGCTGTGTTAAAGCTTTGTTAGATATTCGTCCCATTTTACATTTAATAGACTTTGTCGAATTCGCACAGACTGGGTCGGTTTCAATAATATTAAAACCGAACACTTTCATAAATCTATGTTGTAAGGCTGAAGTGCTCGAATCATTTTTTAATGTGGCATTCTCAGTAAGGTTAATAAGCATCGATACGCCACCGAAGCCGCTCCCTAGTAAACCACCACCAAGTCCTAATGCTACGATAAGTCCAATAATGCCTCCGCGCTTTTTACCAAAAGATACTAGCCGTTTTGATAACGGTGGTTTTGCATTTTTGTCAGTTGTGCCAGTAGTATTTTTCCATCCACCAGAGGCGGTGTTATCCCCTTCCGACTCTCGCTCTTTGAGCTTGTTGATATTGTCATTTTCCTGTGATCCATCAGCTGTTTGATTGTAGTTATTAGCAATATCATTAAATGAACCCTCTTGCTCGGCTTTAGCGATATCATTAAAACGCCGGTCATAATCTTGCTGACCAGGGTTTAATTTTTCCTCTTGTTTCTCGTCACCGGGCAAAGTTGGAAGCGCCATAGTTAGTTCCTATTATACTCCTGATTAGGAATTTTGAAGCCCTTGAGCCGCTTGGATGGCTGCTTGTGGGTTAGTAGTAATAAGCTGTTGTTCAGTAGGGCTAGCTTGAATTTGAATGTGAACGTGGCTTTGGCCTGCGAAGAACAAACCTTGTCCAATTGGGAAGTTCGCTAAACGCTTCTTTTCTTCTTCGGTCAGTTTGAAAATGTCTGAAAGCACATCAACCGCACTTGAAGATTGTTTTAAGAGTAGCTGCATTGAGCTGTTGGCTACAATTGCGCGGCCCATTTTACTGCTCATAAAGTCTTCAACGTCCTGGGTAATAGTTGTAAGGCCGAGGTAGTATTTACGAGCACGTTTTGCAAGGCTAAACAAGAAGTTAGCCGAGTCGTCGTATTTCATAAGTTGCCATGCTTCATCAACAATTAACATACGCTTCTTTTGAATGGTACGAGTAATGTTCCAAATGTGGCTTAGCACAATGTACATCGCAACGGGGCGTAGTTCGTCTTCAAGGTCACGAATGTTAAATACAACCATTGGGTTATTAATATCAATGTTAGATTGCTGGCTAAAGATGCCGGCAAACGTACCCGTTGTGTATTTACGAAGGCGTTGCGCTAATGACGGTCCAGTTCCACCCATGTGAAGCAACGTGTCGTATAGGTCGCTAATAGTTGGTGGTGGCGAGTTGTGAGTTAACGGGTCGCTTGTAATACCAACGCGAGCGTAAGTATCAATTAACGCCTGGTCGAGGTCAGCTTCTTCAATTGGTGAGAGTGCTGAAATTGCTACACCGTTGGCCATTTGGGTACCACCAAGCATGAGGCGGAATAAACCATGTAAGGTTACGAGGTTGGCACGCAGCGCATCGTCGGCTTCGTCGTTATCAATAACTCGTGGAAGATCGAAAGGATTAATACGAGTGTTCGAGTTAAGACTCAAACGAATATAGGCACCACCAACCGCTTCAGCTAATTTTTGGTACTCGTTTTCTGGGTCAATAATAATAACTTCAGTACCAAGCATCATACTACGGAGTGCTTCAAGTTTCACTGTAAACGACTTACCTGCACCAGATTTCGCAAATACAATCATATTGGCATTTTCCAGTTTGAAACGGTCAAAAATAACTAACCCGTTATT
>Ga0247807_10001022_pt1 | contig 17083 bp, 15 predicted proteins | sample UWRJL074202C1_FD_179931 | JGI IMG/M metagenome (GOLD analysis project Ga0247807, IMG submission 179931) | Plant litter microbial communities from Arlington Agricultural Research Station in Wisconsin, United States - UWRJ-L074-202C-1 | ecosystem: Environmental > Terrestrial > Plant litter >...
GTAGTGGTAATACAATGGATGCTGTGGGTTTTCAATGACCTGAAATACGAGAACCAAGATGATTTGTATGAAGGCGGATAGAATTGATTCCGCCTGGTTCAAAGTCAATTGTGTGGATGTGCTGACTTTTGCTGGAAAAATAATAGCATGAATGATATGAAATACCTCATCAAGACCAATTCCTGACCTGTCAAGCTCCTTGAAACGGAAACTACCTTTCGTACCTTTCTGTCCGTGGTGTAATCGCGACCCAGCGAGCAAATTGCTCTCCGGGATCGCATCAAGAGATCTGTTCCCGGGGTGTGAATAACGATCGAAGGTTAAGTATGCCGGAATAGTGGATTATTCCAAAGGTCATGTTCCGCAGTAATGAGTTATTCCAAGCCCACTCTGCGATGGAAGTTGGAAGAGACACCAGGCTTCGTGTAGTTCGCTGGGGTGGCTCGAAAGACATCTCGGAAAGAAAAGAGATGGCAATTCAAAGAACTTTTACTTGCATGAGTGCTCTTTAAAAATAGGCTACGCGTTACTCTACAAAGTTGGCGGGGACGGTTTAGTTGGAAGAAATCAAGCTGTATTGGCCATTGGTCTATAGAAAAGAATGAAGGAAGTTCACAATTCTAAAGAAAGGTGTAGGACATATTTGGCATCAAAATCAAAGCAAAACGTAATACTAAGTCAACTTCTTTCTCTACAAACTCTAATCAGTCAGTCATTATGAACTGATTATCGGGAGAACTTCTCGGATAGTAGTATCAAAATGGAGTCTATTCTTCCTATGTGCGTCTCCCACAACCTATCTCCACTTCGGCAAAGAGTTGGTCGTTAATATGATCGCAAAGATTGATAATTGTACATACCAACAGAGCCCCACCGACTGGAGTAATACCGCGTGGTATGCCTGTCTATCGTCAACTTTGGGTGGTTCCATATATTAGTGGGTATTAGTTTTCCCAAGGCTGCTGCTTGTCGTGTTTAGAACCTCGCCATTTTAACCTTTCTTTTGACACGAGACAAACTTCCTCATCAGCATTTTTCCCGCGTGGGCACTGTCCAGCTTGCCCCTTCACCATCTCCACCATTTATGGCGTTTCCCGCTCCAGCATCCACTCTCTTATTGTCTTCTTCCAACCCCTGTGGGGGTCTGGAATCCCCCGGATGAAGACTATCTCCTATCTTCTCCTCAAGTAGCTTATGAAGCACTTCCGGACAGGGTAAGGTGATAGGCGACGCACGATCGCACATCAAGATCCGTTTAGATTTGCAAATCAATCGCTAGATTCCGTCAATCTTGATGCGAGTACGGCTTCAGCAAACAGCAGCTTGGCTCTCATTGCTAGGCAGCATTGACCAAACTCTCTTTTGGTAATACATCATATTTGCACCCTTAAAACCCATATAACCCCGTTTCTTTATCCGCTTCCCAAACCAGCACACCCAATGACGGGAAGCTACTAGGCGGTAAGAGTGGCTGGCTGGACAAGCCGGGAGCTCGTTCTGGTGCAACTCGTTCGGTGGTCCCAGCCAGCCACACTTGAGGTACGGGCTGGTATCTTCCAGATATTACATGGTGGCGCCAGAAAAATGAAGGAGATTATGATGCACAATACGTGGGCTAATCATCGGTGAGTGAAACACCGGTACATGAGCACACGACCGTAGACCTACCAATGATTTGCGAGGAAGGGCCGTCTTTCACCAATTGCATCCCCTGTTAGCCACTGCAGGTCCCTGAAAGATACCTTCAGCCGCGGTGAGCTTGATATTCTGTACCTTGCATGAAGGTATTTGGATAGAAACCCGTTTCGGGACGAATAATACTGGTGGCAATTGTCTTGGAAGAAGAAAAAAAAAACAGCTGGAGCAAAAAGTACTAGTGGGAAGCTATCGTCCTAGCTCCTTTCACCGATCCATTTCGTTGGGTTCTTAGTCTCCCACGCTTGGGCTCTCGCTAAGCATATTTATGTAAGGCGGCCAGAGAAAGATATGCTATGCAATATGGACGTATGCACATAATAATTATCCTTTGTGATGCGAGCATGACTACAAAACTCAAAAAGCGAGTAGTCGTGCTTGGTGTGGGCGTGTGGGTATGCCATGGAAAGTGTATTACAGTAATACACTTTTGGCACAAGTCACCTGCACAGCATGTGACTGTAGATTTTACTGGCTGAGCCAAACATCCTTATGTCTGAACATTCAAAATATGCTTCTTGGGGCTGAACCTTACGGGCCGTGCGTGGTATACATCCCTAGAGCTTCAACATGAGATGAAAATGAGAATAAAAATAAGAATTAAAATAAGAGGATTGTTCTTGTGCTTAGTGTTGGGAGGAAACATGATTTGATTGTAGAGGACTGGAGAACCGTCCCAGAGATGTTACAGTATGTTTGCCTCGTCTTGAGCCAGTTGATTAAAAGGGTGTGAGAAGAGACTTGATCTAAAAGTTGAGTTGGTTGTTCTAACAATTTAGACGGGATAGTAGTTCCAGAGCGTGACCAGCCAGAGCAACCTTCTTTTCGAGGGGGCGTCTTCTTAGGGAACAGTGCTATCTATGTGGTAAAATGCTATCCCCGTGGTGAGATGGTAACTATCTGGTGAATTAATTTCTATGTGGTGCGGCGTGCCTATCTTGTGAATAGAGCTCTTTGTAATTTCACTACAAAGTAACAAGCGAGGCAACCCCTTCGCATCAGTTGTAAGAATAAGCAGGTAAATAAAGACTTAAGAATCTATGTCTAAAGTATTAAAGAGCCAAAGAAATCTAAAGCTTCAAAGTATCTTTTCTCTAGCCTAGAAAGCTGGTTACAAACTCAGCAAATTCCTTAGGTTTTTCAACCATTGGAAGATGTCCAGCTCCTTCAATAACTTTATACACTGCTCCGTTCCCGTAAGAGGCAGACATCTCTTTCATCGTAGCTGGCAGCATGCCATCACCGCCACCAACAAGGAAGGCACCTTTTACATGACTTGTTTTCATCTGCTCCTTCAAGTCGTACTCAAAGAGTGCATTTACGCTCTTCTTGAATCCCTCTCTACTGTTTTCCTCAACCATTCTTTTGACATCAAGGCATGTCTTTTCTAGAGCTCCACCATCATAGCTTTCTGGTACAAACCATCGCCGTGTGGTGATCTCAGCAAGCTCGGAGCCAACAATTCCTTCTCCAGATGCAATAGCACCTTCCTTTTCGGACATGGTAATGCGGTCACCCCAGGCTTTGCTGTTACCTGCTGGGGACTTGGAGCTGGTATCACAGCTGATGAATGACTCTACCCGGTCTGGGTATTTGAGCGCTGTGTTGAGTACTGTGGCACCTCCTAGAGAAACGCCGATGGCTGCGGCGGCTTTCTTGACTCGAAGAGTGTCGAGAAGAGTGATGATATCTGAAGCCAAAACATCGACTGTTACTGCCTGCGTTCCGCAACTGGAAGATCTGCCACGAGTGAGATATCTCAAGACTCGGTATTTCTTGTTCTCTGGAACAGAGAAAAATGCAGCGATGAAACCATCCCATATGCCGTAGTCGACCAATATGGAGTTACTCAGAACAATCAGTGGTGCATTAGGATCAGCTGAACCTTCTAATCTAAAAGGTAAATCCACGCCGTCTGCTGTTGTTGCCCACGACTCAATGGCTCCAGCACCACCAGGAGATTTAGGTATCGTCCTCGTCTTCAAACTCTCTGGATCAGATAGTTCCCATGCTGAAACCTTTGAATCCAAATGACGGGGAGCAGCACCGAATGTGTAGTATAAGCTATAAACACGTCTTCGTTTGTCCTTCGTCACCTCCGTCATTACCTTCTGTGCCCACGGTGTCGAGACAGCTGCCTTGAATTCTTCACCTGCCAAACCATTTTCTGGCGCATATTCATGCAAAGATAGATATTCCATGGGCGCTTTTGGGTCAATCGAGCTTGTAACGTATCTTCTCGTTCTCAACCACCCGGGAACCTTGCTGAGCATAGCAATATGCTCTTCCTTGTACCACTTATCCAACTCGGCCACCTTATCCTTCCCATCTTTTAGTTCGAGGAACACTGCAACCACCACGTTTCCTGTTCCCTCCTCTTCAACATTCTCCAGCTTCTTGAAATCCTTCGATTCCCTACTCTCCACAAAGTCATATAGCTTTCTGTCAACCTTGATCTGCTTCATAGTATCCACCTCTCTTTGACTCTTCACTGGTGGATCTCGCAATCGCAAATACGCGTCCTTTGTAAGCTCCTCCATATCCGTGATATCATAAACAGCCATCCACTCCGGCTTGTCAGGCGTACCGCCTCCGTCTCCGAGATCAGTTGCTCTGTAACGGAAGCCATTCTGGCAAAATGGAAGACGGAGACGGGTAGGCCCGTGTTCATTATTGTACCAATCGTGGAATTGCGAGATTGGTAGGGAAGGTTTAGGTTGCCTGCCGAATTTAGGGATCAGCGATTGCAGTTGAGTAAAACGTAGATAGGAGCTCATCGAATTAAGGATAGAAGTGGTAATCTTATTGACAAGAAGAGTAGGCAGAAGACTCGAAGGGAGCTTACATGGTAACATAGAGGATTCCAGGAGTGGGCGCCATCTTGTACAAATTTTCTGATGAAGCTGCTGAGGATAACTGTATGCTTTCTTTACCAAGCTATAGTATTTTTCGTAGAATGGAATAATCAATCTCACGATGTACAGTAGAACACAACTTTGAACGGCGACATAACGTTTATGCTGCAACTTTCTTGAGATTCCCCCACTATTTAGCGTCCTTCAATGCGGGGTCATGTACGCCTGGGGTAAGTATTTACCCGCGTGTCATGAATAAATTCAGGGGTACATGGTGCGCCAAGACTCAGTTATACAAATTAATATAGAGCATCACACAGACAAGACAGACTTTTGTATGAAACCTCTTCCGTCAAATTCCCTTCAAGCATACCTAGGTTATTTGATAAAATATGGAATGTATGAGCTTCTAACTTCTTGAAAAATCAAGCCTGCTCTTATAGGTAAAAGCTTACATAAAATCAAATTCAAAGCTGCTAAGATTTAATCGAACTAGAATTTTGATATGGGTATAAGTTTAAGTATTGTTGCTTTCTTCGCATTATATGTATTGAATAGATCTGCCTGGGTACGTATTGCTATCAATCATACCATATAGCGTTCATCCCAAAACCAGGCTCTTTGACGTCGCAGTGTGCAACTCGTCCCAGAAACTCTTCGTTCCACCGATAGATTTCAATCCATCCTTCTTGATCATCTGTTAAGGCGACCCACTCATCGCTCCAATCACAAGGGCTGACAGCATTTGAATGACCTCCGCTTGTTGGTGTTGGATTTAGGCATATCTGCCTTTCTATGTTTCCTGCCGAACCAAGTTTAAAGGCGGCAATGTAGCCGGTAAGAGACGAAGAATTGGAGCGAGCAGTTGCGTACAGATACTTTCCACTATGAGATAAGGTGCAGACATCTGATCTGTACATCTTTGGGTTGGGGATGCCTACTATGTTTAGTCTTTGTAATTAAAGCAAATTGAGGGAAGGGTTCACATACCTGGCGGTATCAGAGGATATGTTATCTGAGTAAAGGTAGGTATATGTGATTGTTCGTCAATCACATAGACACCGAGACGGTTTCCTGCTTCCATCAAGACATACAGATAGTTCCCACTAGGATGTATAGCAACCCATCTCGGATGATCTCCTGCAGCTGGAGCTCTTAGCCTGTTGACCAAGGTGAGGTGACCTGTCTTTGGATCTTTCTTGTGTGTCCATATGCTATTTCCTCTAAGATCGGCAGAATATAAATAGGTTTCTGTCGGATCGTAGACCATGCCGTGAATGCCAGTCTCGGGGCTGTACTCATAATTTTGTACGTTTTCTTCGAGTCCACCATCTTTGTTGACAGAGAAAACATTTCCAAAACCTGCGTGATCATAGAAAGGGTTGCCATATACGTTGAATGGCGCTTTCTTTGCTGCTAGGACGAAGATAGCTCTGGTGTTCGTATCTGCTCTCGACGCCTCGGCTAGAAAAGGTCAGACTATTTAACGCTGCAAAGAACAAGCGAACATACGCTGGTGCGACATTGGATGTGAGGCATTATGAATTAATTCCGTCGGACTCTTGACGGTATAACTGGACCATTTCTTCATGGAGGCTCCATAGATGTTCTTCTTCGCATGCTAACGCAGGAATAAGTCAGGCAAAGAGGTGTGAGGTAGCAGCGGGTGGAAGAACTCACATCAAAGGTCATCCATGATATCGGCTCATCCTCAGGGATAGCTGTCCGCTTGACCATCTCCAAGCTCAAAGATACATCGTCGAATGCAAAGGTGAATATGGCACCCGGCGCAGTCCAGGTGCCTACCATCAAGTGGTGTATCATTCTATGAGACGGAAGGGAAGTCGGTAGACGACGTGAGATGCGTGTATTCAAGGATCGTAGCATCAATCAACATCAACACGAAGCAATTGGATGCAAAGTCACCAGAAAAGATACCAGAAGTAGAGAGGTTCGTACAGCAGTGAAGGAGGGGTTCCTTTTTCGACCAAGACACTACAGTGAATGCCCAGCTTCATGTCATGTTGTGCCGAATCGACTTACCGTCTGGGATGGCGGAGAGTAGTGGGGGTTTGCGGATTTGCGCCTTCACAACTTTGCACAGCAACACTTACCAGCCACAACCACCGTGATTTAGGCTTCGCGGGTAAATCTTTACCAGACAGGCTTTGAGCTACCCCATACTGCTCCATTTCCGTGGTGGGTGTATTCAAATTCACCGTCGCTCATTCGCCAACTCGCCCAAGCAACAACCGCTCGAGAAGCCGATCAACCATGAGGGGTACGTGCGACTACGGCATAGGAACTCAGATGATACGATTTGGAACGGCGTGCGTTGTGGGATTCAAGACTATTAAAACCTCCGGCATTCCCTCCGTTTCTCAATCCTACTCTGCTCTTTATCCAGCATCTCTTCCCATCAACAACCAATTCCTCATCACCATTCCTCTGTGAAGCAATAGCCAGTGAGTGATCTGCAGGCGTATTTCTAAACCCAGAAGACTAACAGTTCAGCTCCCTCCCAAAGACTACCCACATCCCACCTAACAGCCTCGAAACCGCTACTATGGCGTCCAACGGTTCGGATAGATTCGATCCCAATTTCACCAAGCACTGTATCGACACCATTGGCCCCAAAACCGGCCCAAGAGAGAGATTAGTCCTCGGGGCTCTAATCAAGCACATCCATGACTTCGCCAGAGAGGTAGAACTCACGGTCGACGAATGGATGATGGGAGTTCACTTTGTGAACTCCATCGGACAAATCAGTGACTCAAAGCGAAACGAGGGCCAAAGAATATCCGATGTTCTCGGATTAGAATCGTAAGTTTTTTACTTGATGATTGGAATAGGAAGAGTGGCTAACCGAACACAGACTCGTTGACGAGATTGCCCATAAGCTCATGACCGAAGGAGACTTGAGCCCAACCTCCTCCTCTATCCTTGGTCCATTTTGGTCAGCAAATGCACCTTTCCGTGAGCTCGGCGGTAGCATCATTCAAGACCCCGCACCTCTAGGACAACCCGCCCTTATGCACGGCAAAGTCACAGATCTCGTCACTGGAAAGGGAATCCCCAATGCTGTGTTCGATATCTGGCAAGCATCCGCCAACGGCAAATACGATTTCCAGGACCCAGACAACCAAACTGACAACAACTTAAGAGGAAAATTCAGAACAGATGCGAACGGAGAATACAATTTCTACTGCCTGAAGCCTACTGCATACTCATTACCCACTGATGGACCCGCCGGTGTACTGCTGAAGTTGCTAGATAGACATCCTATGCGACCTGCTCATATCCACTTGATGGTAAGTACCTTATAACCTTCACCCCTGTGCTTAGCTAATGCCTGTACCAGATCACACATGACGATTATACACCTGTTACCACTCAAATATTCCCTGCCGATGACCCTTACCTCACCACCGATACTGTGTTTGCTGTCAAGGACGATCTGGTAGTGAACTTCACACCCCGGGAAAACGATCCAAAAGCAAAACTAAACCTGGAATACAACGTTCTATTAGCACCTAAGGGATATGGAAAGGTAGAGGGCAGCCCAAAACCAAAGATCGATGCCATTAAGTCATAGGCGTTACATACTTGGGAATTTATTTGGGGGAACGAATCGCTCAAGCGGGAGCTGTAAATACCACCGGCCAATTTTTGTATCACAAAATATTGATATCTTTTGTCTAATAATATACATGAATCTAAAACATAAGAGCAATGATGAACTAGTTAGTATGTGAGTGTGTAAACTCTAATCCACAGTGTCAACAATCAAGCTAGAATAGAACCTACCAAGACAGATTCTACCTATGTAATAATGAATCTACTAAGTATCTTTCATTACTAAGATACTCAGATCAGCTATCTTTTTACTATCTTAACTCCATCCCCATTATTCTTGGGACAATTGCGAGTTGATCCACCGCCCATTTTCTAGTTTCTCTCGCTAGTCATCTACCTGCGCAAAACACTATCGGGTTATAGGGTATCTTTCGGCAAATATGAACTAAAGTCTGGTTGAGATAGAAAGGATATATGAATAGCAGCTGATCCTGATTTCTAGGCAGTTAGGTAGCTAAAAGCTCCTTTATTGTTACGTGTTATTGATGTGTGATACGTCCCAGTTTGCCAGACCCGCGACGAATCATAAAACAAAGTTGCCATCTTCAGCCTTCATGGAGGTGCTGCGATATCTAACATAGCTTCATTTTAGGATGATGGATTCTTGATGGATTCTAAGCTAGTGGATGTTGGAACAGGTATCTATATAGCTGAGCTTTACACGATAGCCACTTACTAACTTCTTTGGTTTCTAAGTAATAGCCCAAGAGATTTTAGTAGGAAGCAGCCGCAACGAGAACAGCATGTCTCAATGTGGGGCTCGTAATCTAATGTCTCACTTCGATACATAAAAGATTGTATAACGGGGATGATAGGGCTGTTTGGGAAATAATCTATTTGGTTTCTCGAAAGACGACCTTCAAAGGAGCTATCGAGCCATTTCCAGAGCCTGGATCTACCTAGGTAGGCATTTCTGTACCATCATACACCAAAAATAGATATCCTTAGAACAAAGCTAGATAGTATCAGAATTGCTGCATGTACAATCTTCAGCGTAGTTCCGGGACCTATATATTATTGAAATTTTCATAGGGTGTTATCCCCGAAGAAAATAGATAGATTAGTCTGTCTAGATTATACTCAACTATCCCGAGCGTCTGTTCGATGATTTCGCCAATATGAATTGGATGCCGAAAGATTGTGTTCCCGCTCAGATCGATGCTCGTACACCCTTTAGCCAGCTCCTGTCAGGAAAAAACGTAATCAATTAATTATTCAGTGGTAACATCCCTGAGACTTTTGGCTCACAGCCTCATTAAGAGCAATCTTCGTAATCCTTCCTTGTGTCGTAAATTCCTTGATCAGGCGGCCAAATGGGAGGAAGATCCGGTTCCATTTGGCTCGACCAGACCAGTATCCATTTCGATGTCACGATTCCCCTGGGAAGTAGCAAGCGGGCGTCGAAAAGAAGCATCGATTTCTTCCAGGGATTTTCCTCGGGTCTCCGGCATGAACAGGATGGAAACGACGACCACTAAAAGCGACGAGAGCCCAAAAAGAAAATAAACTCCGTAAGAAGAATGTTCTAAAAAGATGGGCGTGGTGAAAGCCACGATCCAGTTCACCAGCTACGGCTGTCAGAGAATGCACCCAACTTTGGTGAAGAAGCAAGACAAGACTTACCCAATTGGATGAGCGCGACAGGCTCGAGGCACTCGCTCGTGTTTTCGCTGGTTGGATCTCTGAAATGTATACTTGAAAGCCTACGGCCCACCCAGCACTGAATGCGATAGCAAAGAGATATATCATGACAACCACCACCCATCGCGCAGCTCCGTGGGTTGGAGAGACACTTCCTATCAGGCAAAACCTTTGAGTTAGTTCCGTGCTATTTAAATTTGAAAAGGTTAAGCCAGAACTGTCGCAGCTATTTGCTCTTGAGACATATACACAGGTAGGGCTGTATGTAGCAAAAGTAAATAGTGCTGCAAAAGACTCTCTCTCACTAACTGAAATATATTCCGGAAGTTTTACTCACCAGAGGCATACAGGACACCTATTATCAGCATGCAGGTGGCTTGAAGAACTCCGCCAACAGTCGTCGAAGTTTTCCGGCCCCAGTGATCTGCCAATAGAAAAGCCGGAATGGTAGTCAAAAGAATGACCAACGCTGAGACTCCAGATGCAAGGAAGGAAGCTGTGCTACTGGTAAGACCAGCAGACTGAAATAGAAGCGGAGCGTACTACTCTTGTCAGCCCACATCTAAAATCGCATGGAGGTCAAACAAAACATACATATAAGACACCATCAATACCGCTCAGCTGCTGCATTCCTCCTAGGAAAACACCTAAAGCCGTCTGCTTCCGTGCGCTTTTCGCAAAAACAGAGAGAAGGTCTTTCCATTCCACAGGTTTTGCAAGGTTGTCACTGTCTTCCTCGCTCTTCTCCCGCTCGGCAGCGAGAACATCCAGCTTTTCCCAGACCGCGAGAGCTTCTTGGTGTTTCCCAACTTGACTCAGCCAGCGTGGGCTCTCGGGAGAGAAAAGGAGCGCGGATAAGGTGAAAATGAAGGCGAAGATCGCTTGCAGCCCGAATGGGAGACGCCATGAAAGAGAAGATGCAACCTTGACGGTGCCATAGCAGATGAAGTAGCCTGTTGCAAGTCCGATAGTAATAACAAGCTGAGGGAGCGAAGCTAAAGTCCCTCGGTACTGAGGTGGAGATATCTCGGTGATGTATCTATGGGTAGAGTTAGTCTTGCTTGGGCTATGGCACTTGTTATTTAGGTGGGAAAAGCATCCAACGGACTGCATTTTGCGACTCACACAACAACAGTACTCAAGAACAACCCCTCTCCAACCCCTTTTACTGCCCGTCCCACAATCAACATGACCAATTTAACACTCGCGCATTCCAACGAAGCACCTATCCCAAAAATTGCTGTTCCAATAGCTATCGCCTTAATTCTCCCTACTGAGTTTGCAAGGTGCCCTCCAAACAAGCTAGAGATGGCTGCTGGAATCAGGATCGTGGAAACCACGAGACCGTGAACCGTGGCCGAGAGAACGCCAAAAGTCTGCGCAAACTGTGGCATCGATGTTATGGGACCGATGGTACCAGTATCCAAACCGAACAAACCACCCGCTGCCGATATCAATATCGTTGAACGGACATATTTGCGAATATGCAATTTTCGCACTAGGTCGGTCAGAGCCATGATTTTAATCGTTATTGTATCAATGTGCTCCTCTCTGCAATGAAATCTACATTAATTGCTTTATACAAAGTATGCGATTCTACATCACTCAAGCTTTTCTTTTCCACTTATCCCTACAGCTACACTTTACGAGCGGTCACAGTGATTCTTGAAAAAATGAAACTGAACGAGGCAGGTTTGCCGAGGTTGGCCCAAGAGTCAAAAGTGGGTGGGCGATCTTTACATTCTTATGCAAGAAAAGGTGTGCTACATCTTGTCTAATTATATCAAATCAAGAATCAGTGATTAATTCTACAGTACCTCCTAATTTGGCTGTGGTTTGGTTGTCTTGATTTGGATTACCTCATCTTCTTCTGTTTGCTGAAGGCGTGCGTGACCTTAGACAAGTGTCAACTGAAATAGTTCATTTGATCAGCTTACAAACGCAGAAGTCTAAAATATCGACTTGCTTCCAGAGCTGAAACCTTTCTATTTTGACCAAGTGGTTAAGTCAAGATATTAACCCACAGCGATTGAGCATAGGAAACTCTGCCGATACTTCTTGGCAACGGTCTCGCTTCAAACCCCTTATTCTGGTGATCGAAAACAGGGGTATCGAGGAAAGTGTGAGGCCAAATTGAATTATAAGAGAGGTACTATGCTCAACAATTCGGGCTTTGAAACGGTAGAAGCCAGCAGTTTAAATGTAATATAAAAGGATTCGGGAGCAGAAAAGCATTAGAACCTGTGGATTGAGTACCCGTACCTACGTGTTCATCTCAGAAATTAGACGGAGCGTTACGAATCATCGCATAATCTAATAATGTATAAGGCTAGTCTATGATGCCTCTTAATCACGTAGTTTGTATGTGCATGCTTTCACCAAACCGCTGTACCCAACTTCGACCCTTACTCAATCAACTGTGTCATCGTCCGTAGTAAGTAATTTTCGATGCTCCTCTGCCTTCTGCTGGTCCATCTTATCGAATGGAATGCCACCTTCGACCCCCTCCTTCACATGCCCTGATTCATCCACATCCTCCTTTAAGAACAAGGTGAAGAGGATAACCAAAAGTACCTCTCCGGTGGCACGGTTCTTGAGCGTGTATCTAAGCGTATGTGAGCGCTTTTGGGGCCTGTAAAACCAGGAGTTGGACATTGCTTAAAATTGAGGGGTAGAGAGGAGAAGAAAAGGGAACAAACCGAAGTCCTTGTCCATCCCAGTAACTCATAATAGGTATTGTGATGACAGGTAATTTGAGAGCGAACTCTATTCAATGTTAGCTCAATACATACCATGTATCGTAAGAGACGAACCATTAAAATCTAAATAACCATTGAAAAAACTGCATCCGTATGTTCGGCTCGATTCGTACTCGAAGGTCTTTCGTTGCTCCTCACTTCCAAACCATTTCTTACGTGCAGCTTCAGAAGCAGGTATACCCTTCTCTGTTCTTAATTCCTCACCACTTGCAGTACCACCTTCGACTACTTCAAGGCCGGCATCGCCTTCGCCAGCATAATCTTCTTCGCTTTCTCCCACATGGAGTGTATTTAAAGAACCACCTAGTGGCCCATAGAGGTATGGTTGATCAGCATACACATCTCCGTCTAGCCCTGGATCCACAGCCCACTACACATCAAATCTTTAGCATTTATCTCATAAATACCCGACGACGATAGCAAAAATTGTGATCGACAAAACACCAAATGGCTTGAAATTCATGTTGATTACAATTTAGACGTGGGAACATACCTTTATGAACTTCATGGCTACACCGAACCCTGGCGGTAGACGGTCACGAATTGGGTGATCAAAGTCGCTACACAAATCTAATTAGTGAAAATCATTTCGCATTTTGAAAGATATAGACTGGACTCCAAAGCTGCCGGATGCCCAAGGCCAGTTGCCTCAATATAGTTCATTTTCCATGTAAAATAGATTCTCAAAGGAATAAATGACTTACTTCCCAAATACGAGATCATTTCCGTTGATATTCTGCTTAGGCGAAAATGCGAAAGTGATAGCATAGCTGTCCTTTGGATGCGATTCAAAGAATGGTGCGCTTTCAGGACTTTCACGAGGAAGACCTTTGAAATCCTAGAAACACAATTAGTCTTTCGTTTCTCTTCTTATTGACGATTAGAAATAGCCTACCTTGATTCTCACGTTGACTTTGGCGCTGATCAAATCGGACTCAACAACCGAGGCGGTGGGTGCGTTCACATACACTATTTGATGAGTTTTGGTGCTGGGAGGAAGTTAATTGCTATGCGTAAAGTACAAGAGCCATAAAGAACGACACTCCCGTGCTTGGAATCTTCTGAATTGAGATTTACTTACTCATACTTTGGCCCTGCCGTGACCCTGAGGACATAGTTCTCAGCCATGATTTGAGCTTCCGTTAGAGACAGCTATGAATTAACTTAGTGATGCAAGTTTGATATCGTACAGAACCTCGTAATTCCGTGTGGTTTCTGAACTTGATAGATTTTATTATTTTTAATGTTGTTCTCTACCACCTTGTCGAGAATTATTAAAAAAGAGGAAGCAGCCAGTGACGTATCGAAATCCTCGCCACATCCTGGCTCGTGCCAAGACACTGCTCATGTGATATAGGGCAAGGTATATAGATCAAAAAGGTAAACACATTTTTCTACATTGCCTCGGAGATTTAGTATCAAGATACAAGAAATTCAATAATTGCTGGAGTATGTGCATATGGATATCCAGGCTGAGCTAAGTGACAAAATCCGAGAAGGTCTTAAAATAATCAATATATAGGGAAATATGTTTAAATTGCCCTCTACTACTCTAATCTGATACCTTTAACTCCCTATTCATTTTGGTCATGCATGATGAAGCGATCAAGATCAATTCTCTCGTAAAAACTAATATGACCAAATGCAACCCAGTATTGTGCCAGTCTGTTAGGCGAGATCAGGATGAGCTGGCTTTCAATATACTTGTCATCCTTAAACATCCTGCCAGCAACATGACCCTCACTCTCAACTATGCGTGCTCCATTGAATATTTCTTCGGTGGCGACGCGTACTGTTTTCGAGAGATCTTCAACCCTGAAAGTAAGTTCTCCTCTTGGGACATTAGGGTCTCCTGTAAGCTTAATGGCATAGAGACTTCCTCGGCATATTCTCTCTTGGGTCTTCCTTAGCTCGAATTCTTCTCTACTTTCGTCATCTGCTTGATTTACCTCCGATTCATCAAAAAGCTCTTCGTTGTCCGGCTGGTGCATCAATAAAAATTCACACCCGTGGCCACTGTAATCGCCAACCCATATTCCTCTCCAGGGCTTGTCCTCCGTGGGAGTATAGAGTGTTGGATCCAGCGTAGCATAGGTATAGACTTCTTCTCCTAGATGAATACCATCCCCGATTTCCATCCACCGTCGAATCCGGAAGGATAGATCACTGATTTCAGATCTTGTATGTGGCTTGTGGTTAATACCAGCAAACCCCTCTTGACTCGAATTACGTATTCGGTGTCGTGCCGGAATTATTCGTGGGGGCCACAGCTCCATACTCGGATGTTCCTCCACTGGTCGTGTCAATAGAAATGTTGAGAATATCCCAGGTCTGTGATCACTAGTATGCATAGGGACCTCCCGGCTGAACCTCGATGAGAATGACAAGTCTCTTAAGCCGCCAAGCGTCGGTTCTGGGGAAACTACATCAAGCTTTAGAACCGGCTGGTCTATGTGAAGCCGTATTTTGGGATTAAAGAAGTGGACTAGCACCTCCTCGTTTGCTTCCCATGTTTCAAAATTAGGAGGTGCGCGCTCTGCTACAAGTCGGTAACCTTCTATACATCCACGACGTGGGTCAAAACGGACGATGATGATCTTCCCAGTCAGCCAGAAATCAGAGAACCATATCTTGTACTTTGGGAGGAACCAGTGAGGGTCGTGGGCGATGTAGAGCTCTCTAAATGAATTGCATGGGTACGGTGAGGTTATTGTCCCTCCAGGAACATTGTCTTGTATATGGCGTTGCCAAATCGTGTCCGAATGACCATGTGAGAAAAGAGTTTTGCAAGATCTAGAAAGAGAGATAAAATCTATGGGCTCTAGAAGATATATTTGAGTTAGCTAGCTCGATATAGCAACAACGGAAAGCTGAAGAGAAAGCATGACTCCAGTCTAGGGTTCGGCAATTCTTCGTGATAACTTTCGATCGTCACAGAGTGCATGCACTCAAGCTTTCGTAAGGTAGGAGATGCCTCTATGTCACTCACCAAGGAATCCAACGATCAGATCAATTATCTCCGAAGGGAGACTGATAAGCTCGTGCCCGCTTAAAGATTTATCAGACGGGCCTATTGTAAAGACTTGGTCAGTCACTAATACTTCTCAACAATGAATCTGTAACGCATACTCAATAATCCTGAGCTAGATGCATCCTCGGACGAAGCTTTTCTTTCAGATGGTTCATCCTGTCGCCTGAACTTGGTCGCTAGCTCCTCTTGGACATCAACGCCCAGCTGTACATCCCCATCGTCTCCAGGATTCGTGCGTTTGTGCAAGAAGCGATCGTGGTTGACTTCTTCTAGGCTCCCAAGCTCTGGAGGTGACATGTCGGATCCTGACCACCTCCCCACACCGCTCGGCGAATCTTTAAGGAAGGGGTAAGAATCCAATATTTAATACAGAACTAGCTCCTTAAAGAATATCAATACTAGCTTCCTTCCCGTTTCTCCTCGAGATTCTCTTGTCACGAGTTTTGATTATGCATGCAGCGGCGGGCAAGAGAAGTAGCTCTGTAGGCAGCTTCCCGAGAAAGGAAGCTCTCCCTTTTTGTTCCTGCAGAACAAAAAATAATGCCGATCTGTACGTCTCCAGAAAGTCCTGTAAATCTCCTTTCTCGTAGCGTCCTGTTGGGGGTGACCAGTTCCCATCAATACCGGTAGTTGTTCAGTACTACTGGGAGCATCGGTCGGGTATATTTGGCTTAATTTGGATATCCAGAAATCGAGCTCGGCGTGCTGTCGTGTAATGTCCCCTTGATCATTCCTTATACTCTATGGAAGCTGGCACCGCTCGGGAATGTGGTGGAAGAAAAAGACTCTGGTCAGAGAGGTTCATGATGTAGCTGGCTGGGATTGATGCACCAATGCATTTACTGACTACCGCGGAACTAGGAAAGCTGCCAGCCGGTTTCTAATAAGCGGCGGCTGTCACTTCAGGCCAGTGCGATCCTTACCATATGAATCATCAAGGCCACATTCTCGCACATTTGGGTCATTATAGGCTCACATCGTCCGTGGAATGCGTAATATATGCAATATATTGGGCACGGTTGGTGCTGGTGCGGGGAGGCCTCGTGGCAATTACATGGATTACGCTATGTTCTTGTCTTGTAGAAGGTAGCGAGCAGAGTTAAGGACGAATTCCAGCACAGTTGTAACGAAAAGCGTCTCAAATGCGAGAATCTGAGTAAAAACAAACTAGACGGCAAGCCTGCATCACGAAGTTGGACGTCCTTCGTTGTCTAGGCAAGGAGCGCGCATAATCCCCCCTGGTGTGTTGGTTTGGTGGGGGCATAATAAGAATGTCACCTCTTCTCATCAAGTCCCACTCAGTATTCTTACGAAATATTGTCAACACTCCAAAGCGATACAACAATAGAATAGGCTATTGTCACTTGGGTACCTTCAAATATGTGATCCTGATAATATTGCTATTGTCAACACTTGCCTAGTCCTGGAAAACTGATGTGGATACTCGTGATACTATTCCACCCTTA
>Ga0247807_10001024_pt1 | contig 17066 bp, 10 predicted proteins | sample UWRJL074202C1_FD_179931 | JGI IMG/M metagenome (GOLD analysis project Ga0247807, IMG submission 179931) | Plant litter microbial communities from Arlington Agricultural Research Station in Wisconsin, United States - UWRJ-L074-202C-1 | ecosystem: Environmental > Terrestrial > Plant litter >...
CAAGACGGAAAGCATAACATCGCTGAGATGGGTAATATGGGAGGCATAAATGATCTGATGAGGATGGCTGGTATGTCAAGTATACCAAACATGCCAACTATGCCCAACTTTTCCTGTATACCTAAAATATCTCACACGTCTGGCGGTGTTGTAACTATCAACGGGTTACCGGTGGAAGACTTGTCAAATCCAGGAGCAAACGGTACAACTCAGAAGGTCTTCACTAGCCCGGATGGTACAAACATCACCATAATCTCAAGTAAGCAAAGTAAAAACCAACGTTGCCGTAGTCATGCTTGGGATCCCTGGTTGTCCATGGAGGATTCGGACGAGGACTCGGGATGATTGAATCACTAAGTTGAAGAAATGGAACATTACACCAGACTTTAGACCCGGAGTAGCTACTTTAGAAATATGTAGGCTGCAAACAAATTTAAAGGCGACTTTTCACACCAAACTGAATTTGAAATTATTTGCACAGGGCAGAGACTTCGGCATACTAATTACAGCACAGAGAGGTATCCTATAAGTTGTAGCGTGATGATAAGGCTACGCACATGGGACGTTGTCCTCCTCAGAACAGAGATCGCGTCTTGATCACCGCACCCGGCACCGATACCCAATATCCTGCAGCGAGCCGGCGTGCGGTCTCTACGAGATTCTTGCAGCTCGGTCTTTCCAAATCCTCGCGCGTACCAAACGGATAAACCGCTGTGAAACAGACCTCACCGGAACTACATCCACGACAATACTTGTGAGCCGGCCAGGCTAGATCGTCTATAAGTGTTTGGAAGAGCATACGGAAGTGCTGGAGCTGGGATGGATGGCTGGCTTGGTGCTCGGAAGAGCCGACTGTTGTTTGAGGAACGACACTGGATTCGAGATGCGTGGGACTCGAGAGTAGGGTTTCGGCTTGCAGCAAAGCGGTACAGATTTGCTTTGAGACTTGGATAACGGCTGTTGCTGCTATCGTTGGTCGGTACGCGAAAGGGATGAAGGTGTGCGTGCACCGATTGATCTCTTCTTCTTTATTTCGGCTGTTTTGGTTAATGAAGTTGCGGATCAGCAAGTTTAAGTTTGCTAACATCAAGCTTGGTGTTGACAAGAAGGAGTCATCACCATAAGCGTAGTCATATACTCGTGCAGAGTAATGTAAGACTATCACGTCCACAATGGCTTGCCAGTCCACCGCTGTTACTTCATCTGCTGCTGCTTTCCTAAAAGTCCTTTCGCCCGAGCTATCGGTTATGTTTCGTTCAATTATCATCTCTGATAACTTTCTGCGCATCTCCGATTTTTTATCATACCCCATACCAGTTAGCCTTGGCTGGTTCTCCGTGCCATTTACCCAAAGATCCACCCCTTCAACTGCATACGCAGTCACCATCCTTTCAAAGTCAACTCTAATCCTGTTGCCTCCAAGTCCCCAAAATTGGTCTTCAATACTTTTGTACATATCAAACACTGTCATCAAAGCAGTACTCTTAGAGACGTAGGGAAGTCCATAACCTCCCCTTTCTCCTTGGATCGAGTCAGTCAGAGTAACAGCACCCCGAAACTCGCACAGAATTAATTCAAATCCAAAATTCGCACGAACGAAGCCATCAATACGACCTTTCCATTCATCCCGGGCAAGTTTGCACAAACTTCTAGCTCGTTCATCATCTGTCAGGAATTCAGCTCGAGAGGTGCGGTTGAGGAGAATGATATCCTGGGTGTCTTGCGTTCCACGATCTGACTTCCCACCAGACACCCCGTCTATGTAGAGAAAATTAAGCGAGCGGGTTGTGGTATAGGTCTGCATGTAACCAGGAATATAATCCACGGGGGGACAATCTGCTGGGTCAGATATGATGCGCTGTTGCTGATGGTCGTAAAGGAAGTGTTTCTCCCGCACTTTTGAGAACGTGCTATCTGATTCACCAAAGTCATAGCAGTCGGAATTGCGGGGAACTCCAGTATAGACGTATGCGAAAGACTTCTCAAATGCCAGCCATTCCATACCTTCCACCGGGTCGTTATCAGACGGTGAGCCATGAAAAAGCTTCACGCCAGAGGGGATCGTGGCAGGGAAGAAGGACATGCCATTGTGCTTCATAGTAGATCCCCACATTCGCATGGACGAATGTATTGCATTGAATATGTGGTTCGCATTTTGGATGACAGTTGGTTCAGAGAAATTGGGGTTCGTGTGGATTTGGGCATGTGTGCATGTTGAGATTATTGTCATGCCAAAAACAACGAAGGAAAGCATTATATAGGGACTCAGGGCCGTGACCGTCAAACGTAGGCAGCTGCAAATCGATCAAAGATTCAAGTGACACATACTACTATAAACACTACCTGAACCTGATCTATCTCTCTAGTTGACAATGAAGAAGATGGTAGCCTTGAGAATTTTGGCGTATGTTTCATTCCATTCCAAGCTGACGCGCAAGCGAATCTACGCACGTGATGAGGTGATTGCCACAGAGTATAGCCAACATTATACCTAACTTCTACAATTTAGAGTCACCCCAATTGGGGAGTTCTCATCAAGGTTTGGTATACGTTGAATTTTACTATTCCAATAATCTTCTTGGATGTTTAGCTATGGAGAAGAATTTGTCTAGATTAGATTTGCGGAAAGACCTAATGTATAGGGTTCGAAAAGAGAATTATGGACAAAGGCTCGGAAAAGTCCTCAATAGTTGCCTAGTGGTGGTCTAAGGAGGTTCAGCTAGGTCCAACTCGATATGTGGTGAAAGAGTGATATCGTAGCATTATAATGTTGTGAGTAATCGGGTCTAGTTTTAGTTCTACTGAAGCTGCGATAATTTGTAATGTCATAACATCAACGAGTGGAAAGAGTTGACAGAATCAAATTATTTCGCACCCATAGCCTAGCACTAAGTCTTGGTGTTATGTAGAAGTACTTGGGCCATAAATTCATCTGATCACACATATATCAGCAGATTGCTAGCGAGGGTCATATCGCAACTTGGTGAATATACCATCTCGCTTACTAAGGAGTTGCTCAAACCTACGTTGTACTAATGAAAGCTGGGCGGAGATCATGACGTTTGCGCTTTGTTTTTAATGATTGTGAAAGGAGATTGCGGCTATTGTTAGGGTGTCTCTCAACATTAAATGAATGCGTCACCTGAATGTTGCAGAATTGAAGCAATCTCGTAAAGGCGCAAAACAACATTAGGTTTACTGGTCCTTACCGCGCTCTGAAAGGCTCGTGAACTGGATAGTGTCAGGCACACTTTTCTTAATGGTAGCGCACTTGCGGGTATGTGCATGAAGCAGGTACTTGGTCGGTAATCTTTTACTTCCCGTTCATTTTACACAGAGTCTAGAAGCTCATGCGGTTCGCAATGGTCAGCTGAACTTGTTCACGAGATGGCTACTGCTTTGTCTACGTTTTCTCCCGAGATAATGCAACCTGAAGCCTAAAAAGAAACCATTCTGCACATGTCAGTTTCTGCAACTACAAGAAGTGTTCCCTGGATTGAGAAGCGCCAAATACTAAACAAGCACAGCGCAGGTGCCACACAATTGCAAATCTAGTCTAGTCTCTGAACAAGTGCATTCATTAATGTTAACGGTGTCTCGAAGAATTCAACACCCTGGCACTTGATAGCCTCATAGGGCTAATTATTGATGTTGCTCGCTCCGTAGCATCCGAGAACAGCGGCATATATTGCATACATATTGTACGACACAATGTATAAAAGGCTCCAATATAGATATAGAGTAGCCACAAGAGGCGTTGGTCGCCGAAATGGTGGGGTACCTTGTCGAGTTCACTTCAACAAAAAGAAGTTAGTGTGGCATGAATGAGTGGTGAGTAAAGACGCAAAACTTTAAATAAGGGTCCTGATCCAATCCCACGATGAAGATGGATCTTCAGTCTGAGCACAAGCTCTTAGAAGTCACAATACTTAACAAAGCACATATCTTGGGAAGCGGCCATATAACCAACACAGGCACCATCCGCGAGAGATTGGCGAGCGTTACCCCACCGTTCCATCTGCGTTCGTTATAAACCCTGTAACCCCATACCCCACACACACACACCGTTCATCTTCAGCCTGCCATTAATACACCAATTGCAACCTTTCATATATGTCCCAAAAGCCGGACTTCCCAGATTTCAGAAGTTACCCTTGCCGGTACCTGTCCAACGCCATCCCGTAATGGGCTTTTAGCAGTTTTCCACTTTGGAGATCTGAGATGTGTTTGGTTCGTGCTTGCAGGGCCGTTACTGTACTTGCGCCGCTCACATCATGACCCTGTGAGCAGACCTTCTCATGCGGGGAAGTATTCGAGCTCTTAAGATGCCACGGGATTGCCATCCCAAAGCAGCTCGAGGGATCGTCAGGTGGCTCAGCGCAGTGGAGTAAACAATGGCTCGCCGAGGTGGCATGTGGATTTTTCATTTAATCTTGAACCCTCTCCCTATAATGTGTGGAGATTGTAGAATGAAGCACATTCTACATATAAGTGGCGATGGTCTCATTATGTCAACTCCAAGCTCCGGACCTCGACGAACTGAGTGACAATTTTAGCACGTTGAGCAGCCTCTGTCTTCGTCATGAATTTCCTCGTCCTTCTCACTCTACTTCCCTTGGCTTTTGCCGCTCCAGCTGCAGAAGTCAGGGCCGCCAACCCCACAGTGTCTCTCGCATTCCCCAAAGCGACAATCATCGGCCAACCTGGGAAAGTTGAGATTTTCCCAGGGATCCCTTTTGCAAAGGCACCCACCGGGGAGTTGCGTCTGAAGCCCCCTCAAGCAATCACCCAACCATTCACTTACACTGCGAGTGGTAACGGAAAGGCTTGTCCGCAATTCTACTTCAGTACAGTCAAGAACGATGCGATTCCTACTTCAGTTCTTGGTTTACTTTTGAATACACCTTTATTCCAAACGATTTCGAATGCGGGTGAGGATTGCCTGAACATCAACGTCCATCGTCCTGCAGGAACCAAGCCTGGCGAGTAAGTTATCAAAACTTGCTAAATCCACTCTTCTGACCTTGCTAATGTCAATTTTTTTATAGTAAACTGCCTGTTCTATTTTGGATCTTTGGAGGAGGGTTTGCGTTAGGTTCGAACTCTATGTATGATGGTGCCCCATGGGTAGCTTCCTCCATAGCACGTGGAGAACCTGTCATCTTTGTGAGCGTCAATTACCGGGTTGGAGGCTTCGGTTTCCTACCTGGTAAGGAAGTCCTTGCGGATGGGTCCTCCAACCTTGGTCTGCTTGACCAGCGTCTTGGACTAGAATGGGTTGCTGACAACATTGCTTCGTTTGGAGGTGATCCAACTAAAGTAACCATTTGGGGAGAATCAGCTGGAGCGATGTCCGTCCTCGATCAAATGGCGCTGTATGATGGAGACCACACTTATAAAGGGAAACCTTTGTTCCGTGCTGCAATCATGAATTCTGGTAGTATTGTCCCAGCAGACCCGGTAGACTGCCCAAAAGGTCAAGATGTGTACAAGACTGTTGTCGATGCTGCAGGTTGTTCAGTAAGTCAAGTTCAATTCTTAGAGGGTGCGCAACTACTAACCAATCAATAGAAAGCGGTTGATACTCTTGCTTGCCTCCGAACCGTGCCATACCCTACATACCTGAATGCAACCAATTCAGTAGCAGGTATTCTAAGCTATTCATCAGTCGCACTTTCATATCTTCCACGGCCTGACGGCAAGGTCTTAACTCAATCTCCCGAAGTCCTGATTGCAAGTGGAAAATACGCCAAAGTACCATTTATAATCGGTAACCAAGAGGATGAAGGCACGTTGTTTGCGCTCTTCCAGTCTAACATCACCACCACCGACCAACTTTCAACCTACTTCCAAAACCTATTTTTCCATGGTGCTAGCAAGGCGACTATAGATAAGCTCATCAAAACGTATCCGGAGACGATTTTCGACGGCTCGCCATTCCGCTCTGGCATTCTGAATAACATCTACCCACAATTCAAGCGTCTTGCAGCTATACTTGGTGACCTTACATTCATCTTAACTCGACGCTCATTCATGAACATTGCCAATACCGTGGCACCCACCGTTCCGTCATGGGGATACATGTCATCCTATGATATTGGAACGCCGGTTCTTGGAACTTTCCATGCTAGTGATCTTCTCCAAGTATTCTTCGGATTGATCCCGAACTACGCATCTACCGCCACAAGATCATACTATTTATCTTTTGCGAACCATATGGATCCAAACATCAACTCTGGATTTAAAGAGTGGCCGAGATGGAGTGTTGGAAAGAAGTTGATGAACTTTTATGCACTGACTGGGTACACGATTGATGATGATTTCAGGGGTGATACTTATGATTTTATTGTGGAGAATATTGCATCTTTACACATATAGGGGTCCTCGGGAATATAAAATGAATGAATGAATTATGATTGATAGTTACCCGGATATCTTATTTTTGAACTGGTGACAAATGACTTGCAACAGGCTCGTAAGTTGCCGCGCGGCGAATTATTGATGGCTATGTAGTAGTAAATAATGTGTCGAAAATGACCTAAGCAAAACTGTCTGAAGTATCGCTGGGTATTAGGAGGCGATGAGAGAACATTTTTCGACATGATAGACATCTAGAAAAGATCCAATCAGAACGGCTGGTCAGGAAATGGAGAGTGGGTCACGTATAACTTATTATTGCGAAGCAACAGATATCTAAACCGAAATCTAACATAATACCCAAAGAACATACAAACAATGATATAGACAACATTTTCTCATACTCCTTCACCTATATTTGGGTGGTTTGATGTAGGAACATGAGGCTCACTCTGAAAAAGATGCTGAGGCTTCTATTCTAGGTGATATAGCCACATCAACTATGCCGAAATATGAAAGGGGCGAGTTTCGAGACTCGCAATCTTAAGGCCAAAGACTATGAGTTAAATTTATACAATCGAATACTACTTTCCAGGGGGATGTAATGTTGACATAATAATCTAATACTGTCATGACCGTTCAAATAATAGAATGTACGCAATATGAGGCCGATATTGAAGTTGTATAGCTCACATTATCAGGAACTCGTGGTTTCACATGCTGTGATGCAGATATATTGCATATTTCTCTCCCTAAGTCAGATGAAGTCGTTACAGTAGCTGCAACCAGCAACAAATCTCACTCTGAAGGCGAACTTTTTACCGCGAAATGCAACCTCTGGCACTATCTTCAACAAAAATCCCACCGTAGATCTGACCCTCGTTCAGGTTCGGTTCCTGATATCCATCGAAAACAACACTGGTGGTCTCAGTTGGTTTTTTCGCCATCCCAATCTGAAATTGCCCACCTCCGCTATTATCGTTAGTGATCAATTTGGTTACCGGCCTGAGTGGCTTCTCCCCAAGAGAGTAGTGTATCTGCAAAGTACTAGATAGCCATTAGCCTCAAAGAACAAAAAGACTGAAGCCCAAGATTTTCAACATACTTCTTCCCATAATCCAGCGTAACCCCAAAATTCTGCCACTCATCTCCGCTAATCCTCGTCGTCCAAACTACGTTGTTCCTTCGATCCAAAATTTTCCATAATCGCCTGTCCAATCCAATAGTTGATACATTCGTATCAATCGGTTGGTCTTGCGCTAGCATAATTCCGGCATTGATAGAGAATTGATTGCTAGCGTAATCATTTGCTTCATGCCAGACGTTTAGGTACTCGTGTGTCAAATTCATCTTCCGTCTGGGGTCTTGCTTCACGCTCCAATGAAAGGTTTTCACGCCCACGTTACTCTCGTCAGAGCCATTGCCTAGGAGTAATCCCGCTCGTCGAAAACCAAGTTGTTGGCTCCCGCCGCCAGGAACGAAAATTGATTTATCAGAGATGGTCACCTCGAGCGCTTTGTGGTTTGGCACATCGAATCTGGAGGGTTGGACACGGGGGAAAAGAAGGATTTGTGACCAAGTGAGGTTTTGACCTTTGGTATAATTCGCATTGAAGGGAGAGGAATGTGTATCAAAAGTGCTGAGAGGAGTATTCTTTGGGACCAGGCCATTTAATACTATGGGACATTTAATGGTGGTGTCCACGTTAGGCGATGCTTCTGTCACGCATCCGAGTCCTGCTAAGATTGTACCTAATATCATGTAATTCATTATTACTCAGAAATTCGTCGACAGTTTTAGGACTATTTGTCATGTGGTGTATCGTTCCAGAAAGTGAGCTGATCGACTGAATGCCAACTACTAGCTTAATGGAGGTACCTATACAGTTTTGGTACCAACTGAGACCTGTTTGATGGTAGGAAATTCCTAATCGTGATCTTAATCGGAAACATAATCGATTGTAAGTTCGGCGATATACACATATATATTTTCAGAATCGGATAATCTGCGCGGAACGTCGCGGGCCGAAATCCGAGCTGCCTGAATTGGGGACCGACCGAAAGCAAATGTTCCGAGTCATCTTGATGTATTTAATTCCTCCCTCTATCGCGACTCTGACCACGATGCAAAAGATCACTTCTGCCAAAGAATACTTTTACTTGGGGCAAAGTGGTACGATAGCCTAAACCGTTATATGTTCGTTTATGCTTCTTTATTCCTATTCGTTGAAACTTCAGCTTTAGGGAATCACTTGTGAGGTATTTGTGAGGGAATCCGTGCAGGTTCAAGGACAGTTGACGACTTAGGTAAATAGGTCGATTACACGGAGCAAATGTGACATAAGAAAGTCTGGCCTTAAGGCATTAATTATACATATTCATGGTTTGTTGCATTTCGTAAGTCAGTCACCTGGTCCTAGCCCCTGACAGCATTTCTTTACTTTATATGATGCCGTACCAACAGGCTCTAAGTATATCTTTAATTATTCTAACATACACATTCAAACTAAATGCTTCACGAGTCATATAATCCCCATTCAGTACCGCTCCACTCCCGTGTTTTTCACTTTCCCTTTATCTCAATAATTCTAATCTATGGACTGCCAAATTTGTCTCCACACCCTGGGTAGACAGGAGTTGTATGAGGATCCTGTCCTTCCCCATCTAAGAGCTCTACCCCACTTACTACACCATCCTGTAGTTTCTCTTTTGTTGTCAAGCATTAACTTACTGCATATTCTAATTCTGCATAGGAGTTTACGAACAAAGGAAGCCTTTATGACTATACGTGAGACAGTGTTCTAGTCAACAGGTAGGAGTTATTGGAAAGTCCGATGTGCAAATTTAGTTGTCTGTTTATTGTATTGGAACTGGAAATAAAGTAACTAGTAGATGATTTCTTGCCACTACCCATTTTCATTTGCGCTATCAATTTTGGTTGCTCTTATTCCCAAGGGTGACATTACTTTTGCCTGTCTAATTTTTGTATAAGACATGATGCGCTATGTGGCTATGGTCTCCTAAACTGCACTATCAAGATATGTACTCTCTCCTACAATATAAGGCTAGTTAGTCTGCCCTAAGAAACTTCACAGAAAGTCTATTTTCAATTGTCAAATACCTCCCTTTTGGCGATGAATAACATGAAAAGCAAAGGGGGTTTACTGAAGACCTTGAAGAATACGAGATAGTTCTACTTAAGCATGAAGCTCAGCTTGATGTTATTGGTGCAGAACTCAAAGAATCAGACGCTTCTTTCACCAAGTCTATTATAGAAGGGAAGGAACACTAAGTTGGAGGCGGAAAGCTGCCTGTGGGAGACTCATATGCTTTAGCTAAATTCTATCACAAGTTTCCCGCCCAGATCTGCTTTGTAGGAAACTCTGATACGTGATGTTTCACGTTTGGAGGCCCTGTTGGTTATTGTTAGGGACAGAGAGATTAGAGAATTAAATTGGCAGTATCTATCTGCATGCTTGTTGTGTGTTCCTGATACAGAAACTTCAGCCGCCCTTTTCCAGCATTTAGAGTACGCCTAGATGTGTTAAAGGGCAAACTGACGCGTTTATATTAAGTTCCTTGTACTTTTGTACTGTAAGAGATAGTCAATTTTAGAACAACATATGTAGCAGATATTGAAAGAAAAATGTTGCTTCGCCTTTTGCAAGACCATTCAATTCATTGTCGCTTCTTTTAAGGAGAGATGCAGGCCTTGAGCGCGTGCGAATCTCGTGACTTAGCGAGCGGTATGTCTCTTAAATTCGAGACAATGAAGCTAGCATGTTTGGTTAGTACTAGCAATGGACGTATACCTCTTCTGTCATTGCATCGATTCATGCCCCACGTTGCTTTGCTGCTTACGCTTTGATGTAGCCGGATATAATGCTCAATATCAAATTGAGAAAATAGAAGCCAGGAAGTTTATTTTCTTAAGGACCAGTTCCTTTTGCAGCTCTAGTCCATATCTCAAAAGGAGAAATCAAAGATGGCCTACAACCTGGGGAAGAAGGAAGCGTCGTCCTTTCCGCATATAATCACACGGCGCGATATGGAAGAGGCAACAACAGACCCAGTCGAGATCCAAACTTTTATTCAACGCTCTTCAATCCAACCATCCATTAAGAAACAGCTAGCAGAACGGGTCACAATTGCGCATTATCAGCCTTCAGATGTAAAAACCTCATCCTTTGGTACTACTACCGCGCTCCTACGACCTGTTCGCTTCGCTCAAGCAACAATGTCAACAGCCGGCCACACTCGAGGCATGAGCAGCGTGACCAACGATGATAACACTCATTCGAGAAGCACCAGTATAGGATCAATGCCTGGAAGTAAGCTCAAACTAGCAAAGAAGAAAAAATGGACTCGGTTTCCTCTGGGTGATATCGGTAGTGGTGGTCCTGCTTTTGATGCTGCTGCTGCAGACAACGCTAGCGACACGACTGACTTCCCAGATGTTTCTGGTTCCGACTTCGAACTCTCCCGTCCAGCAACACCCTCCATCAATACAAAAGCCAGTGTTCCATCAATTTCAACAACAGTAGCCAGTTTTCCTAAGTCACAATCCCAAGCTTGTGTAGGTATAACTCAAAAGATTTTCAACAACGGCAAAAGCGCAGAGGTTTTGTCTAGTGTACCAACTACCTCTAACATCTACGGTGAGCAAAGCACTGTATCTATCGTTAACCCGGATACTAATGTGCAATCTTCTTTAACTATAGCCCAAAAGAAAATTCTTCCACCGGAGGCGTTAGAATTATCTTCCGTCAATGAGGTGAAATCAGAACCAGCCTCTAGGGGGACAATAGTAAATGCAGATGGCATGGAGCAAGATTTGGACCTCATCTCTATGGCGGGCATTGCTCAAGCATTTGCAGGCAATAACGCTGCAGTAATCAAGGGGAAGGATTGCAACTTAGATACTGGAGATTCGAGATCGGCCTCAAGCAGCAAGGATATTTCAAGGGAAAGTTCTGCTGCTGATCTTTTGACATCAGTTGCAGACACATGCCAACATTTTGGATTTGGAAGCAACATAATGGCGAGCTCTATTCCCTCGGTACAAGTCTCAGCGGTAACCTCTCGTCAAACCGCTTCAGATATAGAAGAAAGCCGTGAAGTAGTGACCGGACTAGCTATTTCGTCACAGATACAGAAGTTTGAAAAGCTTACTGCCCGAGATGATTTCGACTCTATCGATTGGGATCCTGCATTTTCATTAGGTATCAGTGACTCGCCCGAACCAGTAGTAGCACAACCCAAGAAAGTAGAGTACACCACGGTTGGATCTCTAGTTAGCTCTAGCAGCATCCCGCAAATTACAGCTCCAAATCGTATTCAACGTGAGGGTTCTGGTCGGAGGGCGGCATTGGTGATACCACAAGTCGGCGGCTACCAAATGGGCTCCTATTACCATCCTCGCTTTCCTGCCAGCCCATACAGCCAGAATCTCTCGCAGAACCCGGTAAATGCTCGCTTTTCCCTCAGCCAGGCACCCGATTCGCTTTATGCTACATATGCTCACAATTCACGAAATGGGCAGCATCAGAACTGCGTACATCCGACAGGCCAAGAGATGGAAGCAGCTTACGGTCAAAAAGGTAAACTCGCGTCAATAATAATATGGAGTTGTAGCTAACAGATTAACCATATTTAGCTCAAATATTCCCAAGAATACATGCTAGTGATCTCCCGCCTTCTAGTATTGACACATATCGAGTACAAGACCCACAAAGCAGCACCGACTTCCCAAGAGCTTTCCCTGACCGCTTTCCTATAAATTTAGATGGTCAAGATATTAACCAGGATGCTAGGGAGCCTTTGTGGGATCGCGGTTCAATCCCAGGAATGTCAAAAATGCAAACCTTACAGAGCCTCTCTAAATTTGACAACCCAATGAGAAATCTAGCCCAGAGTCATCTACAAAGATTCTCAATCGCCTCACCAGCCGATCCAGGAGCGGCCATCGAGACACTTTTACGTAACAAAGCTCCTAACTCTCCCAAACTTGCCTCTAAAAGCTCAGATTCTGGCGAATTGAATCGGGCGTATAAGTTTCCTTCACAACCACCGAACTGGGGTGGTGGTGGCCCATCATCTTCTCAATCCAATCCTTTATATGGTGCTTTTACTCCTACGCCTACTAGACACACACCTCCTGCCAGAGGTCCACAACCGCTCACGGCTGGGCCACCCGGCCAACGCTCTTACCCACCAGTACCTAAATTTGACGCCGGCTCAATAGATACTTTATGGTCTAGCAACCCCTTAGGCTATTCTCAAGGTGATGCTTTCACTAGCTATACTTACAGGGGTTCTCTTTATGGGAGCGAATATCCGGCCGCTGATCTCAATCTGGGTCCTGCTGCTCCACGCACACAAATTGTAGATACCCTTGATGCAGTGGTCGCAGCCAAGTACTATCCCAATGGTAAAACTTCTGAATTTTACCAGCCCTTAAGCTTCATGGAGCAGACTGAAATGGACCGAGGCCGCAAACTTACTAGAGCTGAGAAAGCCACTCTCAATATCGAGCAGATTGTCTACGACAACTATGAGGGGCAGCGGCGATTTCATATGACTTTTGATGAATATGACGAGGAGCTTCGTCAAAGACAATTAAAGCCTGGTTGGGGATACAGTCAACATGTTCCAATCCAACCTCCTTCCAAAGTCAAGGATTACAAACCTATAACCATTGAAGAAATGAGCAACATGCCACTGGTTGAGGCGGCTCGCCCGCTCTTTCAAGCTGCCTACGGCTCGATGCTGAGATACGTTAATCCAAGTTCAGCTTCCGACAAACTTAAAAGCGGCTACGAAACTAGTGCTGAGCATCTGCTCGATCGCTCCGAGGAGGGCAATAAGAGTTTCTTTGGTGAGGACTGGGGAAAGCCTAAGACTCATCGTATTGGCCGTGATCCCAGATATGGTACACGCGGTTTTGGTAGACCTTGAAGGTGGACAACCTCTCAGTAACACTTCACGATATGATAAACTTCACGTTTCTGCATCGCACATATTTGCAGCAACCTCTGTTAATTGCTGTAATAGCTTGCCGATCAAGCAAACTCTAGGATCCGATCTTCATTTTCATAATTAGTGTACCTTGGCTACAATGGTTGCTTTTCTCTAGCATAGGCAGGCATTAATGATGGATAAAATAGCCTAATGACTTTTCACAGTAGAATGCCGTGGCGAATTTCACCTATGTTGATCACAGTCCAAACATAATAGGTCGCTTCGGTAAGCTTATTTTTATGGTGTTAAATATCACAACGGATGTTTTCGAAGAGATTTGCATTCGCCTTGTTGTAACTGCTATAAGAATTGTTCTTCTGCTTAGCTAGCAAATGACAAGAAGCACTGTAATGTTAGTGTTGCTGCGGTGTTTGCGGTCACTTTTTCTCTCTAGTTTAAGTTGCTGAAAAGTATGCTTTGGTATTGCATCAGATAAGGCGTTATCCATGTTGAGTTTATATCAACAATCCAGGTACGTGCTTGAAGATGGTATAAATGTCAAATCAGATGTTGATGTCGTTGGAATTTTCTCAATATGGACAAGCATCTCTTTCATTCATCTCGCAGCCGTACTCAGTTAAGCCCGAATGCTTGGCTCTATTTTCCCACAGACCCCATTGCCGAGAATTTCCCTTTGATCACAAATTCACCAATACAAAGATACAAAAATGCGACTGCGAGTGTATAATGTGATAGGAAATCTTTTTGGTGACTAACTGCACTGCTCATTGCTCAAAAAGTTGCGGTCTGAGATGGCCATCCACAAAATCCGTGACAAGATCCCTTGTCCCTGCCATATCCAGGCCCCTGCGGTAGCCACCCCTACCTCGCAGTGCTGAAGCCTATCAGCGATAGCCAACAATTACCAAAATAGCCAATTTATACGCTTGGATAGACGAGGTAGAGGCTGCGGCAGGGCTGTTCTCCTGAGGCTGAGGCTTGCTAGCTGTGACATTTACAACATTTAACGGAGGAAGTGGAGCAGCAGTCATGGTCGGCACAACTTTGCCCATGGGCTGCAATAGAAGTGCATGAATTGTTGCTACCTGATTGGGTTGACTACAGGCCGTGAAAACCTCAGCACTGTTGGTAGCTGCTGTGCCACAATGGTATTTTGGACATACTGGGATGGAGTTGGTATCAGCGGCACAAGAAGTGGACTCAGTTGGGCTATATAGAAGCGCTGAGGGCAGCGTCTGAACTTTTTGGATTACTCGTTATTTACCCACAATTGCTCTCCGTACGTTGAGAAGAAGCAACAGGATATTTTAGCTGAATCATTTTCGATTCTACACCATCGATACAGTCGCAACTCAACCAACAGCAATATGTCCTCCCACAAGCACGCACCATGGAGGAAGTCGGTATTAATCCCTTGCTGGGTAGTCCAGTTGATCCTCCTGTTGGCACTAATAGGTGAATCCGCGCTGGCGCTCGCAGTTGTGAACGATGAATACTTCTATAACGAGTTTAATGAATATGAAGTCAGAAAAAATGTGTTCAATGTGTACGTTCCACTACTACACTGGCTTTACTCGTCAAAGATTTTTTAACTCACTGTTACCACAGCGTCGCTGCCGTATTGCTGGCTATAGGAGTTATAAGCATAGGTCTTACCATTACCGAGATCATCCTGCTTGCGCGCCACAAGCTTAAGCCTAAGACCTTCGTCATAATGAACACGATTAAGTCAACGGTCCAAGTCGCAATTTTTATTACGAGTATTGTGGGGGTTGCTGCTCAACGTTACGGACGTGGTGTGGGAAGTGTCAGTCTCGCAATCCAAGCAATCTTATTGTATGTTTCCCCCTCTATCTCTTTTCAGCCATTGAACAATGTTCTAATAATCCTTTCAGGTTATCATTCCTTGGTCCTCTAGTCTACGGTAGCGTCATCTACCACCGTGACCGAAAATCTGGCGGTGCATTATATAAAGGTGTCCACGCTAACGACCTGCCAATCGATACGTCTTACCCATCGCAATACCCACCCACAAATTATGCCCCCAAAACCTACCCAAATTCCTACGAACCAGCACGTTCTACGGATGGCACAACCGCGCGTGGTGATCTAGAGTCCGGTGTGATGCCAATGACAGAAAGAGGATATGGGCAAGCTGGTGTGCAGCAGAATGCTTACGGGCAAGCGAGGGGCTCTCCTGAGAGTGAGCCGCTGGCTGCGAAACATGCGAACGTACAACAGGGAGAGGCTTACGAGTTGGCAAATCGTAGGGAGTTGAGGTAATTGCGAGTAGTGGTAGAAAGGAGAGTGAATGAGATTGAATAGTGGATGGGGGAAAGAGGGGGAAGCATAATCATAAAGAGAGATACCCACCTGGATGGCGTTTGGAGCGTTTTGTATACTTGGGACTATTCGAAGACTATAGCGAATAACAACTTTTCAAAAACTTGCCTGCAACCTGTAGATTGATATCAACGAGAGCTCTGGGGTACTAAATATACCTCTCTTCGCTATCAGAATATTGAAAAGGCTCGACTGCAACCCGTAGTGTGTATTCAATACTCAACATCATATTCGAAAGGTGCTTATGTTGGTTTATGAACTTATGACCATATGAATATTGGATTAACATTGTGGGTGGCTAAAGTGCAAGGAGCAGCCCTCACATCAGGCACTTTTTGTAACCCTAAACTTCGTGGCTGGGAATTCAAAACACCAGGTAGTCACACCAACACCAACACGAACACCAACGTGAGCTGATGGCGAAAAACACAGCCTGGCCTGTACCAAGACGTTTCGGCGGATTGGAAATACGACCCGGTTTCGTGGGATTTTGGGTGGAGTGTTGATGTAATGTGATGGGCATTTTGTGGAGTGGTGGTGGTTGAAAGAAGGCGGGGTGAAACCGGAATTTCAAAGTGGAACTTCTGTACGAAGTAGTTCGGTGCTAGTAGGCGTTTTTAGCAGTTAGACTTTCCGCCCTGTGCAAGGAAACCGCGCTGGTGTTTAGTTGATTGATATGGTGCTCTGTTGGAACATCATGGCAATGGTAGAGCAAAATTATACCACTGCATTCTACATTCTCGTAAGCCCAATTGCTGGACATTCATTCTTACTGAGTTTCTCTAGAAGTGTGAAATACTATAAACAGCCAAGTAGGATTTATTCAATCTGGCAGCCAGTATTAAAATCCACGTCAAACTTTACGATTGTTACACAAAACGCCTCCATAAAGTAGAGTTTGATGAAATTATGGTAGCGAGTATCCCCTGGCGGTATAAAAGGGGCTCGCCAATAAAAGTGCTTGGCACTGAACGTACTAGAGCGCTGGCGGGGCAAGTCCATCATTGTTACTAAAAGCAACCTCTCAACTTCTTCTCTCGTAAAATGATATAACAATCCATGGAGAAATTCTGAGTAGAATGATGATCACGGATCAATCTACCCACGTCCCGTATCATGTTCCTCCACTGTTTGATGTTTTGTGATTGTTTTTGTGATTTGCAAGGGTATTTCAACGGTCCGAGTTGTAACCCAACCTCCCCCAACCTCCTCTCAAAATCCATTCCACCCAGCCTCAACTTTCCAAGTCCCACTCGTTAGACTGATATAGGCTTGTGCAGCAGTTTACAATGGCGTCCTTTCATCTCTGCATACACATTGGCTGTAGCTGCATACACGATGAATTTTGGAGACTTGGATTTGCAAAACGTGCAGCGTAAGTACTAT
>Ga0247807_10001025_pt1 | contig 17054 bp, 13 predicted proteins | sample UWRJL074202C1_FD_179931 | JGI IMG/M metagenome (GOLD analysis project Ga0247807, IMG submission 179931) | Plant litter microbial communities from Arlington Agricultural Research Station in Wisconsin, United States - UWRJ-L074-202C-1 | ecosystem: Environmental > Terrestrial > Plant litter >...
ATCGACCTTGATGGTTCTGAGAATAAAGGTAATTTAGGCGCTAACGCAATTCTTGGTGTTTCTTTAGCTGTTGCTAAAGCAGCTGCTGCAGAAAGCAGACAGCCTTTATACCGTTATATTGGTGGTGTTAATGCTAATACTTTACCTGTTCCAATGATGAACATCTTAAACGGTGGTGCACATGCGGATAACAAAATTGACTTCCAGGAGTTTATGATTATGCCATTGGGTGCCAGCAGTTTCTCTGAAGCATTACAAATGGGAACTCAGGTATTTCACCACCTGAAAGACGTATTAAAGAAAAAAGGTTATTCAACAAATGTTGGTGATGAAGGTGGTTTTGCACCAAACATCGGCTCAAACGTTGAAGCCATTGAAACTGTTTTAACAGCGATCGAAACTGCTGGTTTCACTCCTGGTAAAGATATCTGGATCGCTATGGATGCTGCTGCATCTGAAATGTATGATTCAAAAACTAAAACTTACAACTTCCATAAATCATCAGGTGAGAAATTAACTTCTGACGAAATGGTTAAATATTGGGTGGATTGGGCTAACAAATACCCGATCATCTCTATTGAAGACGGTTTAGATGAGGATGACTGGAATGCATGGGAAGCTTTAACTTTAGCTATTGGTAACAAAGTACAGTTAGTGGGTGATGATTTGTTTGTAACTAACGTAAAACGTTTACAACAGGGAATCGATAAAAGCATTGCTAACTCTATCCTGGTTAAAGTAAACCAGATCGGTACACTGACTGAAACTATCAATGCAGTATCATTGGCACAAAACAGTGGTTACACATCGGTAATGAGTCACCGTTCAGGAGAAACTGAAGATACAACTATCGCTGATTTAGCAGTAGCGTTAAACTGTGGTCAGATCAAAACTGGTTCAGCTTCACGTTCTGACAGGATAGCAAAATACAACCAGTTATTACGTATTGAAGAAGAATTAGGTTCTGCTGCACGTTTCATTGGTAAAGATTTCAAATTCTTGAAAAAATAAGCTGGTTTTTCAGTTTAAATAAAAAGACACAGTCGGCAACGGCTGTGTCTTTTTTGTAGAGGTAAGATTTTAACTTACTATCTCAGTTTGAGTTCATCTATTTCCTTTTGTTATTTTTTATTGTTTTTCTCCAGAGTAATCTTTTGCTGCTGTTGGCATACCTGGTAAATTTCTATAGCTGTCTTTTTCAATACCACTCATAGTTAAAATATTAATGTTTTTCTCCTGATCTCTCAATCAACCTGGTAATACGCATACCTCAATTTGGAACGCAAGCGTTCCATTTTTAACAGCACTGTTTACAAAGGTATTCAGGTATGTATTCAACTTGGTTATTTATTTTAGTGGATGGTGTTTATTTTCAGCTAAGCCATCTACCACATTCCACCTCCCTATCACCGGGTCATAGAACCTTGCTCCATAATCATATCAGGTTATGGAATAACAAAAAGCATCCCTCTCTTTTTGTATTATAATTTATATCTTTGTTTATATGAACAGATTACTGGAAATCTTTCGCAACAAATACTTTCTTTCTGCTGCCGCATTCGCAGTCTGGATGATGTTCTTTGATAAGAACGACATGCTTTCTCAATATGAATACCGCACAGAAGTACATAAACTGCAGGAAGAGAAAGATTTCTATGAAAAGCAAACTGCACAGGTGAAGAAAGATTTGAACGAGCTAAACACCAATCTGAATACAGCAGAAAAATTTGCGCGGGAAAAATACTTTATGAAAAAAGACAATGAAGATGTTTTTGTCATCATTAAAGCAGCCCCTAAAGACTAAAAATCAGTCAATTCTAATATCCGAATCTCGGTAAAGTCAGCTTATAACGTACTACAACTACCCGAAGCGCGAAAATAAACCCGATAACTAATACCTTCGCCACATCAGCTTTCAGATTAAAAGACAGTAATGTAAAATATAAGATGCCTCCCAGTATACAGGCGGTAGCGTATATTTCCTTTTTAAAGATCAAAGGAATTGTATTCAGTAAAGTATCCCTGATTACCCCGCCAAAACAGCCCGTAATTGTACCCAGAGCTATGCAGATCCCCGGGCTCAAACCAAAAGCTATCCCCTTTTGAATACCCAGTATCGTAAATAGTCCGAGTCCCATAGAGTCAAACAGGAACAGGGTAACCGTAAACCGTTTTCTATGTCTTTTCAAAAAGATAGTCAATAACGAAGTTACCAGGATCAGCAAACAATAATTTACATCTCTCATCCATTTTACAGGCGTATCACCTAATAGTAAATCCCGGACTGTACCACCACCAATAGAGGTTACGAAAGCTATAATTAATACTCCAAATGGGTCAAGGCGTCTCTGAATTGCTGAAAATGAACCAGAAATCGCAAAGGCGATAGTACCTAAAATTTCTATAACCTGAGAAGTAGTAAATTCCATAAATTAACCTTTATTACAGCGCCGAATTTCTTTTACGTACAAACCATTCTATACTGAGCAATACTAAAATCAGAAAAAATAAACTTTTTAAATTGATTAACTCCTCATACTTACGGTCTTCGTAACTCAGTGTTTTTAACTGGTTACTTTTAAGCAAATCATCCTTAATATTTAAAAGTTGCTCTGGAAGATACAGTTTTCCATTGGTCTGATTAGCTAACTGATATAATAATTGATGATTTGCCAGCGTCTGCTGAAACTCGGCAGTTAAGGTGTTTACAAAAAAAGAACCTTTATCCTGATATCGCTGACCGCCTAAGACCGTATTAGCTACGTAACTGTAATTACCAGGAGGCAGTATCTCCGCGTCTAGCTGGTAAGAAGATTCAAACCTGGAAAAAGTAAAATTATAAGTTTTCCCCTTTTCATCTTTTAAAAGCAGATTTACATCAGGTGTATTTACAGGCTGATAACTATCATTGTATAATGTCGCATTCAGCAGTACACGGTCATTCTCTTCAAATGTGTTCTTAACAGGTCTGACTTTGAATTTTCTTTTATCGTCCTTAACAGAAAGATACTGCACGATTTTACCCATTAAATCATTAAAAACAGGAGTCTGCGGATTTTCACGGGCTTCCGATAATTTCCACTTCCATAAACCTTCTCCAATCAGATAACCAGCCTTACGCCCGTTATCGTTCATAAAAAACAATTGCGGGTGATCTGTTTTTACTTTGCCATTGCGCTGATCAAGTACGACCTGATGATTACCTAAAACTTTAAACAGACCAGAAGGTGCCTGCAGTGGATCAAAACTTTCAATTATTTTACGCGAAGCGGGATCTAAATCAAAAATGGACAGATTTTTATCGATATCACTGTATTGATATTGAAGCACATTATTCCCGGAAAAATTCACTTGCTGCTGTACCTGGTTAAATTTACTCAGATTACTTTGCGCTCCTATAATATACCATACCGGAACCTTTTCATTTTTTATTTTAGCAATTAACCTATTTGCATCAAATTGATTATCCGGTAATTGATACAAGATGATCAATCCGTATCCTTCAGGGTCAATCTTTAACAGATCATCATTCAGTACCACTGAAACTTCATGATGTTTATTCAATCCTATTGCCTGTTTCAATGCGGCTAAATCAGGGTGAGGTCCCGCAGCGGCAATTAATACTTTCTGACGTTCATCGATAACTTCTACTAAAGTTTGATAACTATTGTTTTTAACTGAGATCTCCTCCTCTGCTGGAGATAAGGAAATCAGATACTTATGCTGACCTGTTTTTGAGGCTTTTAAAGTAACGGGAATATTTTTCGAAAACAACTCAGCATTTACTTTAAGGGCTTCTTCATACACTTTTTTCCCGTCTTCCAGTACAGTTAACTTAACCGGAGTCCCGCTGTATTGATAAGCCTGCACCTGCACTTCCATTCTGAAATCATTATCCAGATAAACCAGATCATTCACATTCACAGCACTGATCAGTATGTCCTTTTTAGGAACAGTATCTCCTAAAGCAATTGTATAAACCGGAGCTTTCAACAAAGCTATATCCTGAGCCGGGTTACCTCCTTTGTTAAAAATACCATCGGTAGCCAGAATCAAAGCTCCAGCATTTTTATTCATCATCTCGTCACCGAGTTGTCTGATCAGTTGTACCACATTGGTTAATCTTCCTTTATAGCCAAAATCAAGCCCGCTAATCACTTTATCACTAAAGCTATAGGTTCGTACCTCATATTTATCTGAAAGATCTGCCTGGAGCCTCTGAAGATCTTTCCTGTATTTAAGGCTATCAAATCCCACTGGTGTAAACGCACCAACAGATTCTGAGTTATCCTGAGCAATGATGACTATAGGTTTTTCAAGCGTATAACTTACTTGCTTAATCAGCGGTGAGAACAAGAGCCATAAGATTAAAGTTATTACCACCGTTCTGGCAACCGCCAAACCTATCCTTACCGCACGGATTAAATTAGATTCTTTCCCATAGAGCAGCCATGCAAAAAATAAACCGGCCGCTAAACAGCCAGTAAATGCAAGGAAGGTATACAAGTTAAAGGTCTCATTCATAGCTCAGGGTAAAGATGCTGATTTTTTAAAAACTGACTGCATAATTCTACGGAAATTCAGGATCACAGGTAATTCCGGTATAGTCAGCAAGTACCCAAACAAGATCAGAAACAAGGTCTGCGCTGTATTGTAGCTGATGTTCATACGGGGTTGAAGCGGGGTTGATACGGGGTTGATACGGGTCGAGGCGTTTCAACCCCGTATCAACCCCGTATCAACCCCGCTTCAAAGTCAGCTGCAATACAGTAAAAATAGTGTTGCTGCATTGCGCTGAATAGTCCTCTGGCCCTAATCAGACCTTGATTAACCCCATTTCTATGCTTATACTTTTTTATGGCAATTTTTCATTCCCAAATCCAGACAAACTGCTGCTTAATAAAAAAGGGTAAAAACCCATCCCTTAACAGGAGGATTTTTACCCTTTTAATAATTTTATATGATCTTATAACATGCCACCGCAAACAGACAATACCTGTCCGGTCACATATGCGCTCATATCAGAAGCAAGAAATACACAAACATTCGCTACATCTTCCGGCTCACCTGCACGTTTCAATGGAATACCTTCTTCCCAGCCTTTTACAACTTTAGGATCTAATACATCAGTCATCTCTGTGCGGATAAATCCAGGAGCAACTACGTTAGTACGGATATTTCTTGATCCTAATTCTTTAGCAACAGATTTAGAGAAACCAATAATACCAGCTTTAGAAGCTGCATAATTTGCCTGTCCTGCATTTCCCTGTACCCCTACTACTGAACTCAGGTTGATAAAAGATCCTTTACGGGCCTTCATCATCACTTTTGATGCTGCTTTAGTTACGTTGAACACAGATTTCAGGTTTACATTAATCACGTCATCCCAGTTCTCTTCGCTCATACGCATTAATAAACCGTCTTTAGTAATCCCTGCATTGTTCACCACGATGTCGATAGTACCAAATTCAGCAACGATATCACTAATTAGTTTTTCTGCTTCATCAAATTTAGAGGCATCAGAGCGGTATCCTTTGATTTTAGTTCCGAAAGATTGTAATTCCTGCTCTAATGCTTCTCCTTTTTCTACTGAAGACAAATATGTGAAAGCAACATTCGCACCCTGTTCTGCAAATTTCTCCGCTATTTTGCGGCCTATTCCTTTTGAAGCACCAGTAATTAATGCCGTTTTTCCTTCTAATAGTTTCATCTATGTATTGTATGTTTTTTAATAATGGTTATTTCTGGTTCTAATCTATCAATTAAATTCAAACGGCTCCTTAAACCGCTGGCTCCTGCTGACTTAAACAATGGAAACTTCCCAGTCCCCAGATAATATCTGTAGAATCAATTCCAACAACTTTACGGTCAGGGAAAGCCCCTCTGATAATCTCTAATGCAATTTCATCATTTACATCCCTGAAGGTAGGCACGATTACTGCTGCATTTGCAATATAAAAATTAGCGTAAGAAGCTGGTAAACGTGTATCTTCATGGATAACCGGTGAAGGCATCGGTAACTGGATAATGTTTAAAGGTTCTCCGTTTAACAAACGCATCGCCTTTAGTTCTTCCAGATTCTCTTTTAAGAGGATATAATTCTCATCCAGCGGATTCGATTCCACAACAGTTAATACCGTATTTGCATTCACGAAACGGGTTATATCATCAATATGACCGTCAGTATCATCTCCTACAATACCATCTCCAACCCATAAAACCTGTTCTGCCCCGTAACATTCTTTCAAATACTCTTCAATCTGTTCCTGATTCAAATGTGGGTTTCTATTTGTATTTAACAGACAAGCTCTGGAAGTTAAAATTGTACCTGCACCATTAAACTCTACAGATCCGCCCTCCATAACAATCCCCGGATTAAATACGGGTAAGCCAAAATGATCAGCTATACGGGTAGGTATGACATCATCCAGCTCATATGGAGGATATTTTCCTCCCCAGGCATTATAACCCCAGTCGATCACTACTTTTTGCTGTTCTGCTTTAGGGTTCAACAAAAAAGCAGGACCGTGATCGCGGCACCAGGCATCATTACTTGGATTAAAATAAAATTCGATCTGCGTTAAATCTGCACCAGCTTCCTCCAATTTGGAAATCGCAAAAGCTTTGGTCGCTTCATCGTTCACATTGATTCTTACCTTCTCGCCCTGAGCTACGATTTTAATAAATTCACAATAAGGCGCATATATCGTATCGATTTTACCCGGCCATGAAGCTTCTTTATGGGGCCATGTTAACCAGGTTGCTTCGTGTTTTGCCCATTCAGCAGGAAAGCTATATCCAGCTTTCTTCGGAGAGTTATCAAATAGACTCGTCATCTATATATCTTTTGGTAATTGGTGAATAAGTATCAATTCTTCTGTCACGTAAAAAAGGCCAGTGCGTTCTGTAACTGTCAGATTTAGACAAGTCAAGTTCTACCACTTTCAATTCTTCCTGATCATGTGAAGCCTGGTATAAAAGTGATCCAAACGGATTAGATACAAATGATCCTCCCCAAAATGCAACACCAGCTTCTTCGCCTACACGGTTAATACTTACTACCGGTACACCATTTGCGATAGAATGTGAACGCTGAATAGTCTGCCATGCGTTATATTGTTCTTTATTAGTTTCTTCGTCCTGTGTAGTTGCCCACCCTATTGCAGTTGGGTAAACTAAGAAGTCAGCACCCATTAAAGCAGTGATTCTTGCTGCTTCAGGATACCATTGGTCCCAGCAGATCAGGACTCCTATTTTTGCATATTTGGTTTTGAAAACTTTGTACCCCAGATCACCGGGAGTAAAATAGAATTTTTCATAGAATCCAGGATCATCAGGAATATGCATTTTACGGTATTTACCTAAATATGCACCATCTGCATCCAGAACAGCAGTAGTATTGTGGTATAATCCTTCTGCTCTTTTTTCAAACAAAGAAGCAACAATGACTACTTTTAATTCTTTGGCAACGGCCGATAAAACATCGGTTGACGGGCCTGGGATAGTTTCTGCTAATTTGAAGTTTTCATAATCTTCAACATCACAGAAATATAACGAGGTAAAAAGTTCCTGCAGACAAACCACCTGAGCGCCTTGTGCCGCAACTTCGCGGATCTTTGCAATCGCTTTATCTAAATTTTCTTGTTTGTTACTGGAACAGGTCATCTGCACCAACCCAACTTGTACTTTAGCCATTCTTTGAATTTTTATGACTGCAAAGTTAACAGAAAAAAAATTCTGTAGTTCATTATTCTGAAAAGGGGCTCTCAGACATGGATAAAGGCTTAAATTATTTAGGAAGAGGTCTGCGTTAAAGTATTCCTGTATTCCTGCTGCAATTCAAACAGACATCTGGCACAAAGACAACTATCATAATGCTCACTGATATACTGTACTTCGTTCAGATCAAGGTAAACTACACTACACTGGCATTTAGTATAAGCGTTCGCCTTGCACTCAATCGGTACACCGCAACGTTCGCATGGTATAATTTCGTGTTTCGCCATTTAAAAGGGTATAATACAACAAAAGTACGGTAAATTGAATTACCGTACTTTATACCTTTCATTTTATGAGATTTAGATTATCCTGAGCAGCTGATACAACCTTCTTCCATTGAACAAACAGGACCGTCAGTGATTTCTTCAACCACTTGTTCAATATGTTCCGGAATTACAGGCTCCATATTTTTACCAGCCTGGTTTTCTACAGTGAATTTCACAGCCTGAGAAGCAGCTTGTGTACGCAAGTAATACATTCCTGTTTTTAATCCTTTCTTCCAGGCATAGAAGTGCATAGAAGTCAGTTTAGAAGTATTAGGTGCATTGATAAACAAGTTAAGAGACTGCGACTGACAGATATAAGCACCACGATCAGCTGCCATATCAATAATACTACGCATTTTAATTTCCCAAACTGTTTTATATAATTCTTTGATATAATCTGGAATTTCAGCGATATCCTGGATAGAACCGTTAGCTAAAATGATTCTGTCTTTCATTGCTGGTGTCCATAAACCTAAAGCAACTAAATCTTTCAATAAGTGTTTGTTAACCACGATGAATTCACCGCTCAATACACGTCTTGTATAGATGTTTGAAGTATAAGGTTCAAAACACTCATTGTTACCTAAAATCTGAGAAGTTGAAGCCGTAGGCATTGGCGCAACCAATAAAGAGTTACGAACCCCGTCTTTAACTACTTTTTTACGCAAAGTTTCCCAGTCCCAGCGGTTACTCGATGGTGTTACATTCCAAAGATCAAACTGGAATTTACCTTCTGATAAAGGTGAGCCTTTGAAAGTCTCATAAGCTCCGTCTTTAACAGCAAGATCATGCGAAGCAGTCATTGCTGCAAAGTAAATAGTTTCAAAGATTTCTTTGTTCAGTTCTCTTGCACCTTCACTTTCAAACGGTAAACGCATTAAGATAAATGCATCTGCAAGTCCCTGTACACCTAAACCTACTGGTCTGTGGCGCATATTAGAGTTTCTGGCTTCTTCTACCGGATAAAAGTTATAATCAATGATTTTATTCAGGTTTAAAGTAGCCTGGTAGGTTACATCATATAATCTCTGGTGATCAAATTCTCCGTTGATCACATATCTTGGTAAAGCCAGTGAAGCTAAGTTACATACAGCAACTTCATCTTTAGAGGTATACTCGATGATCTCTGTACATAAGTTAGAACTTTTGATAGTTCCTAAGTTCTGCTGATTAGATTTACCATTTGCGGCATCTTTATACAACAGGTAAGGTGTACCGGTTTCGATTTGTGAATCCAGGATAGCGAACCATAATTCCTGTGCTTTGATTGTTTTACGGGCGCGGCCTTCTTTTTCGTAACGTGTATATAACGCGTTAAATTCTTCTCCCCAGCATTCTGCCAGTCCTGGTGCTTCATGTGGACAGAACAGGCTCCATTCGCCATTTTCTTCCACACGCTGCATAAATAAATCGCAAACCCAAAGTGCATAGAACAAGTCACGGGCACGCATTTCTTCTTTACCGTGATTTTTACGTAAATCAAGGAAAGCAAATACGTCAGCATGCCATGGCTCTAAATAAATCGCAAAGGCACCTTTACGTTTACCTCCACCCTGATCTACATAGCGGGCTGTATCATTGAATACTTTTAACATGGGTACGATACCATTACTGGTCCCGTTTGTTCCACTGATATAAGAACCTGTTGCTCTTACGTTGTGAATACTCAATCCGATACCACCTGCACTTTGTGAGATTTTAGCAGTTTGTTTTAAAGTATCATAAATTCCTTCAATACTATCATCCTGCATAGATAATAAGAAGCATGATGACATTTGAGGTTTAGGTGTTGCTGCATTAAACAAAGTAGGCGTAGCATGAGTAAACCAACGCTCACTCATCAGGTTATAAGTAGCAATTACACTGTCTATATCCCCTTTGTGAATTCCTACAGATACACGCATGAACAAATGCTGCGGACGTTCTACGATTTCACCATTAATTTTAAGCAGATATGATTTTTCAAGGGTCTTGAAACCAAAGTAATCGAAACCAAAATCTCTGTCATAGATAATTGTGCTGTCTAAAAGGTCAGCATTTTCCTGAATTACTTCCCAGACATCTTCAGCGATGAGAGAAGCTGATTTTTCAGTTTTAGGATCTATATAACTATATAACATTTCCATCGTCTTTGAAAACGATTTCGTAGTATTTTTATGCAGATTCGATACGGCTATCCTTGATGCTAACAAAGCATAGTCAGGATGTTTAGTCGTTAAAGAGGCAGCAGTTTCAGCAGCAAGATTATCCAATTCTGAGGTTGTAACACCATCATACAATCCTTCAATTACTTTCTTGGCTACATCTATAGGATCAACAAGTTCTACATTAAAGCCATAACATAACTTCTCGATGCGGGCAGTGATCTTATCAAACCGAACCGCTTCTTTGCGACCATCTCTTTTTTCTACAAACATATTTTCTTAAGTTTTATGCTGCTTATTCTTGTTGTTCAAAGCAATTCCGAACATAGGCAACAGTTTTATATTCTTTTATTAAAAATCATCATCCAGAGAGAAAGCCGAAGCTTTATCTTCTGAAGAAGTCAACACACCACTTTTCTGGTAATCCCCAACACGTTTCTCAAAGAAGTTGGTTTTTCCCTGTAATGAAATCATCTCCATGAAATCAAACGGATTAGTCGCGTTATATATTTTATCGTAGCCTAATTCACTTGACCATCTGTCAGCAACAAATTCAATGTACTGAGACATTAATTTGGCGTTCATTCCAATCAGTGCAACCGGCAGCGCATCTGTTACAAATTCTTTCTCTATTTCAACTGCATCTTTGATGATACCGTGAACTGCTTCCTGAGAAAGTTTGTTTTTTAACATTTTGTAAAGCAGGCAGGCAAATTCGCAGTGCATTCCTTCATCTCTTGAGATTAACTCATTACTAAAGGTTAAACCAGGCATTAATCCACGTTTTTTCAACCAGAAGATTGAACAGAAACTTCCACTGAAGAAAATACCTTCTACAGCGGCAAAAGCAACCAGACGTTCTGCAAAGTTTCCTCCGTCGATCCAGCGTAGTGCCCATTCCGCTTTTCTTTTCACACAAGGTACAGTGTCAATCGCATGGAACAGCCTGTCTTTCTCTGCTTCATCTTTGATATAAGTATCGATTAATAAAGCATAGGTCTCAGAGTGGATATTTTCCATCATAATCTGGAAACCATAAAAGCAGCGTGCTTCAGGTAACTGGACTTCACTCATAAAATTGACTGCAAGGTTCTCATTCACAATTCCGTCGCTGGCTGAGAAAAATGCCAGGATATGAGAGATGAAATGGCGCTCTCCATCATTAAGGTTATCCCAATGTTTTTGATCATCAGACAGATCAATCTCTTCTGCCGTCCAAAAACTAGCTTCACTCTTTTTGTACATTTCCCAGATTGCCGGATACTTAATCGGCAAAAGTACAAAGCGATCTTTGTTCTCTTTCAGTAATACTTCTTCTTCCATGGGTATATTTTAAGGGTAATAAACGAGGTCAACAGGTGTAAATCTTCTTAAACAGTCCTTTTAGCAGGCTGAATCTATAAATCAAAAGATTTAAATAATTTAAAGCTTAATATTTAACCATAAAATATTAATTACTAAACATTTACCTAACAAACTATTGATAATAACGTTAGAATTTTTGTTGAGACAAATATAAACTTTGAGGCTTTTAAACGTTAGCAATAGTTCTTAACAAGAGGACGTAGTTATCCACAAGTGGTCACAAAAATTACAGTTAATTTACTTTGTAAAGTTGTTATTGATTTCTACAGTTATCAATGTAACTTGAAAAACTGTTAATAACATTTGTGAATCTGACTATTGCGATCTGATATTCAGGATTTAAGAAGATTTATCATAGCTGATCTGGACTCTGGATTGTCCTTTTCTGAAAAAACCAAGATCTTTGGCTGCCTGTTCAGAAACATCAATAATATATCTTTTGGTAAAAGGGCCTCTGTCATTGATTTCTACTTCTACTGATTTTCCGTTATCGACATTAGTAACGGTTACAATTGTACCAAAGGGAAGTGTGCGGTGTGCAGCTGTTAGTTTCTTTCTCCGGTACCTGGCGCCGCTTGTAGTTCTTTTGCCTTCAAACTTGCTATGATAATAGGTTGCCATTCCTGTTTTTATTCTCGTAGCACTATCTAACATTGTACTGTCTGGCGTTGTAGTATCTCCCTGTGCATCAACCTGCAAGCACAGGAACATACTCAATAAAAGCAAACAATATTTCATATTTAAATTTGTTGGTGAACTTTCAAAGGTAAACAAAAAAAGTACATCCAACCAAAAAAAAACACCCAATGAGCTGATCATCGGGCATTTACGTAAAGGACAAAGGTTGTTTTATGTGTTTAAATCAACTTAAGGCTATTTATCGGGAACAAAATTCATTGAAATTGAGTTCACACAATTACGTGTGTTTTTTGCGGTGAACCCCTCTCCCATGAACACGTGTCCGAGGTGCGCTTTACAGTTAGCACATACAATTTCGGTACGTGATCCATCTGCATCCGGAATCCGGATTACTGCTCCTTTGATCTCGTCATCGAAGCTTGGCCAGCCGCATGAAGATTCAAATTTCGACTCCGATCTGTAAAGAGGTGCATTACAACGCTTACAGGTATAGGTTCCTTTAGCTGTATTTTTCAATAATGTTCCGGTTCCCGGGTATTCTGTACCTTTGTGTACGATTACATCCTCTTCTTCTGCAGTTAATTTATTCCATTCCATTTTGCCGGTTTTTTTTGATAAAGGTTCTTTTTCGTGTTTCTGAGCACAGGCCATCAGATTGCTAATGCAAATAAGCCCGGCTATTAATATTGATTTACTGATGATCGTTTTCATAGTTTTATATACGATTAACGGTGGCCCGCAGTTTTTAGCACAAAAATAATTTAAGCTGACAAATACGTGATAAAAATTGAAGGTGAATTAAAAACAGACCTGTAAATGTTAAAACAAAAAAAAGAGGTTCGTTTTGATGCGAACCTCTTTTATATTAGATCTTGCTTAAACAAGTTCCCTGATTTAAGAAGGATTATTTCTTCAGTAATTCTGCCATAGCTTCACCGATTTCAGCAGGACTTTCTACTACACGGATTCCACATTCTGCCATAATCTTCATTTTAGCAGCTGCTGTATCGTCAGCACCACCAACAATAGCACCAGCATGTCCCATTCTGCGTCCAGCAGGAGCAGTCTGGCCAGCGATAAAACCTACAACTGGTTTTGTACCATGTTCTTTGATCCAAAGAGCAGCTTCAGCTTCCATACCACCACCAATTTCACCGATCATAATGATACCTTCAGTTTCAGGATCATTCATCAGCAGTTCAACAGCTTCTTTAGTAGTTGTTCCGATAATTGGGTCTCCACCAATACCGATCGCTGTAGTGATACCTAAACCTGCTTTCACTACCTGGTCAACTGCTTCGTAAGTAAGTGTTCCTGATTTAGAAACTACTCCTACTGTACCTTTTTTGAAGATAAAACCTGGCATAATACCAACTTTAGCTTCATCAGCAGTAATAACACCCGGGCAGTTAGGGCCGATTAAACGGCAATCTCTTCCAGAAATATATTCTTTAACCTGAATCATATCCTTTGTAGGGATACCTTCAGTAATACATACAATAACTTTTATTCCAGCTTCGGCAGCTTCCATAATGGCATCTGCAGCAAATGCAGGTGGAACAAAGATAATAGATACATTAGCTCCAGCTTGATCAACCGCATCTTTAACCGTGTTAAAAACCGGTCTGTCTAAATGAGTTTGTCCGCCCTTACCAGGTGTAACCCCGCCAACTACGTCAGTTCCGTATTCTATCATTTGTGAAGCATGGTAAGTACCTTCATTTCCGGTAAAACCTTGTACAATTACTTTTGAATCTTTATTTACTAAAACACTCATGTATCTATATTTTTTTATGCAAATCTAAGATTATTGAATGGAATGGCAAATGCATTTCCAATTATAATGAAAAGAATGTTTTTTACGGGTAAGGGGTGGTGTAAGAAAACTTATCCGGATACCTGACTTGTTTGAGGGTTAGACATGTAAAAATAAACATGAACACCAACCAGGCCATAAGCGCCTTAAGGGTTAAGAAAAAATGTTAATATTTTATAATCTTTTAGATAAAACCTTATTTAGCGATACCTACGGAGTGGAATTGCAAATCATATAACTTTTTGTAATATCCGTCAAGTTTCAACAATTCCTGATGACTGCCAATTTCTTTAATCTCTCCTTTATCCAATACTATAATCTGATCTGCCTTCTGTATAGTTGACAGACGATGCGCAATTACAATGGAAGTACGGCCATTCATTAGTTTATCAATAGCAGTCTGGATCAGCATTTCAGTTTCAGTATCTACTGATGATGTTGCTTCATCCAGAACAAGGATTGATGGATTATAAACCAGAGCTCTGATGAATGAAATCAGCTGTGCCTGCCCTGCTGATAATGTCGCTCCGCGCTCCATGACATTATACTGGTATCCTCCGGGAAGTCTTTCTATAAAATCGTGTGCACCTACTTTTTGTGCAGCATCTACCACCTCATCCATGGTGATATCTGGATTATTGAGCGTGATATTATTGAAAATCGTGTCTGAGAATAGAAAAACATCCTGCAATACAGTAGCAATGTTATTTCTTAAATAGTTTAATTCGTAGTCGTCGATATTTACCCCATCTATTTTAATTTCACCTTTTTGAATGGCATAGAAGCGGTTAAGGATGTTGATTGCAGATGATTTTCCTGCTCCGGTAGCCCCAACCATAGCTACAGTCTGACCTGCTTTAACCTCGAATGAGAGATTTTTCAAGACATAGTTTTCATCATTGTAGGCGAACCACACTTTATCAAAAGTGATATTCCCGGCCATTTTCTCTGGCTTGTATGTTCCGTTGTTAGTAGTCAGTTCTTTGGTATCCAATACCTTGAATACACGCTCTGCGCCTACCATCCCCATTTGTAAGGTATTGAACTTATCGGCAAGCTCTCTGATTGGTCTGAAAAGCATACTGATATAAAGGATAAACTCGGCAATTGTACCAGGGGTTACGTCAAGGGGTTTAGCAAGAATGCTTTTTGCACCATACCAGACTAACAGTCCCAGTGACATGGCTGATATAATTTCTACTACTGGAAAAAAAATAGAATAATACCAGTTGGAACGGATGTTTGCATCCCGGTAACGTGCATTGATTTTCTTGAATTTGCGGAATTCCTGGTCTTCTCTGGCAAAATACTGGATAATGGAAATACCGGTGATGTGCTCCTGTAAATAGGTATTCAGATTGGACACCTCTGTTCTTATTTCCTGAAATGCTGATTTGATGGATTTCTGAAATACAGAGGTGGCCATAATCAGCAGCGGCATTGGCAGCAACACGATTACTGTCAGCTCCCAGTCTGCATAAAACATGACCGCGATAATAGCAATCACTTGTAATATATCACCAATGATCACAATCAATCCTTCCGAAAAGATATCAGAGATGGTTTCCAGATCGGATACTGTACGGGTTATCAATTGTCCGATCGGGGTTTTATCAAAGTATTGCAGCCTGAGTTTAGTGATATGATTAAATACATTAATTCTCAGATCGCGGATAGCCGACTGCCCAAGGGTATTTGTCAATAAGGTATGACTGTATTGAATAATACTTTGCACGACCAGCAGGAAAAGCATCAGCATGGTCATCATCACGAGTCCGCTGTGCTCCCCTTTGAGGATATAATTATCTAAGGTGTATTTGATCAGGAAGGGTCTTACCGGGGCAATCAATGCAAGCAGTATGGTTAAAATAACCGACCAGATAAATATGCTGCGGTAAGGTCTCACATACTGAAAAACTCTCTTCAATAAGCCAACATTTAACGCATCACCAGTAATTTTCGACATAATTATTTTACAAAAGGATAAATGATATTCACAAGGTAAAGGCCACAGGCTGGTACTGACTGCCCGGCATTACTCCGGTTTTTACTTCCTATAATTTCTTCCAGCTGTGCAAGCCCGATCTCTTTTTTGCCGATCAGGATTAAGGTTCCTACAATCGCCCGCACCATATTCCTCAAAAAGCGGTCTGCAGAGATCGTAAATATAAGCCCGCCTGCTGTTTCACGGAAATAAGCTTCGGTAATTTTACAATTATTTGTGGCCGTTGAGGTGTTAGACTTACTAAAACTTGTAAAGTCAGTGTAGTTTAATAGTTGTGCAGCGGCAATATTCATCGCCTCGATATCCAGCTTGCCTTTATATAGCCATGACCGGTTCAGCTTAAAGGGGTCTTTATGGAAATGAAAATGATATTCATAGGATCTGGCTGTTGCATCAAAACGTGCATGGGCCGTTGGTGAAACACTAAAAATCCTTTTGATAGCTACAGGATATGGCAAAAGAGAGTTCAAACTGCCTACTGCATTCATTGCGGCAGCTTCGGTAACATCCTGCAGATCTACATGTGCAAAAAATTTACTCGCATGTACACCAGCATCGGTTCTGCCGCAGCCGAGGGTTTCAACAGGCTGCCTGAAGAACACAGACAGAGCTTTATCCAGTTCCTGCTGGACAGTTATCGCATTCGGCTGTGTCTGCCAACCATGGTAAGCTGTCCCATCGTAGGCTAATTCTATAAAAAAGCGTTGTATATTCAATGTAATGCAAAAATACTTTTTTCCGCTTAACAAGACAGACATTTCATGTCTTTTAATATATTTGTTGGAAATTATTAAATTGATATGATACAAAGGGTTCAATCTATCTGGTTGTTTTTAGCGGCTGCTACACTGTTTTTATTATTAATTCTACCTATTTTCACCAGACAGGGGACTACCGGAGATCTATCATTTCAGATAGGTGGTATTTATCAGAAGATTAACAATGTCAGCCAGAAAACGGAATCTTTCACTGCACTTTTCGGCGGAACGATACTGGTCGGACTGATTTGTTTAGCAAACATCTTCAATTTCAAAAACAGA
>Ga0247807_10001027_pt1 | contig 16982 bp, 9 predicted proteins | sample UWRJL074202C1_FD_179931 | JGI IMG/M metagenome (GOLD analysis project Ga0247807, IMG submission 179931) | Plant litter microbial communities from Arlington Agricultural Research Station in Wisconsin, United States - UWRJ-L074-202C-1 | ecosystem: Environmental > Terrestrial > Plant litter >...
CCCAGTTTTTCGGAGGTACCAGTGGAAAACCGGCTTGATCGCAAAGACCAAGAATAATATCCAAGCAATACAAGTGAGCAAAACATATAGAGCCGTGAGGCCAGAGCCGTTGTTAACGAGAGCGACGCAAAGCGCAAGGAGGATCCAACCAACAACATCGTTTCCGACTCCGGCAGCTAGAACAGTTACGCCAACGGGGGTTCCCAGAAGTTTTAGTTCTGTGAGAATTCGACATAGTACTGGAAAAGCCGTAATCTTTGACACCGATTAATATTGCAAAGAAGAAACGAAATGATGAATACGTACGGAGAGTGCAGTTCCGATGAACAACATGAATAGCCCAAAACTTATCGGTTGTGTTCCTGGATCGTTTCGAAATTGATGATATAGACCCCAGGCTATAGCGCATCCCAGACCAAAGGGTAGCATCATTCCAGCCAATCCGACGCTTAACGCAACTCTCCAGTTGGACATAAACAAATTCATATTTACTTCTAGTCCGACGAGAAACAGGAACAGAATCAAGCCCACATTTGCAACTAAATTCAGATTCGGCATTGCCGAAGTTGGAAAGATGGCGTCTTGAAAGCCATCTATGCGCATCAAAACAGATGGACCAAGGATGATTCCGCCGATAACTTCAGCAATGACTCTGGGCTGTCGGATCTTGGAGAGAGGCCAGTGTAATATCCGACAAAAAATAATTATTATTATAGCCTATGCCACCGATCAGTAAGGCTGGGGATCAATTTCAGATACCTATGGCGAAGACGTTGAAGCTCCCAGCGTGCACCAGGACTGCTGGTACAATCATAGATCTGATAGCTCAGGCATATATTCTCCGACCGGAAAATATTCAGAAGCTATGGAACTCTTGTAGAACTGCTATCCGAGCTGCCGGATTCAACGCACCTGGATGATAAACAACACAATGGGGTTCTTGGAGTCATAGTGTGACGGGTTGGACCCCTCCAACACTCCACCTTGGGGGGTAACACGGTTTGCAGAAGCAGTTGAGGAGGCCGACGCTGCCGCTGCAGACTTTGTGATGGTCTTTGTGACCTCGGACAAGATGGTCGACATGATAGTAATGTTTATGACCTCCGTCGCCTGTGCTTGAAGAGTGTGGAATGTACACAGATGATAACAATAGCCTTCTAGACAGTGCGGCAGACTACGAGCACATATATGCCTGGGACAGCATGAATGGCAGGAGGGCGATCGATTGAAGGTAGGTAGGTAGGTAGGTAGGAGAGGGGAATAATATACAATGAGAAGGAGGTAGAGAGCGGAAAGGAGAGAGGGTGTGGTCAGGCTAGAGCGGACTGAAGCTCGACGACGGTGAGAGCTTGCTTGGTGGCTAGGCGTTATCTGACCTGATGTGGCGGGGTCGTGGTCCGGGGGCTTTGTGGGGAGCTTTCCTACTACAATCCAGCACGTTGTGGGTGAGTTTAAGGTTCGAGGACCCTGCTTTATTCTTTTTTTTAAGGGGATTTTCCTCTCTGTCTCCCATCGCCATTGCAGTAAACCTACGCTAGCCGCTAGCCCCTCATCAATACCGAGTGCGGCAACACACGTGGTAAGATCAAGTACATGTTTCCAACATCCACCATTAGATCAATAGAGAATGTATTCAGTCAATATTGGTTTAATACCTTGATGAAATGACCAGTAATTAGCAAGATTATTCGGATAACTCGTATTACAATACCCGCAAATAAAAGTCATTGGGTAACCAAACACTTTTGCAACCAGTATACGATTCGTAATTTTAAAGACTTTTGCACGAGACATTCCTGACTTTGGGATACACTCTTCCTCCTTCTACTTCCCCACGTCAAGAAACCTGTATCTCGCTATTGGATCGTTGGTCGTCCCAAGTAACTGTGGATGTCTGTCACGCGTGTATAATCTCGTGTCATTGTGATGAGTTGTGGCTGGTTACAGCCTTGTAAGAGGGTCAGCGGATCAGTCTTAGAGACATCTTAACCCGATAAGCTGCCAGCAAACGGGGAAACTCAAGATTCATGAGCTGTACTGCTTCACCGCTCGCGTTTGGTGAGGTGAGCCGCTCTATCGGGGAGAGGGAGGTAGTGTGTATTATGAAGAGCATTGCTCACAATGTTAAGATATTCAACTTCACCAAATCTCAAAATTCGGATCTCTCACTTACGACAATAATGAATACTGCAGTGACTGAGCCCGAGATGACAAGCAGAGACTTGGAACGAGCCTAATTTTGAGCCTTCGAGATCACTATATAACTCAGCATGCAATCAATATGTAAGATCATCCTAGAGATGAGTTCATGATGCAGTCGGAGGTTTCTGGTATTTTCTCGAAAGCACCTAAGGTGGAAATTGTCGTTCTCGATCTAAAATCTTTGCCCTGTAGTATTTGAAAGGACTGCATACCAGACTTGTGGTATTCATCGTTCTGATGATAAAAATCGTGATCTTGGGCTGCTCAGTCTCCTGTCAGGGGAAAATTGGTATAGATTTGAACAATTCAGCTGACCTGGCTCAAACCTTTTCCAATATCGTCAAGTTAATCTGACAGGCATTTGGGTACCTGCAACTTCCTCTTGATCAAGCTAGAATGTTGTCTAGATGTCAAGGAAGCGTCCACGGCATATGATATAACGACGAAGGCTATTATTACTCAAATATTCCGAACCAACATCTGGTAGATGAAAGTGACGGTGCCAAATGCGAACAACGAGGACAAGAAACGCAATCATTCAGCTTAACTTGCTCTGAATGGCTCTATTTTTCTCCCAAGAAATAGCTTGAGAGTATAGTGCAGAAGAGTTATCATGCATTCTTGAGAAGAAGCCGTTCCAAAGGTGTAAAGCCTGTGTACAGGGGCACATTTCATATTGTACTGATCAGAAGTCGGCATCCCATGATTGAGCAGACTTGGAGATCGACAGGTACTATTCGACCTCTATTGAGAATTGAGTATGCAAGTGCTGCAAAGCCTGATTATTTTTATGTTGTGGCTAACTTGAATTTTCAAGTAGAATCAAAATTCCGATAACCCATGATAATATGTTCGTGAAACTAGTTACATGATAGTTAAACAAGAAATTCGTAGAATGTCATGAGTATGTAATTCAGGTTACAGAATAAACACATTCACTGCACATTCAGTATCTCAAGTTCGGGAATTCGAAATCAAGATGCTATTTCTTTGATCTTCAAAGCTATAGGTGATTATACATCCCCAGCTTTTGAATAGCAGTATTTGCCTGCAGCTTCTCGTAATCCCACACTTCAGGCAAATAGTGCATGCTGATCTATTCTATATCTCGCTTTACAAGCTTGAAAATGAAGTACCAGCCACCTAGCTAATCATGAGGGGTGATAGAGACAAAGCTTAATTCCACGGTAAAATGCCTCAGAAGGCAGCTTTCGAGCATGAACCCTTTCGGGATGATGTATTTTGTATTCCCCGAAATATGACAACGCAACACAGGAAGCAGGACTTTTAAGAAATAGTCCACGAATAAGAATAAAAGCAACGCTCACTATGCGACGATAACATAAGATGTGTGCTCTCCCCCCTAAAAGGACATTCGCCAGAACGTATCGGTACCGTTTGTTATGCTGTTTCATGAGACAACGGAATCTATCATCAGACATATTGATAATCACAGTATGCAGGTACGTATAGATTCATCGGCATCATGACAGCATAGCTACAGCATCTTTCAAAACTAATCGCTCATTATTGAAAAGTCAGAATCTCGATGTCAGTCTGTTATCGCTGCATCACCTTCAGCGATCGCTCTTTCCACTTGAAGACACCACTTGTGTAGCCACACTTGATAAAGAGAAACACCCGGTGCGACTTTTAACCATACATATGTTTTGGGTTCGATCACTTGATACAATTTCTTGCTTTTAAAAACTCAGACTGGTGTTCGTCCTAAACGACTTGAGGCAAAGAAAAGCTTGACGTGAGTTCCTTCTGTGCCCAAAACAGAGGCCCGAAAGGAAGCAAATACTCATCAATTAGTGACCTTCGCGCTGTGATCGCAACAACATGTACTTGAGTCATTAGGGAGAAAGTGACACGCTTCAACACAAACTCAGCGTCTCAAAGTAGGAGACACGGAAGCAAGAAACAAGTGCAACTGCGAAAAGACACCGAGTTGAGAAGCTTATAGCAAAACTTTCAGCTAATACTACACACTTTTGTGTCGTTCGGTTGAGTAGCTCAACTAGGCCAATTCATAACAAGGCCGTTCTCAACTCTCTAGACGGACGAGGAGTTTTCCAAAAGGCCGTCAGCAGCTATGACTACAAACCCGCAAAAAACTAATGCAATAAGCGGAAATGGAGACGGGAGCTGTCAGCACGATCATCATGAAGGCGTTTCGCGGAGGTAAGTACCGCTCTGTAGGAAACCCGTTGCCAAGAATGAAGCGTCGATCATATCTGACATCAGCACCTAAAGGGAACCTCAAGAGTCTTTTCACTCTCTTGAGATGTCATATAAATCTTCGTCTTTATTGAAGGTGGAGGATGAAAACTCTGAACAGGGAGGTAAATTGAGAGATGACCAGAAGGCCGAGAGTAAGAGTCGACCCAACATTCGACATGCAAAAAATGCACTAGCGACTGGCGAAGGGGGTTATGTGAAAAGTACTTCAGAATTGCGAGAAACATGGGTGAAACAGCGTTGTCTAACGCTAAAGTCGAAGATGTTAATCAACGGTAAGTTATTCTTTGTTGAATCAACGAACAGAACTAATGATCAGGATCAAATCAGCCGAAAAGGCACACCTAGGTACCAAAGGATAGCCCGTTGACCTGAACGCTTCCATATGTCACAGTGCGCAAAGTGTATTAATACTGCAGATAATTAGTGTTACTATGGGATCAAAATTTGAGTTGAGACGAAGCCGTCGCCATCACCATTAACGTAGTCTATTGTCGTTGAATGAATGAAGATCATCACATCATACCAGTATACGAAATATCAATGCCTGTCAGGTAAACTTCACCTTACAACTTGTGCAAGACACAAACACGTATACCTCGCACAAGGCCAACAAGGCCAAGAGGTCCTCAGGATTCGACAGTCCAAGACATATTATTTTGGTAGATGTTATTAATTTTCCCGATCCCGAGCCCCTCCTACTACGTATGTAAATAGGTGGCTGAAGTTCCAACATCTTCATCTCCCGCCTCGCTTCTCGCATTCTTGCCCCAATCAAGACACTCCTTCGCATATGTTGTCTTAAAACACAGGCGCATTGCATTGCCCTCATGTGACGGCGCCCGCATTTGGATCACCGAGTACGCAATTACGGCACGTAAAGGAGCAGCGGTCTGCAACGGATTTCAAATGCGGCACCACGAATGACCATTACCATCGTGAAGGAACGGTTTCTTCCCCCGGGCCATCCGCTTGCCAACTTTTGTTGTGTGTCGGAATGGGTTGGTATGTTGCCCCCTGGATGCTGGATGCGAATTCATAGTGGTTGGTCAAATCGAGCGTGGCAACCGCGTGGACTCTGTGAAAAGGGTCTCAAGTTACCGTGCCTCCCGCGGGCATTAACGCTCACGGTGTCGTCGCAACTTGTTCATGCGGTCCCGGTACCTTCACTTGCGATAGGGTTCTGACTAATAATATATTCATGGCGCAAGTAAAAATGCTTCTGTTCAGTGTCAACGTATACCCAAGCCCGTTGGTGGTATTTACAGATCAGGGTTACACAGAGGTATATGCGACAAGATGGCAGGGTTTTCCTATCTTGATAACCAAGCGCTATTTGGATGCAGACTAATGCAGAGGAACTCTTTAGCGCTTGCCTTGTAATTTGTAGCTCATGTACAGAGGGGGCCAAAACACATCGAGCCTCCGCCATACATGTGGCTTCCTAGCTTCACACATTCTTGCCTCAATAAGCAACAATTGCGACGTATGTATGGTAGAGTTGTAGAAGTGCAATGAGCCAATCAGAAAATATAAAGGGTCCCCATTTCCCCCTACTATATCCAACAACGCATCGTACAGCATGTGTAAGTTGTAATTATGTTCGCATATTAGGATGGTTGCTATCAAGCAGGCGAGGTGACCAATGCCGGGCACGGTGGCTCCATACTTCGTAGATCCAAATTTACAACAACTGCAAACTATCCCAGACCCTTTAGTACAATATATATGAAAACATTAACCAGCCGATGGCTTGAAGCAGAGGGAGATCTGCCTCGTACATGACCCCACCCCCTTGCTTGAAGCAAGCCAAAGCGAGTTCAGAGACAGACGTCGAGATATTGCATATTAATAAATTCGACCAGGGCAACTATTGTGCAATAACTCCCAAGAAAGCCGAGAAACACCACCAAAAGGCGCCCAGAGAGCCATCGGTCGAACCTCTCTCCGGAGCTTTTCTTCTTCCCTATATATTGTCGACACTCTTATGGTTTGCGGAGTAAGGTGATGGTACGATAGCACACCTCGTGAACCTACTCTTTTCCGATACGCGGAGTTATCTTTGAACTCCTGACCTGAGGAAGGCTCGCGTTCGGAAATAGGAGCGTATGAATGAGCACGCCGATGGTGTTGGCGTCGGCGGAAGAGACGCCGATGAGGGGTATACCAGCGGCACAATAGCACGATAGTGTACCGTAGGATACCTAGCGAAAAGCCCCGTGCAGATGAGGTTTTAGACGACTCGGCAGTCGGATGGTAAGGTACTGACTGTGCCCTCCAATTGCCCTGCAGGGAGCCGTGCAGCGGGGTCCTGAGCTCGAGTAGGAAAATGGGAATCGATCGTGCCTGTCAGTTTCGAGACAGGGACGCCCTACCATGTACGTGGATATGGAAGATTTCCCAAGGCAACAACGATTAGTTGCACGAGTGTGCTCGCACACAATACTTCTTTTGCGGTGTGCTCTTTCTGGCATAATACTCGAACAGCATATGCAAGTTCATCAAATCAAGGGGCTTGTCTAGTCAAATGAAGACTCAATGCCTAATATAGACGAACGCTTTTATCCTCTGGCTTGGGTACAACGTCTTCGTAGACTTCGTAGTGGCACCAAACTGTGGATGGCACGTAGTAGCTCAAGTTGCATCTCCAACACTAGCTCGCGATTGCTTGCAGCCCTGAATCAAAAAGCTCTTTGTTGGTAAGTTGGATATTCATAGGAACAGCCGGCTCGAGTATGGTGTACCAACCCGAGTTCTCTCGTGTGATTGGGCCCTGTTAGATCCGTTCTAGAGCGTCCTTGATAACTTTCGAGATTTACGAATTACGAGTAGGTAGGCTGCAATCTGCTTGTTGTCTCTCTTGTTCCCGCGGGTTTCTTCCTTTCGAGCAAATCGCCTATGTGTGTGCTTCGTAATGAAATGAGCACTCGATACGTCCAGTCATGCTCAGAATTCCATCTGCCAACCGTAGCCACATGCGAACGTACTGTGTGCCTGGGGAGCTTGGCTTGGTATCCGGCGGCCCTGGAAATAAACATCCCGGCGTAGATTTGGTCGTATAACGTTCACACGTTGTGATCGACCGTCGTGGAGTGGGGAACACAGCCGCACCTCCCTCGTCTCTGCTAAAGTACTGTACTCCGTACGTATGGAGAAACCCCCTGGACTGGTTTCTGATTCGTTACAATACGGTGCTTGTTACGGCAAGACGCTATTACACAACGAGGCGAGCTGTTACAAAGCCATGTTCGTCCAATGATCGGGCGGAGGTGCTTGTTGGTGCAACGGCCGTTAGGAAATAAAGCCCCCAGCTTTTACGTGGTGGTGAAGCTTTCTGAAAAAAAGGCTGTTAATTGCCCTCAATATGGTCAGATTGCGTCTGCGCTCACGTAGGCACTCTAACATATACCGAAGGAGTCACCTTCACGGATATAAGGTATACTTTGTGAGTGGAGCTTCACTGATCAGTATCTCCTAATTCCGTCGTTGTGCTTTGGGACTTGGTGATCTGCGCGGGTGCTTTGGCTTCATGCTAAGAGAACGAGCGGGCGATGCTCTCTTTGCCATCCTTATCAGAGCAGTAATTAGTGAGGTTTCCCTTAGTATTTCATTTCAAGACGGCGACCTCTTCAATGTACCGTACATACCCGGTCCCCACGAGCTCACATTCGACCCCCAAGGGGACATGGCGTTCCCAGTGCAGCGCGCAACAACAGGGATTAGGGACTATCTCCTTCAGCCTTATGGCCTGCGGCGGGAATCCTGACATACATGTACAGTAACGGTACGTGCGGTAAAAGCGGTTGTGGTGCGGTCGTAACGAACGCGATTCGGCCAAACTGCACGGCGGTGAGGTAGATAGCTTATGAGATGGTGGAGGGTGAAGTGTGCTGAAATGTCAAGAAGTAGTACGAGGATGCTGTGCAGCACTCTGGCTTCATCCATCTGCCGATTGTTGCACCTACCTATCACTTTAGAAACTTAGTACGTGATGCTGCAGGCTCAGGTTCGTGTATTCAGTAGTGGATGATCGACTGGTGAAGCCCAATCGCGTCGACTTCCGTTCTTTGCTGCGAAGTGCTAGTACGCTCTACGAAGTCCACTTCCCAGTCCGCATAGACTAAATATACACGCTAATTATTTCGTAAAATCGCTAAATCGTGAATACACGGGACCAAGGTTCGTCAACCTGAGCCTTTTATTATCATTTGAAAACATTCTCTGTAAGCACTAGAGCTTCGTAGTGAACAGAGCTGAACAAGCTGCTCGCCAGTATTTTGTCGTATACTCCTCACTGCAGGAGTAGGCTAGGGCAGGAATTGTGGACGGCTACTTACACTGTGAAGAATCTGTGAGAATACCAGCTCCTTCTGTGACTAAGGTGAGTATTTGTGGGCAGAGTAACAAAGACATGGTGCTAGGAATTCCTTGGGATACAATTATAATCCGGTAACCCAGCAGCGATGATCTTTCAGAAATGACTGGTGAGTTTACGTAGTTAGTATTCTTGAGTGAACACCACATCGACTACTTTGGGAAGGATCCAAGGCACGAAGCATCTCCTCCATAGTGAATGAGTAGCGTCACCACTGCAGTATAACTACTGAGGCTATTTAGCTCGGTTTTAATGTATACCATGGTTGAGACAAGTGAATCACTGAACTAGGTGCCATTCAACCTTCAGAAATGGGCTTATATGAAGCTCAGTTGATCTGGATGATCATGGCACACATCGGATAGGAAGCCAACCAGCTGAGGAATTCATGGACCCAGATCTACGTCCTTGGAACCAAGTGGCACAGTCGGCTGGGGAACACTGTGAGAACCTTATCTTCCCTGTGATTTTATGAGTTGGAGGCCAAACTAATCTCAGGATAATATTCAAAGTCAAAAGCGCTTTAGTGGTATGAATTAAAGACTTCTGTTCTAGAACAAACATTAAATTCGCGGCGTAACTGGAACAACTCACGGTTTTCAACTGAGCTATTGTCCAAGGGACACAGGAGGAGGAGCAGGCCAAGACTGATTTGAACTCGATGAAACTCTTGCGAGGCTATGCAGAAAATAGACATTCGTATGTTACCGAAATGGGCCATCAAACGCTCGTATACTAAGGTAACTGGCGACCGTCTCTCAAGACTCCATGTAACATAATGGTCGCATTACAGTCTAGGATACGCATTTGTTGCAATCTCTTTGTCTAATCCCATTATTGACCTCCCACGAAACCGCTCCTTGTAGCTTGGCAATAAGGGGGAAAACGTGGAGCGCCACCGGTATACGGATCCACGTGCTGAGAATTGCCGCAAAGGCTCTATTGGTGATTGCACAATAAGGAAGGCCAACACGCCTGTCTCTGAGATGGGCTGCCGACAGACGTCTGAGGATTTCAGGAGGATGTAGCGAATAGGTAATTCTTCAGCTCGCCGCGAAGGAACAAGGGTAGTTGAACCCCTAGTGGAGGTGCCTCTACAATCCAATTTCCTGGATTAGTAGTTTACAGTGTTGCAGCCCCTAAAGCCGACATGGAGAGAATGGCAATGGAGGGATTCATGTTATAGGAAACGATAGAGATGCCCATGAGGCTGGCTGGCTATGAAAAGGCTGCAAGGAATCCCCAAGGAATCTCCAATGCTGATGTTGAGAACATGGTTAAGAAGTGTACCTGTTGTAGAACATAAACATAATTACGAATGTTATTTTTGTGTCATAGACTCGCTGAAGCCTGGAATAAGAAGTCTGTGAGACAGAATAAAAAGAGAGTTGTGCCTGTCCATCTAGCTCCTTGTTACCCACTCACTCTCTTAATTAAGAGATGAGAACTTGCTCAGAAAGAAATGGCACTGAACCAGTCCAAGCGGTTTAGTGACTTTATGGATGGTAACAACTGGGTAATTTGCAATAAATTTTGTATCTCATGAAATTACGACTGTCGCTAGAAGCGTAAATCTCCTATATCAAGTGAACAATACTGTACGAATATCGGCACCGTGACGTGGGTAATGTGAGCCGGGTAGGGCTGAGTGTCCGTTGCATACCAAAGGTCTGAATGCATGGGAATTATGTGGCTCTGCTATCGGGCCTACCAAATACCAACTTACAAATAAATCCAGCTCCATTAATTATGGTGGAATAGTTGGTGGTGACCTGTATAGGTGTATCCGCGAGAGCTTGAGCTTCACCGTCTTTAAAAGAGAGGGCAAATAACCAAAATACGAGCTATGAGCGTTTATTGGCAGAGAGGTGCATAAAATGGGGCCCGAAGCCCTATGCGCCTATAAACCTGCGGTGTACACAGCACTCACTGTAGCTGTAGGGGTATGTGAACACACCCAAATTGTTTCGACACCGCACCAATGAGCTCCTCACCCAGCCCTCTTGGTAATCGCGAGGGCAAAAATAAACATATTATTAAGCACGTGGTTTGTTCTCCAAGCCAACAGGGGATTCATCCTAACGACACATGGAGATATGGGGGGTTGTGTGACAGGCCTGGAGAGGACGGTTTGTTCCACCAGCATAGACCGAGTAGACGCGGACGACAACCATCAGTAGGGCGGTGGAGAATTACAGAGAGAACAATGCTGTGAGGGTGACGGCGAAGTTCGGGCTTTGCTCATCTTGGACTCTACAGCGAATGCCCAAGATCCAGTATGATTTGTCACGAAGGATGTTGCGGTGGTATGAAGGAAATTCCATATACACGATGTGACTAGCTATGGTTCAGAATAGAGAATCAACCGCCAAATTTAGATCGATGCTAAATAGGTGCGTTAGAATCCACCCGCTTTGTATTTTAGGGGGATGGGATATGGATCGCAAAACCCACCCAAAAAGGTCGGCGTCTTTATAATGGGCTTGGCAGTAGCCACAGGGTCCTGGAAAGGTGGCAGAGCCTCCTCCACTTGTACAATTACCAATCTGAGGATACGGAGCTGCGCGGCATTCTTTAGGCGCCATCAGGATATTTGGAAGGGAGAGCGAGATGGTTATCGGGTCGACTTGATTCCTCTCTCACGAAGAACCGATCCAGCAACTTCGCCGTTTGGTCCGATAACTTTCCGGTCAACACATATTGCACATGGGTTCACGTCTTCGCCGTTTTCAGATCTGCGCTGAATAAATGCTGTTGATGAACAACCGGTGCGGATTCCATCTTCGTCCTCCATACACTTGAGGATTGAACGCCTCCAAAGCCAGGATGTATGTATGGAACATAGATAGAAGCATTGGAAAGGAGGCAGGCCAAACATTCGTGCCACGGCATGCAAGTCTCGCTGCACGTCCATAGGGCTGCTTGAAATCATGGTTGCGCCCTACGTTATACAGCGTATAGCGTACTGCATAAGACACGACTGGTGACGACTAGCGTCAATCTATTCCTAGCATAGTCCACGAGGTTGGTTGGCTTTCCCCGGGAAAGGGGGTTGTACTGGTCGTACGGGTGGGTGTTGGATGGATGGATGGGTGATGAGTGGTGAAGAGCGTGGTAGGGAGTGGTATGTGTGGTAAGTGGAGAGCGCTGCTTTACCAGCCACCGTCGCCCGCCATGTCGGATTTAAGGGTGTGGTCGACCAGTGCCCGAATTGGTGCATTTCTATTTTAAATGTTGCTAATTAACCCTCTTTTCCGTGTCTCATGCAGTACGACTTCGTAAAATACAAAAAAGTCGGTGCATGCATATGGCTGAACCGCTAGCCTCTTTTGCGCTAGCGGGCGACTTAGTGTTCTTGCAGAATGTCGGCCCCAAGCACGAATGTACCATGCGCAAAAGCCCCCCTCCCCGGTCCACCATCCCTACAACCGTTGCAAGCTCGTAGTTTGGTCGAAATCGGCGAACCATCATTTGCAGGGGTGACGGCATGGTTGGTATAGCTGAAGTAACAAGTGGCAGGGGGGAGGAGGAACATGGTCTTCTTGTTGTGGAGGATGTGCGCCGCTGGATCACATATATACTCGTGGAGGATCCCAATTCAATCTTCTTCTTCAGCCTTGTTCTGCCAGACTTTCCCAGACTTCCTTCGAGAAACTCACTTTGATCTGGATCTTGCCTTTGCCCTCAGACCTAGCTTCCTTAACAGACACCCCATCTTATTATGTCTCGACAGAATTACTCATACTCGACTGCCCCATCGGCGTCGAGGCAGATCACAACTCAAGGTACTAGCAGTGCCTTTAGCAGCTCGGCCAACCCTGATGAGGATTGGACCAAGATCTCGGATCTTGCTGAGCGAAGAAGAATTCAGAACCGCATTGCTCAGCGCAACTACCGTAAGTTGGCATGGTGGGATACCTCGGAGCTAGAGAACTGACCTAAAGCAGGCAAGAAGCTAAAGAGACGTCTTGAAGACCTCGAGCGACGTGCCGGATCATCTTCAGCATCACCACCCCAGACACACGCGGAGATCCAGCAAACCAGCCGAAATGAGGCAACTCAACACTACCGAAGAAGCCCAGAACTTCGGCAGCAGGTTTCCCCCAGACTCTTACCCAGTCAATATACTCCGCCCATGCACAGCGACGACGATATGATGTTTTCCCACAACTTTGATAGGGATGGATCTCGAACACCTCCTCTGTTTGCCTACTCCCAGTATCCTGCACCAGAAGATATTGTCTATCCACCATATCCTCATTCACAACCATATCGCCCGGTCTCAAGCAATGGTGACTGGCCGAGAGGAGAGGAATATCTTACACAGGTTCCCGTCACTCTTCCTTCCATGATGCAATTCCACGATTCCATAAAGCGAGAGCATGAGGATACTATGAGCCCATTCAGTATGACTTATACTGGACTTCCAGCCATCGACATTCACCAACAACACAGTTACAGTGAATCAGATCCTCATGTACGTCGAGCTCAAGCAATCCGTTTCGAGAGTCGTTTCTAACGAACGTCTGTAGACTCCTCCACTTTCACATTCTTACGAACATTCGGCTTCCTGTTCAGAGTCTGGTTATCAATATCCGTCAACACCTCTCTCTATGCCACCTTCTCCAAGACTTATGACATGAACATGACGGGCATCTGGATGACTGTTTGGAGCGTTAATTTTGTTGGGTAAAAAGCCAAGGGGTCGAAAGAGCTTCGACACTTGCTCATTAGATATGGGAATCGCTTCTATTTGGGAGGATTAAAGGATGGCAGCATAGTAGCCTGGTGTTATTGTATTTTTTTTCTTCATTTTGTCGTGTTGAAACGGCCTCTTTTTGTAAATACCCGGCACCTTGTTAGCCTTAACTATATATAAATTAAACCTAAACTCGAATTCTCCCAGACCAGACCATTTATACTTGCCTGACTGAGATGTGTCCCATTCTAGCCAAGGCAACTTTACAAAGCTTCAGCTAGTCGAGCAACCCTAGGCTTCGATCTTGGTTATTCTCTGCGTGTTTAGAGTCTCCAGTAATTAGTGAAGTCTCTGTGCTAGCTTGAATGAGATCAACCAGCCACGCTGTTGATGACAGAAAAACTGGACGAGAGTGTTCAAGGATCCAGCAGAGCCCGGGAATCCGCCTTTGCTGAGAGCAATCTTAAAGTGTTCGCCAAGTCCTGCTGAGCCTACACTAGACTCCTGTGTGAAGTTTGTTACCCATATACAGTTCGCGTTCGTACTACCAACCAACGAAAATACGAACCCCGGGCTGTGACTAGCAGCAACCGGTGCAATTACATATGAATCAGTCTTCGCTTACATGGGTTGCATTGTGGAGTGGAATTTTGGATCGTTAAAAGTCCAAATTGAAAGTCAAGCAAACTGGTCATACTTATTACTTCATGTTGAGGAACCAAGTTGTCAGGTCTTGGCGTCTTGGCACTAGTATAGGGCTGAAGGTTAACCTCCAGAATTCGTGACCTCGTGTTAAATAGATCAAACAACTTCTCCATCCATCTACAATCATGTTCAGTAAACCAGCCCGGTTATACCTTTTCGGTGGCGATGAGTATGTTCACCCTTCTGTCGAATAAATCGCTCGATCATAAGTTGATTATAGCAGACCATGGCAGCCAACTGATTGGACCTCATCTGATGATCGAGTACGAGGAGGATCATCGGTATCTCATCTCACTTGCCCGCCGTTTTCTGCAACTGCCGAGTTCCATGGAAACCTAGACATTAGGACGTTAGGTGGAGCCGGGTTTGCTTCCCAGCGGACTACCGGAGAAGACCGATTATGGGATTTATCAAGCTATGATGGCGTGGAACTGAATATCAAGAAGTCAGATGGCAAGCGGTTTACGTTTATACTGAAAGATTCTCTGTTGCCAAAGAGCCCAAATGGAAGAGAACAGAGCACAATCAGTTGGGAGTATGACTTTCAACTGGAACAGGCCGACAAAGGCAAGAAAATATTCGTCCCGTGGAATAACCTCAAGCCTACCTATCGAGGAAGGGAAAAAGATGACGCAGAACCATTGAATATCAAGAACATTAAGAGAATTAGTTTGATGATGAGAAGGTACCCATTCTATGTCCAATATATTTCCTGATTTTAACCGTACTAGTAAGCACAATAGAGAATTCCGAATTCCTGCCTACAAAAATTCGAGTACATTTGCTCTCAAGAAATTGGAGGAAATATCCTTATTTAAAAGGAAGTTTTTTCTGGGGCCTTGAAAGCAAATTTGCAGCTTGAGCACTATTAGCTTGAGTTTTATACCTTTTTCCTAGTTGAAATAATTACTAATCCACTATTCTCAAGGCTTTTTCGGCAGCCAGGAGGGAGACTTTTCGCTCTCTGTTACATCAATATCAGCAGTCAAGAGACCCAGTGATAATGAAGCTCCGCCAGTGGAACGATATCGAGATGATATAGACAGGCCAGATAAGAACGAAGGGTACCTGAGCATCAAAGAGAAGCATAATAACTCTCTACCTCAACGACAAGGGATTATGAGCTGGCTATGTGGTTTCTTGTAAAAAACCCCAATCAGAAGCCTAGCATCACGTTTCTGTGGTCAAAAATTCATGCTTTAAAAACATGAAACTTCTACCTGGCCAAGTCTGCTACGTAATGTAGGATTCATAAGCCTTAACTTAGTGGTGTTGTTTCAACTGTGGTTCTCTCAGCAACTTAAGAAATAGAGCAGCTATCGGTACTGATCTTCGGATCATTTAGGAAGCTTAAATTTGTTATTCAATTTTCGACTTCACCTCTTTCCCAACCATAACCAGACCCCCTTGTTGACCTACGTAGGCAGTTTTCCTATCTGGGGACCCGCTCGTCAAGATAAGATGTCCCATGGTTTAGACGATGCATCCAATCAAACCACTACACCGCGTAATCATATCTGCTGTGTAACTAAGTTAGAATTCCCTTTACTCAGAAGCAATTTACCTGGGTCTGTAATTCTTTATAAAATACCTGGAATATGAATGTATTTACTCATATCGGGTCCTTCGGTCATTCTCGTTCGTTGTGAAGAATCCTAAGGGCTCGTCAATCTTGTAGTGATAAAATTCATTTTATCTCGACTAAGCCTAGAGAGCGGTGCTGAATGCTCTGACACAACAATCGCCACGACGAAGTGTGCATGCCCTTCGTGCGTACGAGTTTCACAATAGATTCACAAACTCGAATATATTGAATGAAGCACTATTACGCATTTCAAAATATTGAGCCCTGATCCAGAAGTCCTATGCTTAAGCGCTGCTCTATTTTGTCCAAGTTATACCCTTATTGTAAGCAGCCAGGATTTCAAACACAATGTCCATGCATGAATTACCTGAAAGCCGTAATTAACTTCTGACAAAGACTAACAAGTTTCCAGAAGTAGACGTTTGGGTAAGGTGGCACAAAACCCCAGAGAACACAGCCATTCGCCCCCAAGACCAAAGTTCCAGTACCGAACAGGGCTGAAGGAGGATGGTCAAGTCGTTTTTGGAATTACTACTGTAGATATGCATGCAGTGAGCAGTCAGACGTATATCCCCCAGCTCTTTACCATGTGGCACATGGCGGCCCTGTAATTTCCAGAAGGCCAGAATACCCTCGAGTTCGCCGACCTTTGAAGTTAGTCATCAAGCATTGAGCATTGAGTAGTTAGATCGATTGTGAGTTGTTCCGTGTTCAAAACGATCTCTGTACAACATAAGTAGAGCATAGTGTTTGTGCACATTAGGATTACTTGTCTCAGAATTACAAACCATAGAGTTCAAGGCTTACCAGGTCGGCTACTTAGACGAACTAGAAAAATATCGTATTTACCAAACTTCTACAGCCAACCATTCCAAACTGACTCAAAGGTTACACAAGATTTAGGGACATAAAGGTATAACGCGATATCCGCCGCCGACTATGAATCATAATTTCCACTTCACTTCCTTAACATACCTTACAAATGAGCAGGTTTTGCCTTGCTTGCACACCGCATTTTCACAGCTTAGATCGTAGTGCATTATTGCCTACAAGGATTTGCTCACCCGTGACAAAGCAATAACAATCACCCGCTTCTCCTTTGCACCATCAACCACAGAGCCGCTACCCCTCTAGTTACATATGCAAATATCTCTCAAATTCCACGAACCAGC
>Ga0247807_10001028_pt1 | contig 16958 bp, 15 predicted proteins | sample UWRJL074202C1_FD_179931 | JGI IMG/M metagenome (GOLD analysis project Ga0247807, IMG submission 179931) | Plant litter microbial communities from Arlington Agricultural Research Station in Wisconsin, United States - UWRJ-L074-202C-1 | ecosystem: Environmental > Terrestrial > Plant litter >...
TGGAGGTGGAATGCATGGATGGTTTAGTTGGTGGGTCGAAAATATTAGGCGAGGTCACCCCTTTCTTCCTTCACCCCTTTCTCTGTACTTGTGGAACTTGGCACGACTGCGATTTTAGATGTAAAATATAACCTAACCTAGTGACTCTGGGAGGGCGGGAGTTTTATCTTGCAGCTATGTAGGTAGATACATAGTGGGTCGAAGGGTTTGCAGAGGATATTAGAGATATGTTATCAGGTACACTTGTGCTTCGCTATCAAAGGACACTGAATCTTAAGTAAGCGATCCATACTCAACTGCAGGTCCGGTGCGCTCTTGCGCCAGATGTAAAAATCTTCATCGCCTCTAGATTTTTCGATGATCGTTGAATACACGCTTTTGTTTACAAATATTTGTTTGCACTTATCGCAGTTCGGAGATGTCACGAGCCATGTTGAATAGGGAAAAATATGAGAGTAAGCGTGACTCAAGCTGCTTCGAAAAGGTCGTCGCTCGTGGTAAGCCTAGCTAAGAACTGCTAGCACAAAATAAGGCGCTCAAAGTACCGGCTGAAATGAACTCGTATGCAGCGCTCTGAACACGATTTAAAAAGAATCGTAGCAAATGATGTGCGGCTACTGTACATTATGCTTGAAAGGACGACAACGCAACAATCATTCCCCATATCCAGCCTCGCCAGGGATGTAATTGACTGAGACCCGGCTCTGGTTTAAGCAGAGAAGAGTGCACAATCCCGCGGATATTCAAAAATTTCTATCAGAGTTGATCTATCAAGAATGGATGATAATACAGTGCTGATCTAATGATCCTTGATACCTATCTTTTATTTCTTACAGATTTCTGCTGCTTAAAGATCTAGGTGTGACTCTTATATACATTTTTGCGGTGGTAGTATAGTCGCTACGTACTTAAGTGCATCCAACACGAGTCGAATTGATAACTATGTCATCATACCAGAAGGTATTTGTGTCCCCACCGTACGACTCCCACCCAAAGTAAATAGCGGTAGGCTTAGGCTTGATACTACTCCTCTGCCATTGCGCGGCGTTGCTATTAGATACGCCCGGCTTGCTGGTGAGACCAGCAATGGCATTTCCATTCAGCCAAGTCTCGACGGTCCCATCAGTGCCCAAATGATATTCGAAACATTGCCAGGATCCGGTCGGGAGAGCGGCCGACGCAGCGATTCCATTCGGAGACAGGTCAGGAAGCGTGGCATCGTCGGACTCGCGGTTGAACATTAGGATCTTGCTCTGGCCTCCGATGCGCAGGTGCTTATTAGTACCTTGAGCGGAGTCTGGCATGGTAATAAAGGAGACGTGAGAGTCGGTGAGGGCTTTGGAAGCTTTTCTGTAAAAGAGAGTTACGTGTTAGCATTGTCCTTGCTTCTGATCATCCAATTGCTACCGCCCAATATTGATATATTTGGGACCAAACTGGATAACTTACAGCCAAACTCTGACATAAATATCTCCGCTGGGAACTTTCTTAGTTCCAACAAACTTGTGTCCGCAGTAGCCACCCGCTCCATCTACTCTTATGGAATTTTTCCCACTGTGAGCGGTGGTGGTGTCCAGAGTCACTTTACCACCTTGATCACAATCATTGGAGTAGGTCGGCCATGCTGTCTGATCCCAACCGTTTTCGAAACCCTCAGATACTTGAGCAAGAGAGAAAGGTAGGAGAGCTAGAGTGGCTGCAAGAAGAGCGCTTCTGCCGAACATTTTGGTCGATGAGTTCTCGGTAGTGGTAGGCGGTACGTGAAAAGATGCTTGCCAAGCAAGAGAACTGGGGGACTCCTTAGAAATGGAAAGCAATCGTATTTATGTATTCATTTTCGCGGCTCAATTAAGCTTCTCCTTCCGTTTCCGCTTTCGGAACGGTGCTATGAAGGAATCGCCATCTTTCCCTCTCCACCCTGTATGCTCTGCAATCTGGAATACCGGGTTACGTTCCCTGAGTGGTAGCTCTCATTCTTCGTATGTAGATCTTTAGCCTTGGTAGGTTCAATGAATTCACACGTGCCATTATGCATACTAGAATGTCGTTGTAGTAGCACTTATAGTACAAACTTACCACCGGCAGAATTGTGGCTCTGGATGGAAGTTTAGCCGCCACAGAATTTAGTCACCTGACTGGAGGATGTACATGACGATATAGTAATATGAAGTATGGTGTTGGTTGGAGAAGGTTTCAGGTAAATGCCAAGTGGCTTGTTCCCAGTTGCATCGGTTTGCATGTTATTAAGCATGTGACCTGAATGTAAGCGAGATTTCGAAATCCTATATTGAGAGACATATTCTCCTAAAGACGAGCAGCTAGAATATCTAACAAACCAGCAGTAATCTTGGCCTGTTCATAAGTGGTATGCATGTATTGCAAATCGATTTGCACATCGGAAACGTCTTCTTGGTTGGTGCATTCTTGGTCAATCTAAATGAGAGATAGGACAAGAGCAGCGGCGGAGCTTACAGCTAAGATTCAAATTTCTGACGGAAATCAGAGGCTTCTCATGACGCTCTAGTTAATGGCGGAAATTCTAGGGTTAGGTTTGGTAATTATTCGATCAATCAAATACCAGCAGTAAGGGAAGGCCACATGATCCGTCACATCAGGAATTGTCCGCTATTAGTGATGGTGTAATAAGCATCACTTGCCCTGAAGCCCAGCTTGAAGCCAGGTATAATTAACAGTAGATTCGGCGATATACTTATAGCCTGTTTTCTTAGCTCTAGTCACATATTTGATAACATCAGAGTCTTTAAGATCTAGACTTCCGAGAATATTTTTAAATGTAAGGTCAGTATCTCGCTGCATTAATCACATCAATAACAGTTGTGCGCCAATTTGGAAAGAAGAAATAATTTAGGGCTTACAATATCGGGCTTCAATATATTAACAAAGTAACGGGTAACCATATTTGTTCTAGTGCTGCTTGGCACCCGGTTGTATTAGTTACAATAATGTACCAAGAAGCTGAAATCGAATCCTAAATATATAAAGGGGGAAGCACAGTCATTCACCTGGAATATTTATTGAGTCTCTGTTTCTTTGCACATGAATTAAATTCTAGTGTAGCTTCTCCGAAGCTCTTACAAATTCAGATATTACAATTTCATGATAGCAAGGGATTGAACCTATACTTCACACTAAAAAACGCTACATTGATTAAGAAAGCCCACCCGGTAATTTTAAATGCGATAAGTATCATAATCAATCAACTTCGCAACGCTTATGTAGACTGGTTTTTCTTTTCGTTACGTTTCCTGTGTCTTATGTCACACTTCTCAGCATTTAATTCTGCCAAGGGATGCCTCAGCCTTGCTCACCAGAGTTTCTAAGCTAACTCCTGAACACCACGGTACTCTTCATCCTTATCGTCTCGGACAGAGAGGACTTATATGGACTCAAAGCTGAAGGAATATGGCGGCTGGAGATGCTATAGAATGGGTCAATCCCAGGTCACGTACCAGGCTCGAGTCTAAGCTCGCTTACAACCCACAACCATCCATCTTGGAGCGCATACCGCCCGAGATTCACTTCAGAATCCTCTCATACTTGTCGCCAAATGATCGTATTATTCTTTCTCTGACATGTAAACGCAACTACATTCTTCATTTTTCCAGTCTTCCAAACGACAACTGTAATTTTGGCACCGACGCCCACTTCAAGACTTTGATTGGAAACTTAGTCGCCCCGCAGAACGCTGAGATGGTCATGTCAGATCAAGGTTATGCCCCTTTCAGCGAAAATAACGCGAGAGAAGAGAGGACCGAGCGGAAGATACAAATCGAAAAGCCCCTATGGCCCAGGCTCAAGGAATGGATGGCTCCAGACTGGATTTGGGGCTGTGACGAGGAGCCAGACTTTTTGATGGGGAGGACGCATTTCGTGTTTTTGCCAAAGGTAGCTCTAGAGCAGAGAAGAAGAGAGAGGGCTAAACTGGGTCTGAAGAGCTGGAACGAGCACAAAAAATCGGTTCAACGCAAGAAGTAAGAAAGAGTTTGGAACTGGAATCCAAATGAAGAAGAACAAAGATATAAACATAGAGTGGAGCATAGAATGTAGTATAAGGATGCGTCCAAGTCTAAGTAGAGGATGAGAAGGTTGTTGATGTTAATACCGTAACGAGTTTTGTTTTCATATATTAGTTATTTGACGATCATGCTTTGTTTAATAGATAGTACGATAGTATTTAAAACAGACCTACTATAAAACCAGTACTGCGACTACCTGTCTCCATCATACCTACTGTCTCCTTCTCCTTCTGTTTGGTAACCTCACTCCATAATTTAAGACCTCTAAATTATATCTGGAATCACGCCAGCACTTTTCATCTCGTCAAATATCTTTGCCAGCTCCACATTTGTGTCGGCCTTCTCATACCATCCAGCTTTGATAGCTTTATCCATGCTAACGTCACATGCCCAATTTCCACCTTGTGTCCATGCTAGTGTATCCCAGGTTGCATACTTCAATGCATCTTTGCTGCCTCCATACTTCTTCACAACAGCATCCCACTCTCCTGCCGCGAGTCTGTTTTCAACATCCGCAACTAAGTCAAATCCAGGCTCGTTCTTGGTAGGGATTCCAAAATACCTGCCCGTGCCTTCCCATATATCTGCAGAAGTCGTTTTGGTGTCATCTACAATGTTGAAATGTTGGTTACCCACCTGATCATTATCGGCTAGCCATTCAGTGAACTTGGCTACGTGGCTTGCAGTACTCATATGCTGAGGTTTCATGTATTTGCTCACAGATGCATCGGTAGCTGAGTAAGCGAAGATCGCTGGAAGCCCTGCCGCCTTTTGCAAAGTAAAGTAAATAGCTACCGTCGTGGCAAAGCTCATGCCGTTACCTTTGGTAAATCCATTAATCCAAAATGGAACCGTAACATTCCATTTCCATTTTCTCTTCGAAGCAAGATCGATCATGAAGTCTTCCTGTGCATAATAGAATAGGGGAAGTGCATCTGTCTCGGTGACTCGTGGATGGACGGGATGCTCAGGTGTAGGCTCAATAAGAGCAGCACGAAAGTAGATACCGTAAGTCTTCCCACCGGTCTGTAGAATGACTCGCTGCAAGGTATCCTTCGATGTGTCATCAATGGCTGTCAGGGTATTGGTGAACATAGGCACATTATCATCCTGCAGTTCTTGGAGTCCAACATGGTGCTTGTAAGCGAAATGAAAGAAGTGTGTTACTCCAGTTGCATGCTGGCTTTTAAGAGACTCCGCGATATCCGAGGAAGACTTGCTCAGATCTACAAGCACGATTTTCAGCCGCGGATCTTGAGGCACGTCTTTAGGTTCGGTTCGGTATACGGCGATAATACGGTCCCATGATGGTGATGATAAAAGCTGTTTGACCATGGCCGCACCACTTATTCCATTTGACCCAGTTACAAGTGCAGTCTTCTGATTAGGCCCCATATTTAGAATTGATATTGCAGCTGCTGGTATGAATTCAGGAAAAGTAAATCTGATAGGATGAGACTAAGTCAAGAGAAGGGTAGGGTTGTTGAAGAAGTGCAAAAGGTAGATTTGGAAGACTCATTAATATATCTCAAAGCCATCTCAAATTTAGACTGACTTTGTTTTGTTTTATACATTTTGACTGTATAGTTAACTCCGATAATTTCTAACGCCGAAATATGAGAGTTGCATAACACCGACAGGTCGAGAGTCACGCAACTCTACAGATAAAGTGCTAGATTAGTAATGTCTTGATGCTCAATGATTACTATGCATTGCATATAACACTTCGGGATTGATTACGTCTTAAGACGTAATAGCCGGAGACCTATTGACGGTCTGGTATTACTTTATGATCGTTGATTCGAAAGAAAAAGTTAACTCATTTGTAAACACATTAGGTCTGTTAGGTTGGAAATTACGAGCGTGTAATGCGTATTAAAACAAAGATAGTATTCTCTCGTACGTATAGCAAAGCATGTATCTCGGCTAGAAAATCCTGTACTGGATTGTGGCCTATAGTTTATGGCTTTATGGGAAACTCCCTTTATCAGGCCCAAAGTATCCTCTCGACGGAATTGGAAGAATGCCTTTACCAGATCCATCCACTCCTGAATAGCTAACCGTGTTCCCCCACCACTTCAGCCTTTTTGGGTCGTAGCCAATAGCAAAGAACATCACAAGACCACTAACAGCCACGCCAGCAGTGAAGGCAGCAGATAAAACATAATTGTATTTCTCCCACCATGCTAAGCGATGTCGTGGAAGCCAGTACATGAATATGAAAGAGAGTATCATGCCGGGGGTTTTGTATGATAGGTTGGATGGTGCCCAGTGCTGGATCCCTTGGATGATCAGGATTGGGTTCAACCACAGAAGTGATGCAACGAATGGAAACAAAGTATTGTCTAGCCGCTCAAATGTTCTTGGTCTAAGCTTCAGTCGTAGCTTTTCTCGTACGCCAGGAAGATACTTTGGTCCTAGTCCTTGTCCGGTCAAAAATATAAAAGAAATAGCTAAACCGATAAGGAAGCACCACTTGAACAGTGGATATAGTGAGTTGAACATTCGGTCAGAGCCAAGTAGACCCCACATGAGTGAGCTTGCATATAACGGGAATCCATCGTTCGCGCAGGTGAATCGGCTAGGCTGCGTAGGTGTACAGAGCCCTTTGACCCCGTTAAGAATGAAGTTCTGCGTACCAACAGCTACAAAACAGGTGATAATGATGGTCCCAATCTGACTTCTAAAGACAGCTCTAGGAGCAATCTTGCAGTAATGTGCCATCTTTTGGTCCTGGACATAGTTATCACCATAACCTGCTAACGCCCATGAGCCTAGTGTTTGTGCAAAGAGGAATGCATTAGGATTGTTGGGCAAGATGAAACCAGTGATAATCTGAATCAAGGAACCGAGACCCAAATTTGTGCCGGTTGTTGCAGAAAGAAATGAGAGAGGCACCGCAAACACAAGATTGATCGCTATCATCAAAAATATCAACCACACGGGGGTATTGAGAGGATAGATTTCCAGGAAAACAATCGACACAATGATGGCTCCAAAAAGGATTACAAGGAACCACCAGTCTGGGACCTCCTTGTATTTCGCCATGAGTCGACTATGCACATCCATGGCACCTTCATAGTTTCCTTTACCGTGTCTTAAGCCTTTATAGAAGTCAACATATGCAGTAGAGACTGTTGTCCACTGATTGACCATGATGTAGAGGAAGTACACAGGGTAGAATGCGAAGTTGGCTCCTACGGTGAGGACGTAACCGGCTGAATAAAATGGAGGCGAGTAGTCCTGATACAAAGTTTCATTGAATTTGTTGTCAGTAATTACATTTTGCACACGGTAAGAGGTGGCATTGTTTGTGAAGGCTGCTGATGAGTTGATGGGTAGATAGGCAGTGTTGTACATATTAGAGTAATAAATTCCTAAGATGATTAGGCCTCCAAGAATACTCCCAATATACATTGTACAAGTGCTAAAGAATGGCAATGCCAGAGCTGGATAGGAGGAAGTTGCGATATTCCAGTCAAAAGTGGTAATTGGATTAAACAATCCCAATCCCAGTCCGGATCCAGTCAGGATTGCCAAAGTGAGATTCTGTGGTGCTATCCAAGTCATCCAATTGAATGTAGCCATTGCTGTAAACAAGTAGCCAGGCAACCAGTAGTAGAAGAACATGCCAATAGTGCAGATGTAAAAGAACCTGTACCGTGAAATGGTCCAGCCATAAATATTCTCCCTTGGCTCTGGTTGTGTAAGCGCCCGATTCATAGCAATCTTGGGAAGAACGGTTGGCCATAGTGCTTTGACTGGATATACACTGAATCGTCGCAGATAACCAGCAAAACCCATTCCCATAAGCTGAACAAATAAGGTTAACATGAGCTGGTATCCGAACGAGATGAAATCAAGACCATAGAAAACTGGAGATTTTTGAACTAGGATCATTCCATAGCTGTTTGTTGTATAGATCGCAATGTTGTAGGTGATAGTCGCAAACATTTGCTCTTTGAAAGTCCACGGTCCGGGATTGAGTGAATGACGAACACCCATAACCGTAATACCCCAATCTGGCAACAAGAATTCAAGAAACTTGGCGCATGGAAACAAGAATATTTGAATTACGTTACCATCCAGGCCTATCTTGTTCGTTAGTACTCAGAGCGTTAAGGGAGCTGCTCGGTGAATAACTCACTTATAGATGGGAATCTGCTATTGAAAAAGGTTGACATGAATGTACCGATAATGGCCCAGCCTATGCCCAAGAAATATGCCCTGATGGTCTCGATCGGAATACTCTGATCATCTTGAAGTTCTGCAACGGCCCGCACCCCAGGATAAGGAGAAGAGTATCTCATCAAGGTAGCATCGATCCTCAGATCACGATCATAGAACTCTCCATACAGCTTTGGACCTTGCAGCAGCCGTTTCATACGCTCTCTCATCTCAGATGGAAAGTTCCAATCATCGGCATGAAATTTGACAGATTCTTGGACAATTGCCAATGCTTCTTCCTCACTCATCGTATTGATCTTGTCGTGGATATAGTCTCCTTCGCCATTGGGTGCTAGCTCCTCTAGCATCTCGTGAGAAATTTGATCTCCAATTTGCCCATGGGCGGTATGGGTAGGGGTTTTCTCTGCATCAGGTGCAGAATAATCTGGCTTGACTTCATCGTCAGTGATTTCAACTTTTCCGGACATAGTCACTGAACCACTGTCATGAGCGCAATTTTTCTCAATGAGCGGAGGGGAGGCTAAATATGATATTTTCTATACAAGGATTTACGAATGAGATTTCCAGTATCAGAAGCGCGTAATAAAACCGGTATTGGCCAAGATAGTGGCCAATCCAAAATATATATCTACAAACTATACTACTCTACAGTCACCTTCTAGATAAGTTAGCAAAGAGGGGAAATGCGAATGAAGTACAATTGGTGTATGACAAAACCTCGGGAAGTGTTATCGCGAAATGCTGGTCACGGGGAGACAACTGCCGTGGTGATCGTTGCTTCTTGCATCTTGCATCTAAGGCAACGTTATATTATAGGCAAATGTAACCTACATATGCATAAGGAATGCAGTTGGTTACTGAATCACAACCAGATCATACTCACAGTGCAATTATACTTAAGAAGATGTTGCACTTTAAAATAACTTCGAAATCTCAATCTCTTCTCCTCAAAGATGAAGAGAGAAGAGAGGATTCGATGCCGGTTGCAAGCAAAGTAATTAAGATGCTAGCAGCAAACGAACAAACTGTATTCAAATTGAAAGAAGACTGATAGGCTCGAGCTCGTACTGGCTAAACCTCTATCCCACTTCTGTGCTAGAGTGGCACGCACGTCCTGTTAGCTCTAAGGCTCGCTTATTTTGATAACCCCTTATGTGTGTCCAAGAATCGCACGTGATACTCAACTGCCTACTCCTATTGACTTGTACATCCTTGTGAGATGTCTTTCACATTATCTTCCTTAAGTTTCAAGTCTTTCATGATTTAATCAAATCACCGCAACTAACTATGTAATATGCTCCACAGTTTGCATCAAAATGAGCCTGTGTGAAAACAGGCCTGTCGATACTCCTGGACGCAGTATTAGCATTTAGGAAATCCTAGTATGGAGCTAGAATTACTAGAATTTGCAGAATGGCAAATAATCAAAATTATTACTTGCAACACGGGCATTTGGGCATCTCTATGATGGGCAATGTAATCATTTTCTTGACTAGATGATAAGTGAAATTGCAAAGCGGCCGACGCTCAGAGTTCAGAACTTTAGTAATTTGGGGCGTAGGGCAAATAAGCGTGTTTTCAGTGCATCATTCCTAATGTTAATAATAACGGCCGCTGTGGCGACATTATTTGGCCACCCCAAAAGGGATTTTCAATGCGAATATCTTCGAGAATTTAGAAACGATTCTTGTTCAAATGTGAGAGCATTCCTTTCCATGATATATACACACCCGCAGCACCTGCTTTCAATAACTATAGATTGGAAAAATAGTCTTGGTGGTGCTCGCTCGGCTATCTCCACTACATCAAAGGAGAATTGAGTTGTGAACTGGCATACAAGGCAATACACACCACTTAATGGTTTAACATATAAAAAAGAGGAACGTTACTTATGCTATTTATCTAGACAAAAACCCACCAGAAAGAGTCAAAAGCTTCAATCCAAACGCAATCATATGTGCATCTATTACGTGCAACAGCGCTTCCAAGTTACATCTATGCGTACGCACTTTATCTCAGCTCCTAAGTATACATAAATCTACCAATTATCCCACTTGTCGTCCTCCTTCGCCCCTGGTCCCATCGGTGTCTGCGGCTTCTTGATACTCGACGTACCCACAGCTCCTCTAGGTTGCGGTTGTGCCTTGGGTTGGGCACCGGCATCTGCGAAGCTGTCCCAGAAATCCTTCTTACTTTCATCGATGGGCACACTTCTCTTGCCATCACTTCCCTCGACGAAACGATTAAACCCTTCTGCCGCCCCTTTTGCACCAGCTTGGGCTCCTTTCGCAACTTGTGCTGCAGTTATACGCGCTTGGGCTGCTAAGTCGGTTTCCGCCAACTGAATTCAAAATGGTTAGTCGGGATACTTTCGATTGGGGTACTCAGTCTCGAAGTGCTAGTAGGAGTGAAGGAACGGGTGCTGTTATACGCGATTGGGGTCGATTCGCGCGTGCGGACAGGTGATGGATATGATATGGGAGAATCGGAGGGGGAACCTACCTTCGCAGCTGTAGGTTGGATATATCCCTCGTTTACGGTCTTCGCTGTCTTGCCAACCGTGCTTGTAAACCAACCGAAGCCCTTGCTGAGCGCTTGCAAAGGATCTTTTTGTAAATCGTCGAAACCAGGTAGTCCAGGCCCTGCCGCGCTTTTCGGAGGCTCCATTGGGCTACTTCCAAAACCTGCATATTTACCTCCTTGAGAGGGCGGGAGGTCTGCTGGTCGGGATGCATTGGCTGCCCCTAGTCCAGCAAAGTATCTATCGTCGACCTTCGCTTTACCACCCGGGCCTCTGCTTGGACTTTCCGTGCGTCCACCTATCGGTGTGCCACTCCTACTAGCTGTCGAGCTGAGAGGTGCACCGCCGAAGTTCGTGGAAGCTTTCTCCTTCTTTTCTCCAGGTACGTAGTCCTTCCCTTCTACCTTGGCTGCCAGTCTATCTTTCCATTCTTCGCCCACATCTCCTGAATATCTCTCTGCAATTGTTGCATCATCCCATGTAATGCCAGCCATCTTGTTTGTTTCCGCATCATCGAAGAAATCCCTCCAAGGCTTATTACCGCCAAGGCGCATCTGCTCAATTTCTCTGGATTTGAAAGCATCCATAGTGATACTGCGCACGAAACTAATGTGAACTCCTAGCCCGCGATGTACGCCGGCACAAGAGAGACATATAAAGACGCCAAATTTAGGGGATGCCCATTGAGGGGAGGGGGCGCCGCAGTCTGCGCAACGATCGTTGGTATTCGTCTTTTGGATCTCGAGGAGCTATGAAAGTGTTAGCTTCCCTGATACCAGAATTTAGGTGCGCTAGAAGAAAAGCAATTGGAAGATATTGCTGCTGCTACAAACTGACGAGGGCGGGCATACCTTTGATCGAGTTTCTGGGTCGACTTCCCACATAGCTTTGGTTGCCATGATGCCGGTTACTCAGGAACCGCGGGTACGATCCTTAAATATATAGTAACAGAACAGTCAGTTATTCGCAGTGGGTATTGAGAATGCAAGTATAGAGTATTAGTTCGCGAGGTGGTGGGGGAAAGGGAAAGGGGAAATTCAATTCCTTGGGTGTCAGTGGCGGAGCCAGACCAATCGCACGCGGCTGAAGACAAGGCTGCGGATTATTAGCCAGACGTCACACGAGTCGTCGAGTATAATATTCTACAAAGTCTAATTGAAATTTAATAGCGACTTTACTCAACTCAACACTGATTATAACCGGCTGCAAACAGAATAAGATAAATTAATCGAGTTGCGTACATCTAAGACTGGAGCTCATTGGAAGAAACACATCACATTCAAAGACAAGTCAAGACAGTGCCAGGAAACGCCAATAATTTGGTATCAATATCAACGATGAATAACTTTTCCATTTCCTCCCGTTCCCAAGAGCACATCAGAAAAGAAATCTAGTGTACAGCCCTGAGAATGCCAGAGAAATGGTAATAAGACATTTTTGGTTGAAAAGAGTCATGGAGAACGAGTGCACCCCCAACCTGAAAGGAAGTCTTGAGTTGTCAAAAAGAAAGCCCAGAAGAGACCATATCTATCAGACGCCAGCAATAAATCCACCCACGTGGGAAACATTCGTTCCACCTAAAGGAAAATCGTGAGAAGTTGGTCGGTCCGTTGAAAGATATCAAGGGAACGGGTCCGACTTCCCCTCCGGAAAGCAACACAGTCAGGAAATTGGTCCAAAAAGCAGAGTAATGCTGGCAATGATCCGCGAAATGACGCTTTTTCTTCGTACAATTATTACAACACTTAAACGGCAGTAGGCTCAACTGCGGCAGCGGCTAAGAGTAGTCAGTACCCGTCGTGAATATCTTGGGATCGTATATTTTCATTGATGTTACGTACCTGGAGTGTTCTCCGTGCCTGATTCAGCAGCTGGGGCAGACTCGTCATCTTGCTTATCTGGGCTGTCAATAGCAACCTTGACGGCAATTTCACGACCTTCGATCTCCTTGCCGTTCATCTCATTGACGGCCTTGGTCTGAAGCTCCTCTGACTCTAGGGTAACGAAACCGAAACCACGGCCCTTGCGGGGTTCGTTGCGAGCTTGGAGCTTCTTAACCATGAAACGGGGAATTGGGCGAAGGGCAATCTTAGCGGAAACAGGTGAGTATTCAGCGAACAGTTCCTTAAGCTAATGAACCGGTAAGCAGGATGATTTGACATCGGGCACATATAGACATACCTTCTCTTCCGTAAGGTCATAAGGTAGGTTTGCAACCATAACCTTGTTCTTTGATGGAATACCATCAGCGGGAGGACCACGCTCGCGACGAGGCTCACGAGGAGCACGAGCAGCAGCTGAAGCCTTGGCATCAGCACCCTCTGCAGCATTACCCGTCTTGTTGGTGATATCGGTCAAAGGAAGGACCTCACCAGTGGCTGAGCCAGCAGTCTCTGGAGCTGTTCCGTCCTGCAAATAAGTTAGTTAAACGTGAAACAGCATCTAGTTTTCAAGGACACTTACTCCGCGAGCAGCACGGGGACCGCGTCCTCCACGACCGCGTCCTCGTCCACGACCGCGTCCAGCTGCCTTGCGGTGTCCCTCACCTTCACCCTCAACACCCTCGTCACCGCTCTTTGGTGCGGCCTTCTCACCAGCTGGCTCAGGCTTGCGGGCAAGCTGAACAGAAACCTTGCGCTCAAGGATCTCCTTGCCGGAGAGCTCAGCAATGGCACGCTCAGCCTCGCTAGGTGTAGAGAGGTCGACAAAGGCGTATCCGACCGGGCGGTCGGTACGTGGATTCTTTGGGATGGAAGTGGATTCGCTGAAGGGGCCACATGTCAGTAAATTCTTCAAACCAAGGATACAGGCATTTTGTAGGTCGTATGTGTTGGACAGAGGTTGCAGAAGGTATCTACTAGGTCCCAGAGGGAAGTTGCTGATGACTCCTCACCTGCCGGAACAAAATCGTGCCATGATTATGGGACCCCTTTCCTAAAGAAGCTGTGCAATAACTTACATGAGGTAACCATCAAAGAAGGTCTTCAACTCCCCCTCGGTTGTTGCGTACGCGAGGTTTCCGATATAGAGTCTGCGACCCTCTGCAGCGCTGGCAAGGACAGCCTCATTATGGGCGTCCTTTGCGGCTTTGTCCTCTGCAGGCTTGGACTCGGAAATGGTGGTGTTGCCAAGTTTGGCAGTAACGTCGTTGACGGCCTCAGTAACTTTCTCCACGATGCCAGACATGATTGCTGATGTTTGTCGTTGGGGGTGGGATATATAGGTTGAGATGAACTGAAGAGATGCTTGACTGTGTGGAGGTTTGTCGACGTTGGCTGAGAGTAGGATTGACTCTTGAACAAATGGGGAGTTGTCTGAAGGGTAGCTAGGTGCCCTAGAGGTCTGGAGATTGATTGAAATGGGAGGTTGGGGAAGTTGTTTGGCTTGATCGTATCTTGTTGTGATGTAGGGAAGAGAAGTTGAAGTTAGAGAAGGGGCAACTAAAATATATCAAATTCCGCAGCCGCGAGCTAAGCGAAATGGCGCTTGGCTGAATTAGGGTTCGGGGATGAACCACTAATTACAATATACGGGGAAGCCGCGGTGGAGACCCAATCAGTGTGGAGGGTTTATTGCTAGATGCTATATTCGCCGAGCTAGGTGTTAGCGGCTGATAGAGATAGCTCGCGTGGATAGTGAATCATCCGGGCAACAGGGCAAAAGAGAACGGGGTAGTTTTGGGGTCAGATTATATAACGAAGATCGATAGTGTAACAATTCAGAACACAAACAGTAGGTAATAGTACCAACAAGCACGACCGACCAGCACCGTGTCAAAGCCTTGTCTCCCGTGGCAGGTGGTTACTAGCCACACCTAGTAACCTAGTGACATCGTAACCCAGAGTGACGGGGCCGCTTTCTTTGTATAAAGCCATTCATCCACTTTGCGCCATTCTAAGAAACTAAATACATAGTGCCCTATCAACTAGACTCTCCCCGCCATCACCGCTCTGGTCTTCCTCTCACCTTTTCACCAAGTTGTCGCATCAGTATCTGTCCATCTATTAAATCCTCTCCTTCCCTCACCTTTTCATCCAGCTTCAGGCAGCTTGTCGGCAGTTCACATTCACATGCGTGCCTCTGTATCAGCTGTATGCTGTTCTATTTGATAACTATTCATCCTCTAAGCAACGGTGCGATCTGTGATATTCTTGACGTTTGGGGCTATGTGTAGTAAACAACGTCTACAAGGCTGGAAATCCGCCTTGTCACTGACCCATGCTCAGGGGCAGAATAGTCACAAATCACTAATCAATCAATTAATTGACTTGATATAACACGATAGTACATGAACATGCAGCAATTACCGAAACCCAGGGTCATGGGCAACCTGAATGATGTATCCACCACTGCCCCCTACTATCCAATCGGTCACCCAACCCACCGTATCGTAACAGACAGGTTTATAATGAATAAGTATCAAACTCCAGTGTGTAATCCCGGATCAGATGGAGAGACTTTTAAATCCAAATTAAATATTCATGCTGGTCCCGTGACCGTGAGCCTAGTTTCGGGCCTTTGATATCAAGGAGTTTTTGATAATGACACCCTGATGCAAATAACAAGACAAAATACCAAACCATGGCCGAGGGTCAACGGCACGACAGAAGTGCCCTCATTGTATATGGATCCGAGACGGGGACTTCTCAAGATGCTGCAGAGGACCTGGGACGCATCGCTGAGCGATTGCATTTTGCGACCAGGGTCAGCGAGATGGACGATGTTGAAATTGTAAGGCGGCGAACTCTCTCTCAAACGGGGGCCGACCACCCAGAAAAGATCAGAAATAAATTGGGGAATAATAACAGAATGCTGACTTACAGGGTAGAAAGAACTCTTGCAATATTCAATCGTAATATTTGTTACTGCTACAACAGGCCAAGGAGAGTTTCCGAAGAACGCAAGAAGGTTTTGGAGGAGTCTTCTCAGGAAGAGCCTGGCTCCGGGATGCTTAGGTCACGTGTCGTTTACAACATTTGGATTGGGAGATAGTTCATATGCAAAGTATGTTCAGTATAGATGACATCTTATTTGGAAAGAAATCCTTGCTTACAAGCTGAAGGTTCAACTGGGCTGCGCGAAAATTGCAAAAGAGATTGGGCCAGTTGGGTGCTAAAGAGCTCTACCCGAGAGGTGAAGGAGACGAACAGCATGATGAAGGGTAGGTCGGTGGCTCTTTCTTCCGCTTCGCTATGAAAGGCCGATTCTATCATGCCTATCATTCCCATGAAAACAAGAGCGTCGCTAACCAGATGTTTAAAGTATTGAGGGAACCTTCTTGCCGTGGTCGGCTGACCTGGGGAAGCACCTTCTCTCCTCGTATCCATTGCCGGATGGGAAAAGTCCAATCGCACCAGATATTCCTCTTATTCCTAAGCATTATCTTGTTCTTAAGCAAGAACCGCACGAGAGCTCTATAAGTGGATATGATGACAGAGTCCAAAATGAGTAAGTCATATCCATATTTTTTTTGCCGTATCTCTCAGTCATCACAATTGCTGTTAAAAGCTTCGAAAAGGAACTATAAATACTAAGAGTCTGTAATAGTAGTTTGAAGGCGACTCTAAATGGCGCTACTGATTTGTCCTCCGATCTGATCTTGGATAACTCGGTAAGATGCGTCTTTTATCTCTATAACATAATCTTCCAGTATTTTCTTCCCTGCCCACCATAACTAACGTGCAGTTTCTAGCTACTCCCAATTTCAAAAGGCATCACTACTAAGTTACTTACTAATAAACGTGTAACTCCAAATTCTCATTGGCAAGATGTGCGCCATCTCACATTTACCACGTCGATCAACGAACTGCCCCAATATTTGCCTGGGGATGTCATCACAATATATCCCAAAAATTTCTCAGCAGACGTTCAAGAATTAATCGATATTATGGAATGGAACAGTGTCGCAGATCAACCTTTGAGTTTGGAGGGGCAGTACTCTCGAAAAACCCTCTCCACTCTGCCAAATACAACTCTAAGACAACTTCTCACTCATAACCTTGACATCACGGTACGTTCACCCGTTACAGTTGGATCGCAAACTCCCAACTCATAATATGTTATATTAGGCAATCCCAAATCGGTATTTCTTCCACCAAATGTCACATTACACATCCGACGAAATGCACAAAGAGCGGCTTCTCGAATTCTGTAATCCAGTATACACAGATGAGTTCTACGATTACACCACTCGACCCCGTCGTAGTATCCTT
>Ga0247807_10001030_pt1 | contig 16934 bp, 16 predicted proteins | sample UWRJL074202C1_FD_179931 | JGI IMG/M metagenome (GOLD analysis project Ga0247807, IMG submission 179931) | Plant litter microbial communities from Arlington Agricultural Research Station in Wisconsin, United States - UWRJ-L074-202C-1 | ecosystem: Environmental > Terrestrial > Plant litter >...
TTGTTGACCTGCCCGGCGATCTGCGCCTCGTAGCCCATCATGCCGACGAGGGTGAAACCGGGGCGCGCGACGATGGTCTCGGCCAATGCACGAGCGTCGGCCACGGTGTGCACGGGCGAGCGGCGCACACCCGTGTGTCCGAGGAACCAGGTGTCCCACGAGGCGTCGAGCTCGAGGCAGACACGGATCGACTCGCGCTGGCTCGGCGGGATCGCGGCGTCGACGAGGTCGAGCTGGGCGACGCTGTCGACCATGATCGTGACCCGTGCGGCGAGCTCCGGCGAGGAGCCGAGCTCGCGCAGGGCGCCGCGGTCGACGGTCGGGTAGCCGACCACGACGTCGTCGATCGCCGCGTGCCCGTCGACGGCACTCGCGAGCCAGAGCGCCTCGGGCAGCGTGTAGGCGAGCACTCCCGCGTAACCGGGGATCGCGAGCACGGCATCCAGGACACCGCGCACCCGCACCGACTTGCTGGCGACGCGGATGGTGGTGCCGTGGGCGCGATCGAGCATGTCGAACGTGTTGTGCGCGAGCGCCGGCACGGAGATGACGCCGTACGGCGGGTCGATTTCGGCGGTCGCTGCGGTCAGCTGCGGCCAGTAGGTGGAGGGGGTCAGCCAGGGCTCGGAGGAGGGGCGAGCGAGGAGCACTACTTGACTCTCTTGATCGGGATGACGGCGAGCCCACCGAGCGCGGCGAAGACCGCCGACGCGACGAACAGTGCGGTGAAGCCCGCGCTCGCGCCGGGGAAGCCCACGCCGGAGATCAGCGAGTCAGGGTCGGTCGCGAGGCCCGCGAAGACCACGATGATCACGGCACCGAGCAGCGGGGCGATGGCCTGCGGCACGGCGGTCGCGATGTTCATCACACCGAGGTCCTTGCCACGCGAGTGCGCGTCGGGGAGCACCTGGGTGGCGAGGGCCTGGTCGACGGCCATGAAGCTGCCGTAGCCGAGGCCCAGGATGCCGGCCGCGACCATGGCGATGGTGAAGTCGGGCACGAAGGCCAGGATCAGCGCCGCGAGGCCCTGCAGGTAGGCGGCCAGGTACACGAAGATCTTGCGGCGTCCGATGCGGTCGCTGATCTTGCCGACGATGAGGGCGGAGGCCACGAAGAAGACCAGGTAGACGAGGGTCAGGGTGAGCAGGTCGTCGACCACTGCGGTGCGACCGAGGCCGAACGCGAGGAAGTACAGCAGCTGCGTGGTACCGAGAGCGTTGCCGATGTTGACGAGCACCCGGCCGAGCAGGGTCCAGCCGAAGTCCGGGTACGTGCGGGGGCTCACCCAGAAGCCGCTGAGCAGCGATCCGATCGAGAGCGGCGCGGGTCGCTCGACGAGCACGGCGTCCGGGGTGCGCAGCAGGAACGGGAGCACGAGGATGACGAGCAGCACGGCGACGACCGCGTAGCCGACGAAGGTGCTGAGGGCGAGTGCGCTGACCAGCACGAGGCCGAGGATGGTGCCGACGGCCTGGGGCGCGGACACCCATCCCGAGACGAATCCGCGCTGGTTCACGGGAACCTGGTCGGAGATGGTGGCCGTGATCGCGGCGGTGAGGATGCAGAAGCCGATCAGCGTGGTCGACCAGAACACGCCGATGCCGACGAGCGAGGACTGGATGCCGAGCAGGAACAGCGAGACGGCGAAGGTCACGAGGCCCGCGAGGATCCAGGGGCGACGACGACCGAAGCGCGAGACGGTGCGGTCGGAGAGCGCGCCGGTGAGCGGGTAGGCCACGAGCGCGCAGAGACCGGCAATCGCGGAGATGATGCCGAACGCGATCACCGGGTCGAGCCAGTTCTCGCTGCCCAACTGCTGGGCGACGTCGAGCGGCAGGTCGAGGACCTCCGCGATCTGGTTCGGCAGCAGAAGCTGCACGGGCGTCAGCTGCGCCATCCAGATGCCGAGCCAGGCCGTGGCGAACAGGGAGATCCACGCGCCACCCACCCGCCTGGTGGGTTCGGCGAACGGCGACACTGTGCCGGGCTTGGTGGGTGCACTCATCGGGTTGACTCCTTGGTGTGGGATGACACGGTGGATGGCTGGGCGAGTTGGGAGAGCGAGTCGGCGGCGAAGTCCATCACGCGCGAGGCGGCCGCATCGTCGCGGTCGGCGAGCCAGGCGAGGGTGAGGCCGTCGGTGTAGCCGACGACGAGCCGGGCGACGTCATCCAGGGGCAGGGTCCACTCGTGGCGAGTGCGCTCGGCGGCCGCAGCCAACAGTTGGACGACGGCGAAGCGGTAACGAACATACTGCTCTCGGGCGAGCCCCTCGAGCTCGGGGGTGCGCAACGCGTACTGCATGAGCTCGAACATCACCTGCTCGTGGCCGGGGTCGGACTTCACGTTGTCGAAGTAGCCCTGCAGCCCTTCGCGCAGCGCGGTGCGCAGGCCGTGGTCGAAGTCGACGCCCGCGAACGCGGCAACCGTCTCGTTCTCGACCACGAACGCGATGAGCTCGCGCATCATCTCGTCGCGCGACGTGAAGGCATAGTGGAAGCTCGCGAGCGACATGTGCGCCTCGGCGACGATCGCGCGGGTCGTGGCTCCGCTCACACCCTGGGTCGCGATGACGCGCAGGGCGGCGTGCACCAGCGCGAGGCGGCGATCGACGGACGACATGCGTGTCATCGACACCCCCTCCGCCTCAGTGGGTCAACTGACCCAGTAACAGACCCAAGAGTGGCCCAGCCGGGGAGGCGGTGTCAATGCTCCCGATACCCCGCATTCGGGTCAGGCTGTGGGATCCGCCTCGGGCTCGGGCAGCAGGTGCAGGCCACCCGGTGAGTTCGCCGACTTGGAGAGGATGTCGACCCAGTGCCGGTTGAGCAGCGGGCTCTTGCTGCCGAAGTACTCGAACGCGATCGGGATGTTCGGGCTGACCCAGATGGACGACCGGCCGAAGCCGTTGCGGGCGGGCTCGGTCCAGGTGAACGAGAACTGCTCGCCGCGACGCAGCTTCGCCCAGATGACGACCTGCAGGTGCGCGAGCACACGGTCGTCGAAGGTCGCGGTGAGCTTTGAGTCGTAGGTGAGGGTTCCCAACGGGTGTCCTTCTGGTCTGAACGGATTCGTCTGAGTCTAGTTTTGCGCGGGCGCGAGGGACGCCTGGTTCTTGCCGGCGTGCTTCGCCGCATACATCGCGTCGTCGGCCCGGCTCAGCATGTCGTCGGTGGTCGAGGCGGCTCCCGGTTCGTTGACGGCGATGCCGATGCTCGCGGTGACCGGCAGGTCTGCGGTGACCCCGTCGAGCGGTGCGCTGATGGCCTCGCAGAGCACCGCGGCGAGCGCGAGGGCGTCACCGACGTCCACGCCAGGGCAGACGACCACGAACTCGTCGCCGCCGATGCGGCCGACGAGATCGCTCGAGCGCACGGTCGCGCGCAGCCGCTCCCCCACCTGTCGCAGCACCGAGTCGCCCACCCGATGGCCGAGCCGGTCGTTGACGTCCTTGAAACCGTCGAGATCGATGAAGAAGACGGCGAGGGAGCGGTCATCGTCGCGCAGCGCTGTGGTGAGGCCGTCACGAACGAGCTGACGGTTGCGCAGACCCGTGAGCTGGTCGTAGTGCGCGAGTGCCTCGAGCTGGCGCTGCAGCCGTAGGCGCACCAGCACCTCGACGGCCTGCCGGGCGAGGGCGCGCTGCAGCTCGAGCAGCGGCTGGTCGAAGATCCGACGGCGCAGGAACGACGTCACCAGCACCCCGAGCGCACGGTCCCCGTCGAGCAGCGGCACGACCAGCACCGACTCGATGCGGGCGGCGCGCATTCCCGCGACCATGTCGGGGAAGTCGACGGCAGCGTCCGCCGGGCTCGCCACGGCCACGGCCTCGCCGAGACGCATGGCGCGGGCGGCCGGCAGTTCCCCCGTAGCGCCCTGCGGCGCCAGTACGGGATGACGCCCTCCGGCAAGCCGCAATTCCCCCTCGGAGTCGAGCAGCGTGACCGCGGTGAAGGATGCGTCGAGCGCCTCGTGCGCGCTCGCGGCAAGGGCCTCGCTCACCGACCCCTCCGACTCGCTGGCCGTGAAGGCCGCCGACGCGGACTGCAGCACCCGCAGGCGCGTATAGGTCGAGTCGGACAGCCGGCGCGCGTCCAGGAGCGTGCGCTCATAGGCCGTGCGCTCGGTCGCGTCGAACAGCGCGGTCTCAATCCCGGTGTCGGAATAGGTCGAGGTGACGAGCACGTGCAGGGGGCTGCCGTCGGCGCGGCGGAGGGTCAGCACAACCTCGCGCACCTCGCCCTTCAGCCGCAGCACGGGGAGGTGCCGTGTCTCGTAAAACATCCGACTGCCCTGGTCGAGCAGGCTCGCGAAGGTCGCGCCCAGCACCTGGTCGCGCGCATACCCGCCCAGCTCGAGCAGGGTCTCGTTGACCTGGACGATCACGCCGTCCGTGGTGGACGCGAGCAGGCCGCAGGGGGCGAAGCGGTACAGGCTCTCGAAGTCGTCCGTCATCGCAGGAAGGCGCGCACCGCGTCGACGACGTCCTGCGGTCCGGAGAGGCTCGGCACGTGACCGGTGGCCGGGATGACGACCAGCGTGCTGCCCGGGATCTGCTCGTGAACGTAGTCGCCGACGACGAAGGGCGCGATGACGTCATCCGTGCACTGGATGATCAGGGTCGGGACCGTGACATCCCGGAGATCATCGCGGTTGTCCGAGAGGAAGGTGACGTGTGCGAAGTGCCGGGCGATGGTCGGCTCGACGCTGCAGAAGAAGTCGGTGAGCTCCTCGCCGAGCTCGGGGCGGTCGGAGTTGCCGACCATCACGGGGGCCATGGTCGCCGACCAGCCGAGGTAGTTCGCGTCGAGGGCGTCGAGCAGTCCGTCGATGTCCGCCTGTTCGAAACCGCCCACATAGGAGCCGTCGTTCACGTAGCGGGGCGACGGCCCGACCAGCACGAGCGCGCCGAACCTCGAGGGGTCGCGGTTGGCGGCAAGTACCCCGATCATCGAACTCACGGAGTGGCCGATGAACACGGCGTCCTGCAGGTCGAGCGCGTCGAGGATCTCCACCAGGTCGGACGCGTAGCCGTCGAGGGAGTCGTACTTGTTGCGGTCGTAGGCCGAGAGGTCCGACCCGCCCGAGCCGACGTTGTCGTAGAGCACGACCGTGAAGTCGTCGAGGAAGGCGGGGGTGACGCCGCGCCAGATCTCCTGGCTGCAGCCGAAGCCGTGTGCGAAGACCAGCGGACGGCCGTTCTCGTTGCCCATCACCCGCACGTTGTTGCGGCGCAGCACGTCGAGGCTGGTGACCATCGAGACTCCTGACCGGGTTGTACGACTGCGCCGGAATGCCCGGTCAGGTTGCGCTCTCAAAAATACCGGTGCGCGACGATATCGACAATTCCGCCCGGGGAGGTTGCGCAGTATACGGGGAAGGCACCTGAAACCACGTCTATTGTTTTTGTTTCCCCCAGGCACTCGACTGGCTGTATGACTTCCCCCGAGCGCACCCTCTCCCATGGCTGACACGCGGCTCCAGTCCGAGCTCGCCGGCGCCGTCGAGCGTGGCGAGCTCATTGCGGTGTTCCAGCCGCAGTTCGACCTGGCCACGAATCGCATCGTCGCCGTCGAGACCCTGTGCCGGTGGGTGCATCCGGAACTCGGCCTGCTGATGCCGTACGCGTTCATCCCGATCGCGGAGGCGACTGACCTCATCCACTCGATCGGTCGTTTTATTCTGGATGAGGCCTGCTCTGCCGCACGTGAGTGGCAGGCCGCCGGCCTCGACCTGGCGGTCGCGGTGAACGTGTCACCGGTGCAGCTGACCTCCGACGACATCGTCGACCATGTCGTCGAACTCGTGCGGCGCCTCGAGCTCACCCCGAAGGGCATCACCCTCGAGATCACCGAGACCTCGCCGATCCTCGACCTCGAGGCCGCCGCGGGCCGCCTCAAGGTGCTGCGACGCCTCGGCCTCGGCATCTCGATCGACGACTACGGCACCGGGCACTCCTCGCTGACTCGGCTGGACGCCCTCGACGCCGACGAGCTGAAGATCGATCAGTCGCTCGTGAAGAGCGGGTCAGGCGAGGTGTTCGCGCACCTGCAGGGCGTGGTGACCTACGCGCACGAGCGCGGAATCCGCGTGGTCGCGGAGGGCGTGGAGACCGCAGAGCAGCTCGCGCGCGTCACCGAACTCGGCTGCGACCGGGCGCAGGGTTTCCTGCTGGGTCGTCCCGTCTCCAGGCGCGAGGTCGAGAAGCTGATTCTCGAGCCGACCGTGGCCTAGATCGGGCCGTAGCTGTCGAGGTCTTCCTGCGAGACGAGCCCGGTGTCCGTCTCGGGGTGGGGCGAAGTGTCGCCGCCGACGTCGATCTGCGTCCAGACGACGGGCATGCCCGGCGAGAAGAGGATGTCGATACCCGGGCCGGAGCGCAGCGGCGGGATGTTCACGTAGTCGCCCCCAGCCTTGACCGCCTCGAGGATCTTCTTGCGCAACTCGGTGACCGGATCGGGCAGGAAGTAGTCTCGCCCATCGACCGTCAGCCTGTTGATGATCGCCACTCGAGTGCCCTTCGTTGCCGGAGCTTCAAGGCTAGCGCTACTCGGACGGCCGAAGCGGCGAGCCGGGGCATCCCGAAGTAAAGTTGGAGGCTCGCACATTCTCGAACTCGCCCGGAGGACACTTTGGCCCAGTTGCTGTACGGTTCGCCTCCCACGGCGTTCGACGTCGACGACCGCACGCTTGCACACGTCGAGGTCGTGGTGATGGCCAAGCTGCGCCGCAACGAGAGCTTCGCCTACTCGATCGAGCAGAGCGAGCAGGCCCGCACCACGATCTGGATCGGCGTGCACAGCGACCTGCAGTTCGTCTACGACCAGCCGCGCCCCGCGATCAACCGGGAGTGGCTCGAGCGGCTCGTGGACTCGGCGAACTCCACCCAGGGGCTGCGGGTCATGCCCGAGGAGGAAGCGGCTTAACGAGGAACGGCGCGCACCCGAAGGCGCGCGCCGCTCTGATCGTCGCGTTTAGGCGACGACGGACTCGGTGATCTCCACCGACTGCAGCACCTCGAGGAGCAGCACGGCAGCCTCGTCATCGGAGATGCCCTGCGCGAGCGACAGCTCGGAGACGAGCACCTGGCGGGCCTTCTCGAGCATGCGCTTCTCGCCCGCGGAGACGCCCTTCTCCTGGTCACGGCGCCACAGGTCGCGCACGACCTCGCTGACGCGGTACACGTTGCCGCTGGCCATCTTCTCCTGGTTGGACTTGTACCGACGCGACCAGTTGCTGGGCTCCTCGGTGAAGTCGTTGGTGAGGACCTCGTACACGGCCTTGACGCCGGCGTCGTCGATCACGTCGCGCACACCGACCAGCTCGACGTTGTCGACGGGCAGCTGAATGGTCAGCTCGCTGGTGTGAACGTTGAGGGTCATCAGACGGACTTCGGCGCCCTTGATGGTGCGCGTCTGGATGTCCGTGATCGTGACCGCTCCGTGGTGCGGGTATACGAGTGTTTCGCCAACTTCGATCTTCATGCGTTCGTCTTTTCTGTTGTGGTTGGTTCGAGAATCCAATACGGGAGGAGCGCGACGAGCTGGTCGACCAGCTCGTCGTCGGAAACTTCGAGTCTCTCGCGCATCCAGGCGCTGATGAGAGTCATCGCGCCGCCGGCGATGTAGGTGGTGGCAAGCGAGACATTGATTCCGGATGGCACGGACTCGACCTGCACCATGGAGTCGACGAGTCGCGTGGCGTAGGCCTCCACGATCTCGTCGTAGGCGTTGCGCGCGAGGGGCATCTCGAGCGCGCTGGAGTAGAGGGGGAAGTTCTCGACCATGTGCTCGACGAGGCGCGTGTAGCCGATGCGGGCTGCGGCCCTTCCGACGATGAGGTCTTCGCGGCGCAGGTCGACGCCCGAGGTGCCGATGGCGGCGAACTGGTTGCGCAGCAGCTCGGCGGCGAGCTCGTCGAGGCTCGCGAAGTGGGCGTAGAAGCTGCTGCGGCTGATGCCCGCGGCCTGCACGACCTGGTGAACGGTGACGCTCGCGTTGCCGTCCGACATCAACTGGCGCAGCGCGTCGAAGATCTGCTGGCGGGTGCGGCCGGCACGGGGATCGTTCGTGGTGTGATCACGCTTAGGATCTTTGCTTTCGGCCTGCAGAGCCTTGGTTTCCTCGCCCTGGGGAAGGGAGATGTCGGAAGCCATTGCTCTATTGTACCACTTTTCGGACACTTGTCCGAGAAGTGTTTGCGGCGCCTACTCCGCGAGCGCAGCTGCCCCGATCGCCCCGCCGAACTCGCCGAATTGCGCCGCGCGGATGTCCACGCTCGGGTAGGTGTCGACGATCGAATCGAGCGTGCCCTGGACCGTTCCGCGGAAGTACTCCAGGTACGCCGCCCCGCTGCCGCCCAGGACCAGCACCCGCGGGCGGAACACGGTGAGCAGGTTCGCAAGGCCGTCCGCGAGCCGTGTGCCGAACTCCGCGAAGGCCCGCAGGGCCTCCTCCTCCCCCGCATCCGCCCGAGCCACGACGGCATCGATGTCCGCCGAGGAGTCCGTGGGCTGCGGCGTGATCGCCGTGCACGCGCGCTGCAGGGCGAGGCGGGACGCCGCCTGCTCCCAGCAGGTTTCGCGCCCGCAGTAGCACGCAGCCGGAGACCCCGAGATGGTCATGTGCCCTGCCTCGGGATGCTCGCCGTCCGCACCCCGCACCGGCATGCCCGCCCGCAGCATGCTCACTCCGATGCCCGTGCCGAGGGTGACCATGAGCAGGGAATCGTCATCCCGCCCCGCACCGTACCTGGCCTCGGCGAGTGCCGCAGTCACCGCATCGTTGTCGATCACGCAGGACACCCCGAACTCGGTCGCGAGCAGGGCGGGGACGTCGAGACCGGTGAACGCGGGGAGGGTGTCCGGGTTGAGGATGATCCCCCGCGGACTGATCGGGCCGCTGGCCCCCACGCCGATCGACGCGGGCTCGGCGCCCGCCGTCACGCGGCGCACGCCCTCGGCGAGGAATCGGGCGATCTCACCCTGCGTGCCCAGCGACGGCGTCGAGGCGATGAGGCGTTCGGCGACCTGCCCTCGACCGTCGACCGCGACGAAGCGGGTCGCGGTGCCGCCGAGGTCGATCCCGACCACCAGCCGGGGCGCATCGGTCATAGTGCGGTGGTGATCTTGCTGCCGAATGCGAACGCGCCCGGGATGACGCCATTCGCCTTCGCGAGCTCGATGGCGATCAGCTCAGCGACGACGGCGCCGGTTCCGAGGCCGACGAGCCGGGAAGACGGGTTCTGGCCGAGCGTCGCCGCGCCCTCGACGCGCGCGTCGCCCACGAGCACGACCGCTGAGCCTGTTGCGACAAGATCCTCGGCGAGGCGCACGAGCGAGCGGTCGGGGTCGTCGCTGTAGGCCCCGTAGATGAAGACGGTCAGCCCGGGACCGGCGAGCTCGAACGGTCCGTGTCGGAACTGGCCGCCGATGTGGCCCTCGATCGCCACCTTCGAGGACTCCTTGGTGATGAGGCCCGCGAACAGCGCCGTCGCGGCATCGTCGCGCTTGCCGACTGCAGCGAGGCGGTGTCCGGGCTCGGCGATGGCGAGTCGTGCGATCTCGGCGACCCTCGTCGATTCGAGAACCGTTTCGACGTTTGACGCCAGATCGAGGATGTCGTTGCGGACCGCCTCGGGCTCCTCACCGCTGAAGCTGCCGATCAGCTGGCGGTGGACGGCGAGCGAGTTCAGGTAGCTCTTGGTGCTCACCGTCGCCTCGTCCCCGCTGTGCAGGGGAAGGAAGAGGTCGGCCGCGGCCGCGAGGGGCGAGCCGCTGTCGGCGGCGATGCCGACCAGGTGGGCCGACGGGATACGACCGTCTGCCCTGCGCGCGAGGTATTCGACGATCTCGCCGCTCGCACCCGACTGCGAGGTGGCGATCACGAGCGAGTCAGGCGTGACGAGTCCGGGGGTGTCGAGCAGTTGGCCGGCGTCGACCGACCAGGCCGGCATCCCGAGACCGGTGAGGCTGCGCCAGGCCGGGATGCCCGCGAAGTGCGAGCTGCCCATGCCGGTGAGGATCACCCTGTCCCAGCTGCCCGCGACGATATCGCCGATCCCGGCCTCCGGGCCGGCATCGGCCAGCGCCCGGAGCGCACGCGGCTGGTCGAGAACGTCGATCTCGAAGGGGGTGAGTTCGGTCATGGCGGGGTTCTCCTCGGTCATGCGGTTGCGTTCGGGCGGGGTTCGGTGATCGCACGCGGGCTGAGGCCCAGCAGGCCGGCAGCGATGCGCGCGCCGATCATGGCGGTGGGCAGGTTGATGTTGCCCCGGGTGATGGCCGGCATGATCGAGGCGTCCGCCACGAAGAGTCCGCTGATGCCGTGCACCTGTCCGGTGTGGTCGACGACCGCGCCCGGATCCGTCGCGGGGCCCATCTTGCAACTCCCCGCGGGATGGCAGTAGTTGACGATGTTCTCGAGAGGGGCACCGCCGTGACCGGGAACGTGCTCGCCGAGGATCGCGGCGAGCTCGGGCTGCGCGACCATCGCGGTCATGAGGTCGAGGGACTCACTGAGCACCTGGCGGTCATAGCCCTCCGGATCGCTTCCGTAGCGGTGGTCGATGATCGGGCGCGCCACGTCGAGGTCGGCACCGAGGGTGACCGTCCCCTCCGAGCGGGCCCGCATGGCGCCCCCGTAGAGGGTGATCGGCGGCAGGCCGGGGTGCCCGCTGTTGGCGCCGGCGACCATAAAGACGTGGATGTCGTACGGCCCGTCATCGCAGACCGTCGACTTCGCGCGTCCCACCGTCTGCTCGTCGGGATTCCACGGCAGCGCCGCGAGCTCATCCACCAGTCCGGGCTGCCCCGCGAAATCCAGCTGCACGCAGGCGTGGTCGAGCAGGTGCTTGCCCACACCGGGCAAGTCGTGCTCGACGGTGACGCCGAGGTCGGCGAGCTCATCCCGTGGCCCGATTCCGGAGGCGAGCAGGATTGCGGGCGAATGGTAGGCGCCCGCGGCAACGACGACCCGGCCCGCGCTGACGAAGCTGACCCCCTCGGAGTGACGCACCCAGGCACCGGTTGCAACACCGTCGGTCACCTGGATCCGGGTGACCGTCGACTCGGCCAGGATGCGGAAGTTGGGGCGATCGCGCACGTCGTCGAGGAAGGCGAAGGCGCTGTTGAAACGCACCCCGTCCTCCACGTTGACGGGCATCGGCCCGATCCCCTCGGCGGCCTCGAGCGCATCGAGGTCATCGGCGAAGGGCAGGCCGGAGGCGATTCCGGCACGCACGAACGCCTGCTGGGGCGGCGTCAGCTCACTCATCTCGTAGCGGCGAACACGGAAGCGATCCCGGACCCAGTCGAGGATCGGCTCGACGTCCGACGAGCTCCAGCCGTCGTTGCCCTGCGCTGCCCACTCGTCGTAGTCGTGGCGCGCACCGACGGATGCGGTACAGCCGTTGTGCGCTGAACAGCCGCCGAGAATGCGGGCGCGGGGAAGATCGAGGACGCCCGTGCCGCTGGTCGCCGCCGTGTGCAGGTCGTAGTCGTGCGACAACGGGATGGACCTCGCGTCGAGCATGTCCGCGGGCCAGGCGTTCTGCGACCGCGGACCGTAGTCCGGCCCCGCTTCGACGAGCAGGATGCTCTCGTCACTGTGGGCGGCAAGGGTTCCGGCGAAGGCGGCCCCTCCGGTGCCTCCCCCGATGACGAGGGTGTCCACGGCCTCGGGGATCGAACTGCTCGACTGGTTCATGGTTGCTCCTGTGGGTTTAGGCGATGAGGATCTCGGCGCGACCGACGCCCAGTTCCTGCCGCTGTTCGGCGGTGAGTGCATCGTCGGTAACGAGGGCGTCGACGTCGTCGAAGCCGCAGATTCGGGCGAACGCCTCCATCCCGAACTTGGACGAATCGACGGCGACGAGGGTTCGGCGCGCCGACCGGAGGGCTGCGCGCTTGATGGCGGCGTCATCGACGTTCCACTCCGTGAAACCGCTCGCCGTCGAGGCTGCCGAGGCCGTCATGAAGTAGGCATCGAATCGGAAGCGGCCGAGGGACGCCTCCGCGTCGGAACCGATGATGCTCAGCTCGCCGGTGCGGATCGTGCCGGCCGGGACCATGACCTTGGTGGCCTGGTCCATCGAGAGGATCTCCGCGATGCGGAGGTTGAGCGCGCAGACGGTGATGTTGCGGCCGACCAGCTCCTCCGCGATCGCGACGCCGGTGCTCCCGCCGTCGAGGATGATCGTCTGCCCGTCGATGACCTGGCGGGAGGCGAGCACGGCGATCCTGCGCTTGGCCTCGCTATTGGTGCGGGTCCGCAGGGTGAACGGCGGCTCGAAGCTCCCGCTCGCGGCTGCGGCCACCCGGCCGTGCGATCGCACCACGAGTCCGGCGGCGGCGAGCTGGTTGACGTCCCGCCGCACGGTCATCTCGGAGACGTCGAACCGCACGCTGATGTCGGTGATGCTGAGCTCTCCACGGTGGGCCAACAGGGTGAGGATCTCCTGCTGCCGGACTTCTGAATTCATGGTCGGTTCGCTTTCCTCGTCGAGCTGTCTGGGCATGATGCGGCTACCGCCTAGTCAACCTCAGGCAGCTCGCCCGCCCGTGACATCCACGCCCGATTGCCGGGACGGAGGTTGCGTCCCACAAGGATCGCGACCCCGAGGAGCACGTAGGTGATGGCGATGAACGGGGCGAGCAGTACGGGGAAGGCGGGCAGCGGCACGAGGCTGTTGTACGCGATGAGGATGAGCGCCGCCGTGGACACGATGGGAGCCACGACGTAGGCCCAGATATTGAACTCCTCGCGGTGCTTGCGCCAGAAGTACAGGAACGCCGCGATGTTCATCATGATGAAGATCGGGATGTAGACGAACGTGCCCGTTGTGCCGAGCACGTTGAACAGGTTGTACGGGCCGAGCGGTAGTCCGGCGCCGAGGCAGATGACGAGGGCCACGAGCGACTGCACGATGACGGCCGTGATGGGCGTGTGGTGCGTCTTCTGCACGGTCGCGAAGGCGGCCGGCAGAGCGCCGGTTCGGGCGATGCCGTAGATGGTGCGGGTGGCGCTGGTGGTGCAGGCGATGCAGACGCCCAGTCCCGAATTCACGAGTGCGATCAGCACGATGATGGATGCGCCGCTCCAGAGCCGGTCAGCGAGCACGAATGCCGGTGCGGTCGGCGAGGAGGCGAGAGCCGCCAGGTCATCGGTGCCCCAGCCGATCTGCAGCCCCCAGGCGGTGACGACGTAGAACACGCCGATGAGAGCAAGGGATCCGAAGATCGCCTGCGGGACGATCCGCTTCGGGTTGCGCGATTCCTCGCCCACGGCGGCCGCGCTTTCGAAGCCCGTGAAGGCGAAGATCGACAGCACGATGGCGAGGAAGAAGCCGGATCCGTCCGCGATGTTCGCGGGGTTGAATCCGTCGATGTTCACTCCGCCGGGTCCGGGGCTCAGGATGCCCGACACGGCGAGGCCGAGCCCGACGATCATCTCGAAGATGGTCATGACCACGAGGAACTTGATGGAGATGACGATTCCGCGGTAGGCGCAGGCGAAGCAGATGGCGAGGATGATCGTGGAGTACACCCACCACGGCAGCGCGAAGTCGTAGCTGGCGGTCAGCTGGTCCTGGAGCACGGCGCCCGTGAACGCCGCGAGCGCCGCGGGGACGATGGTCACCATCAGGGCGTACAGCCAGCCGGTCATGAATCCCGTCTTCGGCCCGATGCCTGCGGAGACGTAGGTGTAGAAGCCACCCGCCGACGGCAGGTGGCGCGCGAGTCCGAGCATCGGGACCGCGATGACCAGGCAGACGAGAAACGCCGCGAGGTAGGTGAGAGGGGCGGAGATGCCCGCCTGCCCCGACGTGAAGGCGATCGTATAGAAGATGCCGAGAGTGGGCGAGATCTGGGCGATCGACTGCATCAGCGTGCCGCCGAGGCCGATCGATCCCTTGTTCAAGCCGGAGTCAAGCGGGCTGCCGGCGGTGGCTGTGGCGCGGGGAATGGTGGACAACTTCGCTCTCCTTCGAGTCGAACTTCGACGTGTGGGAGAAAATGTAACATTAACCGTGTGCAGATCAACAGTTAAATTGTTAGAACTTGCTTAATGTGTGCGCGAGCACGTTCGAACGCGCGCGGACACGGCTTGTGTTCCGGCGCGGAGAACGTCATCGACTGGTGCCCCCACAGGGACTTGAACCCTGACTGTGCCGATTTTAAGTCGGCTGCCTCTGCCAATTGGGCTATAGGGGCGCGGCTCCATGGTAGCGGCGGGGTGCTCGGACATCTCGCTGCGCGGGCTCGCGACCGGTGCGCGGACTGCAACCCGAACATGCCCAGCCCAGGTGGCGAGCTCGTTAAACACGGGATGCCACCGCTCGACGAGAGCGGTGGCATCCGGTATAGCGGAGACTACTTGGCGGCAGCCTTGGCCCGCGGCTTGGCGGGTGCCTTGACCGCGGCGGCCGGAACCGGCTCGGCGGGAGCGGCCGGACGCGGACGCGACGCGTAGGTCTCGAACGCGACGCGGGGCGTCTCGACGGCCTGCAGCGACGCGTAGTCGCGACCGAGGAACAGGTTGAGCACCCAGTTGCCGATGACGCGGATCTTGCGCTCCCAGGTGGGCATGGCGAGACCGTGGTAGCCACGGTGCATCACCCAGGCGGGGAAGCCTGTGATGCCGAGCTTGCCCTTCTGGAACACACCGATGCCGAGGCCGAGGCCGGCTACGGCGCCCGCGGGCTGGTGGAAGTACTTCGTGACGCCTTCTCCACGGAGAGTCGCGACGATGTTCTTCGAGAGCAGCTTGCCCTGGCGGACGGCGTGCTGCGCGTTGGGCACGCAGAATCCGCCGACACCCTTGCCCGTGTCATCCGGAACCGCACTGACGTCGCCGGCACCCCAGGCGTCGGCCACAACACCGTCGTCGTTGATGACGCGGAGGTCGGACTGCACGCGCAGGCGACCGCGCTCCTCGGTGGGCAGGTCGGTGTTGCGCAGCACGGGGTGCGCCATGACACCGGCCGTCCAGACGATGAGGTCGGACTCGAAGGTCTCGCCGGTCGACAGCTCGATCTTGCCGCCGACGGCGGAGGTGAGCTGCGTGTCGAGGTGCACCTGGGCGCCGCGCTGGGCGAGATTCTTGAGAACCCAGTGGCTGGTCTTGAGCGACACCTCGGGCATGATGCGTCCCATGGCCTCGATGAGGTGGAAGTGGGTGTCCTCGAAGCTGATCTCGGGGTACTTCTTGACGAGGGCGCTCGCGAACGAGCGCAGCTCGGCGAAGGTCTCGATGCCGGCGAAGCCGCCACCGATGACCACGAAGGTCAGCAGGCGGTCGCGCTCGGGGCCGGCGGGCAGCTGGGCGGCCTTGTCGAAGTTGGTGAGAACGCGGTCGCGAACGGCGACGGCCTCCTCGATGTTCTTCATGCCGATCGCCTCGTCGGCGACGCCCGGGATCGGGAACGTGCGCGAGACGGAACCGGCGGTCATCACGATGATGTCGTAGTCGAGCTCGTAAGCCTCGCCCTCGGCCGGAGTGATGGTGGCCTTCTTCGCGGCGTGGTTCACGCCGGTGACGGACGCGGTGATGACCTTGGTCTTCTTGAGGTGCGCGCGAAGCGGCACGACCGAGTGGCGCGGGTCGATGGACCCCGCGGCGATCTCGGGCAGGAACGGCTGGTACGTCATGTACGGACGGGGGTCAACGACGGTGACCTCTGCTTCGCCGCGACGCAGCTGCTTCTCGAGCTTCCAGGCGGTGTAGAAACCGGCGTAGCCGCCGCCGACAATAAGGATCTTGGGCACGGAGTCAAACTCTCCTATAGACAGATGGGAGGGAAAATCAGGGGGTGGGTGGACAAACCACTCCCCAATCTACTACTTTCCGCCCGGGCTCCTTAATCGGCGGAACAGTCCGGTGAGCAGCAGGATGACGCCCAGCCCGAACGCCGTGAACAGCGCGAGGGGTATCCCGACGTCACGCAACTGGGCGACGGACGGCAGCAGCTCCCCCGAGGGGTCGGTCGGTCCGGCCTCCGCAGCCGTGGGCGGCGGCGTCTCGGCGGGCGGCTCCGGCGTTCCGGTCGCGGTCGGCTGGGCCGGGGCGTCGGCGCGGCGGTAGACGCGGATCCACTCGGCCAGGTCCCCCATCGGGTTGGCCGTGACGGTCGGCACCTTTGCCGAGACGGCGGCCGAGGCATCCATCAGCCCGTACCCGTAGATCGGGTCGGTGCCCTTCTTGCCGGCGTCCTTCGCCGTGGAGACGATGCGGTTGATGACGGCTTCGGCCTTCAGTTCGGGATGCGCCGCGCGCACCAGCGCAACCACACCGGCGACGATCGGGGTCGCGCCGCTGGTGCCGTCCCAGAGCACGTAGCCGCCGCCCGGGACCGCCCCGACGAGTTGCTCACTGGGTGCGGCCACACCGATCGTGATGCCCTGCGAGGAGGCATCCCAGCTGGCGGCGCCATTGCGGTCGACTCCGGCTACGGTGAGCACGCCGGGCATGGTCGCGGGCGCGCCGACCTGCGTGGTGCCGCTCCCCCGGTTGCCCGCGGCCGCGACGACGACCACGTCGTGCTGCATGGCGTAGAGGAACGCGTCATCCCAGCTCGTCGGCCAGTCGAGGGTGTTGCGGGTGAGCGACATGTTGATCACGTCCGCGTCGTTGTCGACGGCCCAGCGCACCGCCTTGGCGATCTGGTCGTCCGAGTTGCCGGTGCCGCCGAAGCCGATCGAGATGGCCAGGATGGATGCCGCGGGCGCCGCTCCGATCACACCCGAGGTGCCCTGCCCTCGACCCGCCGCGAGTGCCGCGACCATCGTTCCGTGCGAGCTGCCGTCTCCTCCGACGGGCTTCTGGCCGTTGGCCGCGCCCCGGCCGGAGAAGTCGGCTCCCCCGACGACGGCGCCCTTCAGGTCGGGATGGCTCGAGTCCACCCCGGTGTCGATCACGGCGATCGTGACCCCGGCG
>Ga0247807_10001033_pt1 | contig 16917 bp, 45 predicted proteins | sample UWRJL074202C1_FD_179931 | JGI IMG/M metagenome (GOLD analysis project Ga0247807, IMG submission 179931) | Plant litter microbial communities from Arlington Agricultural Research Station in Wisconsin, United States - UWRJ-L074-202C-1 | ecosystem: Environmental > Terrestrial > Plant litter >...
ACTTTGTTGTTGTAAGTACTTGTATTAGACCAAGGGAAAATAGAACCGTCAACATGGAACAAAGCTAAAAAGTCTTCTTTCGTAACCTTTTGTGATTCAAGTATACCCATTTCAACAGGACTGAAACCAACGCGGATAGAACCAAGCTCAACAGTATTAGCAACTATACCAGATTCATTAGTCATTAGCTTACGGTTCAACGTATCAGTCATTGCGCTTATCTGCTCAATAGATTGATCGTTAATATCAAATTGACCTTTGGGAAATATAAAGTCTCTTACGCCTTTCTTTTGGTATAGTCCCGCTTCAACGGCATTTCCTTCATTGTATTTTAATAAAATATCTTTTGCCGCGTATAATTTAGACAATCCGTATAGGAATTGATATTCAGTATTATAAATAGGGCTAAAATTACGAATCTGACAAACGTTTTTAGCGTCAATCATTTTAGTAACGTTACTATTTAGTACATATCCCTCTATTGGCTTATTATAACCGCCTCCAACGATCTTTACCTTATGAGCAGGCGGTAAGTACATTTTAGTTATTTCGCCTGTTGTAGGGTCATTTATTCCATTGCGAACATCAAACCAATAACTACTGCCAACGCATTCTTTATAAATATAAGTACCGTAATAGAACTCGTACCTACTCATTAAATCATTAGGCTTATTAAGCATAGTAAGTAAAGGATTATCAAACACCTCTTCTAATGCTTTGTGTCTAATGTCTAACGCACGTTTAACGCTTTCTTTTGTAGGGTCAGATAAAAATGACTTATATTGAGTATAGGATTTATCATTCTTGATTTTATAAAGGTTTAAAGGCGCAGAGGCAACTTTATTGCCGATCCAATCCATTATCGAAAAGATTATATGATTAGATAGATACCCTTTTTCTAGTAATTCAGTTGAATCAGAAGAATACCAAACGACCTTTCCGAGACTGGCATTAAACTGAAACAACATTTCTAGGGGTAAATTACCACCACTAGATTGATTAGCACTTACGCCTCTTACATCTTTCTTTAAAAAATCAAAAACTCCCATCTCCTCTACCGTTATATTTTATATGGCAATCCATTGTCTGTTTGTGATAAGGTTAAACATTTCGCGCATCATGAACATATCCATCAAATCGGGAGATTCGCCGCCTAGTTTAATCTTCATTTCATCTTTTGGTATAATTCTTAATTTACCATCGTTATCAGATTTATGCTTTTTAATTGCCTTTCTTTCGTGCATAAATCTTTGGCGAACGGTCATTTTTGAATCATACATTTTATTACTAACTCGCTCCGAAATTGACATTTCTCCCGCTTTAACCTTTTTACCTGATCTGTAAAAGCATTGAGTTTTTAGGTTAGCATAATTTTCTTTTATCATTTTCTTACTAATAGGATCAGTAACCTCTTTTGGAGGTAAACCGCCATTAAAAGCAATAGCCCCCTTTATATATCCACCTACATACGATCCAACACCATCAGCATCGTAAACTATCTTATTGTTAGGCACTTTATATAAAGTTGCTAAGTTAACTAATTTATCTATAACTTCCTTACCATCACTTTTGTCGACTATTTCAATATCTTCTAAGCTATTTCCTTCCCAATATCCTAGTACTAGTTTATTACTTCCCTCCATCGCTATATCAGCAGTAATGTATTTACCAGTTTTATCTACTTCGTACTTATTCTCAAATAGCCCTAAGAAGTCGTAATATTCGTAAATATCATTTTCAGACAAAATAACCTTCCAATTTCCATCTAATAGTTGCGCTCTTGTTTCCTCATCTTGTGAAAGTAAATTACCTAAATAAGCAGGGTTAACATCTAGTAACGCTTTATTCTGATAGATACTACCTGAAACAAATGTAACCGACTTAACAAACTCTTTTGGGTCAACGCCTGACTTCTCTACTAATGGCTCTAAGAATGACCAGCTTTTTTCTATTACCTCTTCTTTTGTATCACCCCATATATAATCGTCACCATACATAATAAAGTAACGTATAACAGCATCACGTTCAGGTATTGGAAAACCCGTTTCTTGATCTATCCACCATTCAATGAATTTAGCTACCCAACTTTCAGGGTCGGGGTTACAAGTAGCGCGAATGTAAGGTTTAACTCCACATGTTGATCTATTCCTAGACAACATATAGAAAAACATTTTTTTAGAATTACCAGTCCAACAACACCGCCCATTAACTCTAATGAAAAAATTATGGTTGTCTTTTACTTCTGGACAATAAACTTTTCCTTCATAATCTTCATCATACCAATCTTCTCTTTTTACATGACCATACATAGATTTCTTACTAGCATACAATCTATATACATGAAATCCTGTTTTAGTGAAATTATATCCAGAACTGGCAGTATATCCTAAATGAAATGCTATTCTTTGTAAATCATCAATTAAACCTTTATTACACAACCCAATAGATATACCACCATTAGCCGTTACATGTCCATCACCATTTACAAAGGCATTCCAAAATATTTCTTGTTGTCTTTTTGAAGTTTTAAATATCCAGTCAGGTATTCTTTTTTTATGCCTATTCCCTAGTGGTTTTAGTATATCAAATAATTGCCTACTGAATATCATATAAGAACCATCAGTTCTATATCTCCACCGAAAACCAAGATTATCTAACATTTCCGTTATCTCATCATGGTTTTTATATTCAGTTTGGCGAATTGAAATAATTGGACTACCTGTTCTATTCTTTGCAGCAAAAGAACAACCCTCAGCCAGATACCACCCTAAAAATTGAAGCCATACATCTATCTTTAAGACATCGATAGAATTTGAATTAGTGCCGTGCCCCCTATGTGAAGGCTTTATTAATGGTATATCTAACGCCTCTACACCTTCAAATTTTCCAGTCCTAGGAATATAGCAACTTTTTATATCTTTAACTTCTTTAAATTTCCATCCTTGATATGGGTGCTCTCCTTTTACTTTTTTGTTGTTAGGTAGCTGCACCATAACCATAGCTTTATGATTAGGTGTGGCTCTGAAAGAAACGCCATTACGTTGATTAACACATCTTAATTTACCTTTATAATCAAAAGAATGAAGCTCAACCATAGGTTTATACTCTATATCTTCATTCTTAGTTAAAGAAGCAAGTAAATCACTATTTGATAGATCGGCAATATTTTTCCATCCACTATCTGTTAAAACATCAGTTTCAGGCGTTAAACAAAAATGAGTTAATTCATCAAAACCTATGAAAGGAATTTGAGATCCTTGCCAGTCTAAAATATTTTTCTCATACTCTAAATGAGAAAATTTCAACTTTGCGCCAGATTCAAAAAACCACTCCAAAGAACTCTCTCTTGGGTTAGCTTTAACATGTGGATATATATTCATAGAAGTATCCCAAAGACCACCCTCAGATCTAATTTGAGGGCCAGTTCTTCGGAATATAACTCCTCCAAAATCTTTATTCTTTACGTCTCTTAAAATGTCTAAGAGTAAACAGTATGTTTTTCCACTCAGCTCCCAGCCGCACCACCTCCGATAACTATATCGGCTGAGGATGAAAGGGTATTGAACTGATACCCTAACTGCGGCTGGATTACGATTTTATTTGGTGATGCCATTTATTTTCTATCACTCATTAATTTATCTAAAAAACAAACTACTTCTTTTAAACAACCAGAATCAAATATCATGCTATTATTGATATTTAAAACATACCTTCTCCATCCACACTCCCATTTAATAATACCAAGCTCCAAGCCACCAATATTTTCAACGCGGAATATTTTAGTTTTACCAGTCTGAGGCAATTCTATAAATTGAATGAATTTTTTATCTGCCATTATCTGGAATTTGGAATACGGTAATTGTCTCACCATTACTAGTGTGATCAATTTGCTTCTTCTCTACTAACTTGCCGTGCATTTGAAGTATCTTAGCTACTGCATCCTTAGCATCATGAAGTTCTATTTCAGTAATAATGTCCTGACCGCCTTCACCATACTTACGTTTAGTTTGCTTAATCTTTTTAATTAAATGTATATTCCTTTGTGCCTCATCGCTATTAAGAACGACTGTAATATTTTCATCATCATCTACATCAACAAAAGATTTAAAGCTACCACGGGCGAAATCTGACATGCGCATTAACGCCTCATCAACTCCCATTGTCAACTCTTTCATTTTAGCATCAATAGCAGCACGTAAGTAAGGTTTCGATAAGTTTTCAGTTGCTATCTGTTTTGCTGTATGCTCAGAGTACCCTGCCTTTCTTGCAGCTACGGCTCCATTAAAACATAGGCAATATTCTTCAACAAATCGTTGCTGTTTATCTGTTAACTCTATTGGTTCTTCGTCTGGTTTAATCTCGTCAGACATGGTTTAAAAATTAAGTTTATATTAAACAAATATACTAACAATTAAATAAAAAAGAAAGTTGACCTATTTAGCCAACTTCTAAAAAATATAACTACATATATAATATTTTAACACCTCATAATTAAATTATTTTTATTATCGCCCTCATGTATTTTAATCATCTCTTGCTGAACCTCTGGCTTATTAGAGTAGCTAGGATCAATCTCATGATAGAATACCAAGTTAAGATGTTTTTTAATGATTTCTACTTGCTGTTCTTTTATTTCTTTTGAATCGCTTATTTCAAAGAATCCTTGTAACCAAAATGCAAAATCTCGACTAGTCATAGATATAAAAATTTAGCTTGTTTACCAATATATTTAAATTCACTATTCCACCCTGTGAATGGTATTACCCAATACATAAAGCTCCAATGAGTAATATTAAATTTACCATTGATTATCTCTCCATGTTTAGTTAATCTAACAAAGAATAGTTGAAAGAAGAACATGTTTATAAATTGAAGCATTGTCATGATTTTATATTATCATTCATTGTATATCCAGCCTCTATTAGTCTTGCTTTATAATCATAAAAATCATTCTTATATTTTTTATTTTTTCTTATAAGTGCCTTATTGTTTTCCTTTGAAGCTTTCATTTATTTTAGTTGTTTAAATTCTTGTTCAGCATCATTTAACTCTGAATTGGATAACGTTTTTGCAAACCTTAAAATGGTCTTAGCATTATCGCCTTTAAATACCGCTGATTCTATTTTTAATTCATCAGTAAAGAACGTATTACCTTCATGTAAATTAATTAAATCTAGTGCTTTTACTCTCTCTTTGCATAATCGAAGTCTAGTATTCACTTCATTATACTCTTTTAATTTTTCCTGTGTCATCTTACAATTGAGTTAAATTACTTATCTGTTTAATTCCGAAACTATACTTACAATTACTACACTTGCCTACTTTTACGCTTACTGTTTTCTTTGTTTCCGTTACAATAGCATTTACTTCGCCTTCATTACATTTATCGCATTTATAAACTTCTGTTTTTGTCATCTTTAAAAGCTATTTTATTTATCATTTCTTTTGTTAATACTTGCTCTCCACTAATTGTTCCATCCCAAGGCTTATGACCTATTGGTAAATTACCGCCTTTTATTATACCTCCTACACCTTTTTTATAAGCGTTATCTGAATCGTTAGATACAATCCCTTTACTAGCCTCATTCATTTTGTTTATAACATCTATGTAAGGATCATTCTCCTTAGGTATAATTTGCATAGGCTCTATCTCTTTATTGTCAGATAACCCATTACCCCAACTACCAGAATAGATTCCATTATTAACAAACGATGCTTTCTTATTAATCAACCTATTTAGCTCATCAGGCGTTAGCAAAATTGACTCATTAGAATTTTCACTAACAATTTCTTGCTTGCTTTCTATTAACGCCTTTGTATTACGGTCTACTGATTTAGTAAGATCGTTAATCGCTTTTATTAGTTGTTTTGCGTAGTCCATATTTAATCAGTTAACTCAATTATTAAATTACAAAGTATTATAACAAAATTATTAATTTCTTTTATTCCTTCACTCCCGGAAAACATACCTTTAATTTGAATGGCATCTTCTCTTATTTTCTTTTTACGTTCAGGTGTCATAGTCGTTGCAATCTATCAATTTCTGCGGCAATTAACGCACCTGCCTTTGCTAATTCTTTTATCCTATCATCGGGCGTAGGCTTAAACCATGATTCATCCCAGTACTCAGGCCACAAACCTTCACGAGACATATCGCATGTACTCCCATTTTTATATCTCACAATTTCAGGTGTAGCATAAGTAGCCGCAGCAATGGCTAATGAAGAATCCGTATGCTGATCATCATGCTCTTCTGTCCAACCTTCTATATTAATTTGTCTTTCTCGCTCATCTCTAATTATATCTACCCCTGTTTTCATAATATTTATTATTTAGTTATCTACCTATTACTTTATCAAAGTCCTTGCCGATCTCTTTCCAATCACTTTCTAAAAGTTCAGCGTCAGTTTTGTTTCTATCCTCTTTAATCTTTTTAAATATTTGCTCACACTCTTTTAACCTAGGAGGAGTAAAGGGATAAGCAAAAATATCTGATATTATTTGAAATATATCTTTCATCAAACTACATATTTAAATTCATCTTCATTCCATCGCCTAACTTTCGCAATCGGTTCACTAAAATCATAAAAGCAAGGTTCTTTTTCCCATTCCCCTTCTATCATAAATGTTAAAGCTGTTTCGCCTAGTAGTTTATAAATGATGTGAACATGATTAGCTTCAATAGTATATACAGTTCCCGGCAGTCTTTCTATATCTTCATAAAACCATGTCCCGTTATCCATGATATGAAATACTCTTTCTATGAAACCGTTTTCTATTACGTAAGAAGTTAGGCGGAAAGGATGACAATGGGCAGGAGCATCTAATGATTCAGGTGCATAGAACTTATTAAATGATCCTTTGAAGTTAAATCCCTCTATGTGTGTCTTAGAAAACAGTGGAGACATGTCTTCTTTTCTTAATGTTGGTTCACTCATAATTTAATAAAATATTTATTAATAGTGGTCAAATGGGTTTTATAACCTTTTCGATAACATCTAACAATTATTTGATCAGGAAGTTTTTTACCCGTTGAAATGCAAAATCTTTTCTTTATACTGATTATTCTTCCAAACCAATTTTGAGGATAAGACTGTTGCCACATTTTATTATTAATAGTCCAAGATCCACTTATTAAACCCCAATCTCCTATATTTAAAGTTTCCATTTATCTAGTTGTTTACTTCTTCCTCCCAAGCTACCAAAATCCACTCAAAACCATTCATCTGTAAAGCTAAAACTGTATGCCTTCCATCAACTATTACAAATCTATCTTTATCCCAATAACCTACTGGACAAGGAAACATTTGATTAGGCGCGTTTTGTTTAACTAACTCATAAGCGTTCTTTATATCGCCTATACTCATTGTATCTTTACAGCCTAGTTTTATATTATCTATGTGAACATAAGCTGTTTTAGCTATATGATTAGGTTTAACAGATATTGTTTTGTCTAAGAGAAATGTTGAGTGCATCTACAATAAATTAATTATTCAATTTCATTAGCACGAAGTCTATCTTCCGCAAATTTACTAAACCACTCAATATCTTTTTTTGATTTTTCAGATAAAGTAATAGCCCTTGATTCATTGGCTTTAAAAAAACATTTAAAAAATTCACTCATTGATTCAATAGGCGGTGCAATATATTGATCTTCCATATTTATTATTTGTTTTAATTATTACAACACTAATATACTAATTAATCAATTGATAATCAAATATTTATTCAAGTATTTCTCTTTCACTTACACGCCAGTCTTCAAACTTGCCAAACATTTTATTATAAGAATATTTTCCAAAAGTAGTCCGATCGTAGAACCATGCTTCGTATCCTTCTATTTTATGTTTCATCATTGATTTATACGCGCCCTTAATAGTTTTATGAATACTAATAGGATAGTATGAACTCTCCATAGTATCTCCACAGTAAAAAAATATATAAACTTTGTTAGTCATAGTAATAATTAGTGTAAAAAACTTCCAGAATTAGGGTCATAGTAATCTGATGTATATATTTTATGAGGAAATGCGAACCTTTCTTTTGGTATTAACTCTACTTCTTTTTCTTCAATAATTAAATCCGAATCATACAAAGCATTTATAGCCGAGGCACACTCTAATACAGTTTCTCTACGTGTTATAGGCATCTTATCGTAAAGTATTTTTATTATTTGTTCTATACTTGGTTTCATTGTTTATATCTTTTGATAGTAATGGAAATAAGTATAAAGCAAAAAGACCACAACAATACAGAATAATAGTAATACCATTCATGAAATCTAAGACTAAGATATAGAAACATAAGAGTATTAAATCCTAAGAGAATTCTATTAATCTTCATTACTTTTAAAATGCTCATTCGATTGTTATTTTAATGTTTACTAACTCCCATTTATACGCCTCTTTCCCATAAAGATCATTTATAATATGAATTGAATTATAAAAGTCAGAAAACAAAGTAGGACAATAATAATTCTCGTCACACTTCATAATACCCTCTGGTTCGGAACCGCCTCTTATTTCATCAGGCTCCGTATAATACATGTGACCCCATACAGGATTCTCTTTTGTACTAGACTTTAATTTTAATGCTTTCATGATTATTTAGTTAAATATTGTTGGCTCGTACATAGTAGCGAACATAAATAATTCTTTATACTGTTCTTTGGTTAGAGAATTAAGTTTTTTAACTCCATAATTATTGTAAATTCTTTTCCATTCATCTTGTTCATTCCAGTCAAGTAAATAGTAATATGTTCTTGATACTACTTCTGATCCATCTATTAAAGTTTTCATAATACAATTAAGGCTTTAAGTAAACATTAATAATATAATCTTCTAATTGTTTAAATTCTCTATCATATTCTTCATCAGTAATTAATTCAAGGCATTTAATAAAGTGATTAATCTTATTTACTTGGTGTTCATGCCATTCTAAATCAATTACTCTTTGTTGAAGTTTTTTTATGTATTGTTCTCTGTTACTCATAGCCTTTGATTATTTCTTCTAGTTCATTAACTAAATTTGATATATTGTTCAAGTCTTTTTTGATCTCAATTTGTATTTGTTTTATCATCCATTCAGTCATTGTGCCTTGTGGATCTATATCGTATTTAGCGTATTCTATTTGTTGTTTTAATTGCTCAATGGTTAATAAAGAATTATCAATCATTATTTGCTTTACTGTATCTATCATAATCATTTATAAGTAAACAACATTTTATCTTCTGGCTTTTCATAATCTAAACTAATACATGTTATTGCTACTTCACCTTCTATTTCAAACCACTTTCCAATAACCCTGTAACGAAGGCCATTTAACATAACTAAATTTCCAAAATCAGGACAATAACTAAATTCAATATCTCCCAAATATTGATCCTTGCCTTTTTCATTAATATATGTTTTTATTTTCATCCTTCTAGTAATTTAACTATCTCTTTTAATTTACCTATATGCGCCTGACTTAATATTACTTCTTGAAAGTCGCCATATCTACTTCTATGACCAAATATATATTTAACGCCATGTTTTATACGTTTTAACAATGGTTGAGGTGTTAAGTGAACTGATGCGTAAACTTCTAAATCTTCTTCGTTAGATCTAAATATTAGTTGGTGCTCTGCATTACTACAATCGCATATTAAAATTATTGTATCGTTCATAAATTTCTTATTTTAAAATGTTTTAAAGTTAGTTCATCCGTCTTATCAGAAGTAAAAGAGTAATTACATTTTTCACAATTAATACTAATAAATATACCCCTACCTATTTTCCTTGCGCCTGACACTGTTTTGTATACATGGTTTTTTTGGTTTGAATAAAGGAACTTAGTCACACCTCCACAAATAGGACACTTGTATTTAGGAAGTTTAGATAAATTCTTGTCTAATATAATTGTATTGAATTTCATAGCTTAAAAGTAGATAGTTCTGGATTCTCTAATATAAACTTTTCTGCTTTGTCTATTTGCGCTTGATAAAGTTTATTTAAATGTTTTCTTCTTTTAATATCAAATCTAATGCCTTCTTTATATCCTTTCACATAAGATGTTTCATAACCCATAAAGTTAGATCTATCTTTTTCTAAGTCTTCTTCACTTAATTCTATACATAAAGTATTTTGTTGAATCATTGATTCATATATAATGACTAACATTTCAAATACCGCATTTTCTGATCTAACAAGTGATGTTATCTTGGCTGTGTTTATTCTATTTTGCATAGTTTTTTAATTTAAAATATATCCCAAAAAGCTACCAGATTATCAACACTGCCATCAAAATAATTACGAGTAAGACCATTTATATTATCAAGACTACTAAACACTATCTTAATCTGTGTGTCACCTTCTGGAACACCCAAACCAGTAACTAAATAATGTTTACTTCTTTTGTCGCCTTTATATAAGCTACAATGATAACGAGGCCAGTGTGATATGTCTTTTACTGAATCAAATTGAGAGAATAAGAATACTATCTTTTCCCCTTCGTTTAAGTACCATTCATTTGATATTTGAATAATAGCCATGACATTACTCTTTAATGTTTAACGCCTTATGTACTGCTAGTTTTAATTTATCAAAATCAGTTGCTGAAACTTTCCCAGTGTTATCTGCATTTTCTATAAGTCTCATTGCAGCTTGTAAAAGATCAGGTGCAGTAGCTATTAAATGTCCGTTCATTTTAGCTTCGTGTATTGGTGGGTTATCTCCTTCTCTCCAATCTGCACCGTCTTCGCTATAATTAATGTTTGCTACTGATCCGCAATAATATTCACACAGTATTGAAGTACAATTGCATTTTGATTTATCATCTGAAAAATGCGGCACACTCCAAGGCGCAGGAGTTCCTTTAAATTCTAATTTCATATTTATTTATTATTAAAACATTGGACTACTTGATTGAACAGTTTTACCACAAGCGGAACATTCAACAGACTGACCTGCTGGAATACAATAAAACATTAAAGGACAACTTCCTGATTTTGGAGGACAACTATTTTCAGACCCGTACCATTGTTGAGGTTTTATTCCAATATCTTTATTTCTCCACAATTCACCCAACAATCTACTTCTTTCATTTTCTAAATTCCTTTTCTCGATGTTTTTCTTTTTTTCTTCCTCAAACTTTTTTCTCCTTATTTCATCTAATGAACCTTTTTTTATAAACAATACAGGTTGAGTAGGGTAAATACTATCAATAAGCTCACTCTGCTCTGGATACTTTTCTCTTAATTGTTGCTCAAATTCAAGGCGTTCTCTTTCCCATAACTTAACTTGTCTTTTATGTTCTAGCCTTTTGTTATTAAGCCAGTATATAACACATAGTAAATAGGCAATACTTAATCCAAGTAATATATATGCAGTAGTCATAATTTATTTATTTAAAGTTTTACCAGTATCAGAATAATTCTCAGCAACAAAATTTTTAAACTCTTGTAGCTCTCTTTCTAACTCAGCGTTTATAATTCTCTCTTGAAGAAATTTTATTGATAAATAACCAGATAATATAACGCCTGAAATAATAAATAAGGCTTCTGGTAAATGATTGTCTATGATTTTTTGTAGTAGATCCATTTGTTAAGTTATTTTAAATTTCAGTAATTAATTTTAAGTCTTCTATCCAAATATCTAAATCCCAGTCTTCACCACCGAAAGACGACAAAACATGAAGATTACAAGAATAAACGCCTTTAATTATTGGCATTTCTTTTATTTTAAAACTGCCGATAGCATCTTCTAAATCACACCCATCAAGCAATTCATTTTCAAAAAGTAATGGATCGCAATTTAAAATAATCCAACAATTTTGCGCATTAGTAGTTATAACAGCTTTATAAATTAAAGTTTCTTGTTTTCCGAAATTATGAAATTTTAAAATCATTGTTAAGTGATTGATTTATAGGTAAATATAATAAATTTAATTGAACTAACCTAAATAAATAGGCGTTATTTAAAAGAAGTTCTACCGGCGTTTACCATATTGTTTTTCATCTTCATCAATTGATTTACAAATCCGTTGCCATATCTCATCCTTAGTTTGCTCATCCAATTCATACAAGTTAGGTTTCGTAAGTGCCCTAACAAGATGATAGCCACCAAAAAACATTAATAGAGTTAGCAAGAGTAATCCTAATTGTATATAATCAAATCCTACAAAATTATAATAGTTCATGATATTGTTTGTTTAGCTTTTTCTTTGTTTCTATAATAACGCCTTTTATTATCTTCTGCCCCTTTGAGTTTTAATTTAAAATATGCGTTCGGATCTTGCTTTACTTTTAAATATCTTTCTTTACCGTACAAAGATCTACATAACTTACAGTAAATATCCTTTAAATAGAAGTTAAGTAGCGATAAATTTAACTCACATCGTCTGCATGTTTTTGTATCTGTCATATTTCATATAGCTTTATTTCTACTTTTCCATATGTAGGTATTTCTTTAACTGAAATATAACCCTTGTAAATTTGCATGTAAAATTTAGTATTTGAAAAAGTAGCCACTAATGTTCCACCTTGCGCTTGTTTACTAGCATTTGAAAATAGTTTAAACGAAAAATCAATTAGCTTTGAAGTTTCAAATGTTTTTTCTAGTCCATCTAAAAATGATTGATCTACTATTTTACCTTGTATCATAATCTTATTGTTTGTTTCCTGATTCGTTTCAGTATCCAAATGTAAATATATTATTTTAATATACAATCTTTTTCTTTCTTTATTTCTCTAAGTATTCTTCTTTCTTTTATCTTGAATTTGTTTCTGTGATAGTAATCATTATTTGCTGCTCTATTAGCTGCTAATTCAGGGTCAACCAATTTCTTAATAGATTTCTGATAACCTCTTCTAGGCGAACAAATCATACACTGAGAATCAATACCTGATTTATAGTTATCATTTAAATTGAAATCGGCTACTGATAATGTTTGCTTGCATTTAACGCAAGTCTTAGTCATTAAATATACTATATTCATAATTTTCAGCTCCAACATTTTTCATACTTAAATCCATTAAAAACTTCTCCAGAACTAATGAGGTAATTTAATCTTCTTTGGGGTATTTTTAAATATTTGAATGTTTTTGCTTTGCTTTCAAATAAAATAACTTCACCAGTAACTTCATTAATCCCTTTTACTTTATTCCCTCTTTTATGAACATCTCTGAACATGTATACAACCTCTTCATTAGTTAATTTTACATATGAAAATATGGTTCCATTTTTAACTTTATTAGCTTTAACGCAAGACTCTAATGAGTAAAAGTATATTTTATGGTGTTTCATGCAGTCTGCAATACTATTGAAACATAACTCATCAAAATTTTCATTATATGAATAAATTTTTGTAGCTGACCAACTTTTTTTATTTTCTTTTTTTGCAGTTGCATGTTTAAATACACATCCACCAGCAGACTTTGACCTACCATTTAAATTAGCTGATATATTAGAGACTCTAAGATTATTGAAAACACCAGCCTCTGATATAGAATTAAAAGTATACAGTAAGTTTCCATTCAAGTCATATTGTAAAATTTTCCTTTTAATGTTTTCAGACATTGTAAAACCGCCCATATTCATATTCAATAAATCGAAACCCCACGCCTTAAACTGACCAATCCAATACTCTTCATGCTGAAATTTCTCATCTTCAAAACAAAAATCAATTGCTTCAATAACGGGATATTTATCTTGCTCTTTCAACATAGAAATCCAATCTCTTTTCTTTTTTGATTCACGAGACGTATTTAGATAATGTTGCATCATTCTTGATCTTAGCTTAGAGACGGTACACCCTACATATTTTATTGTTTTTTCAATAGGGCATTCTAATGTGTAAATAGTAGCAATTCTTTTATTTTCTATATTCATTTTTTATCTTTTTTAATTTCGCGTTGAATTCGTTTTGCTTTTATTTTGTCTTTATTTAAATGGTAATATTCGTTGGCGTAGTTCCTTATGTACTCTAAATAAACAGGATCTTTCCTTAGTTCACTTTTAGACTCACAAACACATTCTTTACATTGTGCGCTAAGTTCTGAATAATTATTAAGGTTGGGCGTAAAATATTTATCGAGTAAGTTGGCTTTACATTTGCTACATCGTTTCATCATTCTATTTGGTTAAATTCTAATGCTGCCTCTACCATAGCTTTGAAAATATCTGATAATCCATATCTCATTAAAAAATCATTTAGTAGTTCATCTTTAATCTGCGCCTGTTGATTCTTTTTATAGTGGGCTAAGTTCTGTCTTCTTATTTCGTCTTTTAGAATTACTATCTCACTTGAAAGGCTTTCTATTGATCTTATATCTGTTGTTCTAGGAACATTTTTAGTTAAATGGTATCCCGAACAATTAGGGCATTTATAAACGTATAAATCTTTTTGAGAATATCTTTTAAATGGATCGCTGTTTATACTAGTAGCTCTTATCTGTGCTAATCTTTCAGTTGAGAAATATACTTTCTCACAAGGTTTCTCCATAGTCTTTTAATATTAACCTTCCATTAGCTATTACATCTTCTATTAATAATTCAAACGGATCACATAATTTGATCATTATATCTTCATTTGGTGACTTAACACCCCTCATTATCTCAGATAGATAAGATATAGAAAATCCAGTTTTTAAAGACATTTCTTTTAAAGTGTATCTATTTTTTGTTTTAAATTGACTTAATCCAGATCCAAAAAATGTTTTATTTTTCATTATTATATATTTTTTGAATAGCTAAATCATTAAATATCAACTCAAAATCTTCATACCTCAATACATCAGATATAAATTCAGAAATTGTTTTAGGCGTATATTGCCAACTATTATACATTTCATCGAAAGTATACTCTGCATTGTCGTTTATATCGATACGAGTAACCCATCCATGAGTAATATTTTTACAATAAAGATATTTTCCGTTTTTATATTGGTCATCATCGTATCCTATTGTCCAGTTCTTAAAATACAATAATACTTTTTCTGGTGTAAATTCTTCTAAGTAAAAATTTAAAGCTGATTTGATAGTACTCAGGTCTGAATCCTTACAAAAATCAGTGAAGTTTATCGCGTTCATTGTATTGATTCATCAAATAATGAAACATCAGTTAAATCCTTTAATATAAATAATTGTTTCTCTCCTGCTTTATGTTGTTTACCAGCGTTAGAAATGTAGTCTCGTAATAGATAGCAGCTCATATGACCACTTACGATTGTTTTAACCTGACCTATTACTGTTTTACCGCAGTATTTAAACTTAATAGTTAATCCGGGTGTTGGTTGTATTGTTTTCATAATTTCGATTTATTGCCTATGTTAATTATCCTTTTGATTCTGAACTTTCAGTTTTATGTATTTTTTATAGGAATCTAAATTTTCTTTTAAATAAATAGCCTTATCACTCATACTTCCTTCAACTCTATTTAGTTCACAAAATTCTTTCACCGTCCCAATGGTATATTTTAAATCAGGATCAGACTCAATTAGTTTATTTTTGATTAAGAAAAATTTTGTTGCGTTTAATATTTGAGACTTATCTTGTTTTTTACTCATGATTGATAATTGTTTGTTTTGGAAAATGTGACTCTTTTATTGATGAATACCATTCGATAAATTCTTTTCTATGATTATTTTGATCAATAAAGGCAGCAATTAAACGCGGATTGTTCGCCCTTAAAGGTCTAGCTTTAAACATTTCTGCAAATAACTTTAACTTCTTTTCAATTCTTATAGCATCATCACTTTTCGCCATTAAATCAGCATATTTCTTTTTAAGTAAATGAATTTCATCATACAAAGAATTATTTTCTAACTCTTCCGCTTCAATTTTCTTCCTTAATGATTGATTGTCTTTTAATAATATTTCAATCTTTAATTTGTCTGGCAATTCTTCAAAAGAAAGTCCTTGGATCATGTGTTTAGTTGTTTAATTTTATTCATTTTATCTACTTTAAATAGCTCTTTGATGCCTACATTAATTATGCAATGATCTTTAAATACAGATAGCACCATACCGTCATATCTTTTGCCTTTATAGGTAAAAGTAATTATTTTACCTTTCAGTACTTTCTTACTAACTGTTTTACTTCTAGCTATCCAATTGCCTTTGTTTAGTAAAATAAGCATTCTGTCTCGTACTTGATCAAAATAAATTCCGCTAGTATCAGGAGCATGACCACTATCAATAGCTAAGAACAATAAATAAGAATCAGTAACGCCTAATGTTTTACAGAAATTATTAATAAAGGTATTAGTAGGTCTTGTTTTTGATATTTCTAAATTCCTTATAGTAACACTTGTTACGCCTAACAATTCTGCTAAATGCTCTTTGCTTAAAAAGTTATTTTCTCTTATTGTTTTAATTGCTCTGCCTAAATTCATTTTATTAATAGGGTTGCTCTAAAATAAATTTTAATTTCTTATAATAAACTTCGAATTCAATTTCTAAACTTTCTTTGACGTTCATATTTTCAAGAGCTCTAAAATATAAATACTCAACAGATACGCCTAATGCACACGCTATGAAAAACAAATTCTTTTCAGTTGGTATATACCTACCAGTTTCGATAGAAGATATTGAGGTTTTAGATATGCCCGTCCTTTCAAACATATCTTCTTGACTTAATTTCTTTTCTTTTCTTATTTTTTTAATTGTTGATCCTATTTTCATAATTTGTTTAATTTTTTTATTTAACAAAGCTAAGCATTAAATATTATAATACAAATTTAAGTACAGTTAAAATTTATTTTTATTTTTTTTGTTGAAACATTTGCATCTTAATTTATTTATGCCGACCTTTGAAATACCGAAAGCAACGCAGCTATCATATAAACAACAAACAAAATGAACCTATTCGTATTAACTCCCGTGATTGACCACATCAACCCAATTACAAATGAAAAAATGGAAATGTTTGGCCATATT